>LKMJ01004510.1_pt1 | contig 13103 bp, 12 predicted proteins | sample 643391 | NCBI WGS metagenome assembly LKMJ01 (sample SAMN04112250, study PRJNA286221) | soda lake metagenome | biome: soda lake; feature: Kulunda Steppe; material: water; isolation source: sample PL-Br10 brine of Picturesque Lake | place: Russia: Kulunda steppe | collected 2010-07
CGGTATGCTCGGCGAGTGTTTCCATGGTTGCTGGAATTTCGCCTGGTTCAAGCTGATAGGACAGCTCTAGGTTGTCGGTGTCTGCAAAGTCATCGATGCGAGCAGGTAATTCCTGTACGATCTCCTCCGGGAGATCGCACAGGAAGTTGTGAACGACTTTAGCAAGTAGATCAACGCGGGACAGTTGCTTAATATTCGCCTCAATGAACGTCGAATCCATCCGCTGTGTACTAGCATCAATTTCAAACTCTGCTTGGAAATAGCTGCGGTGATCTTCGAAGACCTCGTGCAACAGATCTTCACCAGTCTTTTCTTCGTGTTCTGTCAACTGGCGGCGGAAATTGGTGAACGTCTTTTGGCAGATGTTGTCGCCAAGTGTCTCTTTCCCTAGTGCGTTTCTGACGCGAAAGTCGAAGATATAGGCGTATTCAAGTTCTTCGTCAGAGAGATTGAGCAGGTGTTTGATAATCTCCAGTGAGACAAGCTCATTGACAGGCTTGTTCGGACGGCTATACCCGTCGTGGTATAGCCGTCCGAACTTTGTTTCATCTATCTGGGTAAATACATGTTGATAAAAATGAGTTGACCAGTGATTTTGTAATTTTTCGTCAATAGTGGTAGATAGGTTCTTTACAGGCGAAAATAGCTTTTCCTGTTGATACTCGTTATTTTCTTTAAACACGTTATCAACCAGTTTATTGATTTAACGGGACGCTGATGCAAATAACCTATGAAAATTATAGATTAAAGTTAGAACGAAGTTATTTAGTGAATTCTAATCACTTATCGACTACCCTTTCTACGGTGCCGTCAAACTCTACATCTTGCACGACACTCCTTTTAGAATCTTGAGAGGACCACACTCTGCTGCATTATTTGACTGCTACACTGACCATTGTTTGAATTCTGTGTGACGCTTTCTCTGACACGTCTTGTCACACTCAATGACCGATTGATTATATCCCTACCGTGCGTTACCTGAACGTGCGTGAATCGCAAGACGGGACAGGGTGCGTTCAGGACCTGAACGAACTGTAGCGCGCGACCGGGTTCCGCTTTATAAGCAACCCGCTCACGTATTGCGAATGCACATCGTTCAGAAGGTGAATGGGCGCTGCAGGATTTGAACCCGCGACATCGCCACTTTTCCGGGGCGTGCGGCGCTAACACGCCGTTCCGCGCAAAACTGGCAGAAAAACGCATCCTCTCTGTCGGGCGTTCGGAGAACACTATGTCCGACAAACTCGAACCGATTCTCGCGGTGGAAGCTAAAGAAATGTATCTCCGAGAGCGTAGTACCGACGCCTCGGAAGCAACGATAAAGGCTCACGATTACCGTCTCGAACACTTTGTTCGGTGGTGTAGTATCGAGAACATCGATAACCTGAACGACCTCTCTGGCCGTGACCTCCACGAGTACAAACTCTGGCGTCAAGAGGATGGGGACCTCAACCAGGTCTCCCTGAAGACCCAGATGGACACACTGCGGGTGTTCATTCGCTTCTGTGAGTCAATAGACGCGGTCAAGAACGACCTCCATACCGCTGTGTTATCTCCAACTCTCAGCGATGGTGAGAACCAACGGGACGTAATGCTCGACTCGGAGGAAGCCAGAGCTTTACTGGACTATCTCGGTCGCTTTCAGTATGCCTCTCGGTCTCATACCCTGTTGGCCTTACTATGGCATACTGGCCTCCGTGTCGGTGCTGCTCACTCATTGGATGTTGAGGATTATGACGCTGATGAGCGACGTCTGAAGGTCCAGCATCGACCAGAGACCCCACTGAAAAACAAGGAGGGTGGTGAGCGACTCGTAGCTCTTTCGGATGGTATTTGCCAGGTTCTCAATGACTGGTTACGTCACGAACGCCCTGACGTCATTGATGACCACGATAGACAACCATTGTTTGCGACGTCTCATGGACGTGCTCACAAGACCACTCTTCGGGAGATAGTTTACCGGTGGACTCGGCCTTGTCAGTACCTCGGTGAGTGCCCGCATAGTCGGAAAATTGACTCCTGTGAGGCGATGGATGACAAAAATAAGGCTGCCAGTAAGTGCCCTTCCTCCGTATCGCCCCATGCTATCCGTCGAGGCTCTATCACCCATCATCTTTCCCAAGATGTGCCCGAGAAGGTAGTATCCGACAGAATGAACGTCGGTCAAGATGTCCTTGACAAGCACTATGACCGGCGCTCGGAGGAGGTCAAGGTCGAACAACGACGAGGGTATCTGGAGGGAGTCTGATGGAATGAACGGATAACCTTCTCCTAATTCTCATTTAGATAGTGTCTGGAGGTTCAGCCATGCTCTATCTGTCCGCAGGATAGACCGTAAAGTCACCAATGAGTCCCGGTTTGCTATCGACGAGATTGAGCACGTCCGTGCGGCCGAACCGTCTCTGACTGGTTTTGAGGGTGACGACCAGACGTAGAATCGTCGCTGAGGGTCCAATCTCCCCGTCACTGCCTCGCTGATGAAACTCGAACCCATTCGACGATGGTTCTATCATCGAAGCCTTGTGATTCGTTCAGAGGTACACAGTGACGTTCTGACAACAGTCTCAACCAATTCGGGCGTTGTCGGTAAACTCACCTGCAGTGAATGCGACAGTGGTAACGGAAACAATGATGTGCTGGCTTTGTTCGATACTCATTTGTGGTAAATACGAAATGCTCACTGAACCCCCAAACGATTAGACAACCCCCAACATTCCACTTTCACTCCGGTCAACTGAAATTTATTACCTTTCCTGACTTATTTTTTAGTGTGAAATTCAGTGATGCTTGGGAGGACGCAGATAATATACTCACGCTTATAGCGTTGATTCCAGCGTTCATTCTCCTTTCCAGAATGAGCCAAAACATGTTCAATCCCGAGTTCGATGTGTTCGCTGGTTTTGAGAGCGGTATGCAACTTATGATTAATGCTATTTTGCCTAATTTCGGAGCAACATTCGCACTCGCTCTCGTTATTTTGTTGTTGGCCTATGCCTCCAATAGCTCTACTCGACGCTGAGGTCCTGTTATCCCCCACAGTTGCCTGTGTCAACCCCTCCAACTGAATTGACGATGTTTACCATTCGTCGTTTCTTCATTGTTTCTGTAGCACCCTCTGAGAGGATGTGAGGACCTTTTTACAACTGTTACCCCAACGAGAGCCATCACATTCTTGTCCTGATTAAAGTCCAGTTGACCTTAGCTGAATAGGAGGGTGGGGAAATATAGTTGCTAAATTATACATCCTGAATTAGATATATTTCGACTCTTAGGCCCCAATGGTTACTAACAATAACCATAACGTCGGTAAATTGATATGACTGGAGGACTAAAACGAGTACATGCAGCGAGCTACCATTCGTGTGCCAGCACAGCACAGAGACACTGCCCGTGTAACCAAGGCCAAACTCGGACTGACATGGGGGGAGTTTCTCGACCACGCCGCCGAAGAACTCGACCCGGACGAAGAGAGTAGCGACTAAACAATCAAAACTGTGGCCGGGGAGGGAGCCCGACCAAATGAGGCACTGACCCCTCAGTCCTCGCCTACATTTGGGTCGCGTGTGGTTAAAACGTGACGTCGGCAATCTCACCCGGTTGACCATACTCAAGATGCAACCAACAGTCGACCGTACTACTGATGTATCGCCAACAAACTGTACCCATCAAAACCCTATCTGCATCTGTAATACCAGCAACGAAAAACGGAGTCAATATCTTCAAGAATATCTTGATGCCCTTGCGGATGCTGGATGGGACAACCTTCTTCTAATGCCTCTTTCTGAGGAAGGAAAGGGGCCAGCAATCCAAGGGCGGTTCGGGTTGGACGACCCACGAGCGGACAACTTGCTCCAGACTCCCGTGGAGGCTATCAACGCAGTTCGTGATGGTAGTCGCGGCTTTGTACTTTACGCTGGACGCTCAGAGCATGGAACAACAGGTTTGGTTTTCACCGACCACGATAATATCAATCTTTGGCCCCCGAGTGAAACACCTGAGACTCTACTTGTAATGAGTGGTTCGGGCAATGGCTATCATCAGACGTACCGCAATGATGGGTCAGTACGTAATGCACTTGGGAAAGGCGAATTGGCTGGAGCAGGCGAAGTCCGAGCAGAAAATTGGTTCGTGGTCGTTCCAGGGTCTATCCATCCATCAGGCGGTGTTTATCATGTTACCCGAAACCCTGGTCTCACCGAACTTAGTAAGCGCCATCTCCCACAAAGCCTACGACCATCCGGCAGCTCAAATCAACCTGCCCGTCACCAGAGTCCAGAGATACTGAGTCCCGATGACATTGAGGGGCTACCCACTGGATTTACCCCAGGGACAGTCACGAACGAGTGGGGTGAGACACTAAACGATGTCCGGATTGTCTCTGACAAATTGGACCAACTCTTGTCATCGCACAACCCCGGGGGGAGCTACCCAAGCACGAGTGAGGCAGACATGGCCACTGTCTCAATGTTGCTCATCTGGGGATTCAGTGAGTCGGATATCGTAGATATCATACGAAAGTGTCGTCCACGAGAGAAGCTACGGAATCGTGAAGACTATATCAGGAGAACAATTGAAAATACTGCTCTCACACAGGTAAACCAAGTTGACCCGGAACTTGGTCGAGTATGGATAGAGAGCGCAAAAGAAAATGGCGGGCGACCGGTATTCCACGATAGTACCCTCATAACCCTCCAGAGCAGTTTGGCGATACTTGGTGGTGAGGCAACTGTTTCTAAAATCGTCGATAAAGGGCTGGTAAAGTGTCGAAACAGCAAACGAAAGTCAGTAATGAAACGAGTCAGACGAGCACTGAAAGCTCTTGAACGAGCTGGATATGTAACCCGTGTAGAACGCGGAGCAACCCTGTGGTGTGATAATGGCTTCATAGACCTTACCCTCCCCCATGGTCTATAGCCCCCTCCTCCCTGTGGGTGTGTCTTGTGTCGCAACTCCTTGGAAAAGAAACAAGATATCCCCCGACACAGAACCTCAATGATACAGTTGACTGATGTCAAAACTCTCTGAGGGTCCAGACGACCTAACGAGAAGTTTAAACAACATGAAAGCGATGACATTTAATTTCATGCCTGAACCTTCAGACGCGGGGTCTGAGAATAGAGTCGTGACGAGTCGAACGAGAGGGAACACACAGGAAGATGACGAACGACGCCTGAGGGTTCAGACGAAGGGGCAGTTGACCGAGAGACCAGACGAGACTAAAGAGGTACAGTAAGACCGGTGTCTGATGGCTCAGACGATATGAACCGAAATCCGGGAACATTGACGAGGGGCAATAGGAGACCCGTGCTCGGAGAGCGAGACCACCATTTGAAACTCTGACGGGTGGGTAACAAGTATGAAGTAACATGCGTCAATTGACTCATACATGACGACCATTTCGGAATTTCTGACGCCGCGTGATGAGGTCCTCGAAGGGCGGTTTCAGGGTGTGCTCCAAGCTCATAAGGTCACAGACGGGGATGACCGACTCGAAAATGACCCGAATCGACTCCTGGCTGCCACATATCCATCGAACGCCCTCCGTAATATCTTCGACCGAGTCTCCGACAAACTCGACGGACAAGACCACCAGGGTGGTATCACACTCACTGGACCCTACGGAGCAGGAAAGTCTCACGGTCTCCTCGTCCTTTATCATATGTTCAACAGCCCAGACATCGCACAATCGTGGGCAGACCAGTGGGATATTCCGATTGACCTTCCGACTGACGCCGATGCCACTATCGTCTCGACGAGCGAGACTGATGCAGACCTTATTTGGGAGCCAGTTTACCGAGCTGTTGGTCGTGAGGACATACTCGAAGATATCGAGCGGTACCCGACCACAGACCACGTTGAGGCCCTCGCAGAGAACGGTACCTTCGGTGTGTTCTTTGACGAAATCGAGACATGGTGGGAGTCATTCTCAGAAGAGTCTGACAGGGAACTCCTCGAACGGAACCGGTTCTTCCTCCAAAATTTACTCGAAGTGGCGAACGACCCGGACGGTGACCTCTTCGCATTCATCACGCTGCTCGAAAAAAGCGAGAATTTACAGGAAATTCTGCAGCGGACGAACCCACACGCAGAGAACCTCAACGCTACAGGCGACCGCGAACGAATTATCATTCACCGATTGTTCACAGGGACGCCAGACGACCTAAACGAGCGCAAGGTTCGGACGGCTGTCGAACGGTACGTCGATAGCTATGTCGACCCCGTCGAAATCGAGGAACCAAAACGCTACGAAAACCGGATGGTCGAGAGCTACCCATTCCATCCCGAGCTGCTCACCCTGCTCGAAAGCATATATGAGGCTGCCCGTGAGCGACAGAATGTCCGTGGTGTAATGAATGTTCTCGCCGATACCGTCCGCGAAAACTACGAAGAAACGGACCTGATAATCACCTCCGACGTAAATCCACGAGCATTCCGGGGCATCGACCGGAAACTCTTCGACCGGTTCCTCTCCGATACGCGCCAGTTGAAAGAATCGGAGAATGAGCATGGTATCGACCTTTTACAAGTAGTACTCCTGTACACGCTCGACGACCGCTCACAGATGGCCTCGACGACCCAGTGTCTACTGGGGACATTCAAGCCCGACAAAGCCACTGTCGACCGGCTGGATATGGACTTGACGGACCTCTACGGAACAGCCCACTACCTCGACAGACAGGACGGCAGTTACTTCATAACGGAGGACCCCAAGCTGACAGCACTTGTATCACGAGAAAAAGAGCGTATTCTTGACGAAAACCGCGACCAAGCTATCGAGAAACTCGCCGACGTCGTCCGGGAAGATGTCTTCGGTGGTGATGTCTATGTCCACGATTACGACGAGGTCCCTGATGAGAAGCGCCAGACGTTCGTTGTGACGCTCGAAAATACATCGAACGGGGCACTCACGTCGAAGTTAGGGGAGTTCTTCGAGGGTATGCGTTACCAGAATACTGTCCAGTTTATCACGCCGAAAAAGCGGGTACTCGAAGACGACGACATCGTCGACAAGGCGGGTCGTGTACTCGGAGCCGAGAATCTGCGGGGGAAAGTCGAAGATGAACGGAGCGAACTGGAGCCACTCATCCGTGACGAACGACGCCAACTCCGGAACGCACTGGAAGACCGATATGGACGTTGGGTGAAGTGGAGTGGGACCGACGATGGTGAGGGTGTTCGGATGCGGCGACTGCCCGTTGACCCCGATGTCGGGGCTATCAAGGACAGAATTGGTCGAGATAAGACCTATGTCGGCGAAAAGATTGTAGAACGCGTCCGAGGTAACGAGAGTGGCATCCGGGTTGAGTCACTTCTTAACGACTTCCTCCAGTTCCGTCGATTCCCGGTGCTTCTTGACGAAAAGGTGTTCTACTCAGCGGTTAGCGAACTCCAGCGAGGTGGGGACATTGTTCTCGAAGGCGACCGGGCGAACTTCTACGTAGGAGACTTCGGCCAGTACCCGTCTGAAATCGAGGACAGTATGACGGTTCACCACCCGGATAATCTCCCAGAGTCAGTGTTTCAGCGAGAGGAGGATGCAGCCGATGAAGCAAAAGAGGAGGCGAAACTGAAGCAAAAAGACAGAGGGGGAACCAAACGGATTGAGAGCAAAAGCAAAAAGGGGGGTAGTAGACAGGTTACTGAACCACCCGACCAGGATGTCGTCGAACCGGATGAGCCAGATACTGTAACGGAATCGGTCGAAGTCACGCTGGAAGGTAATTCCCCGCGTGTGCTCCGGAGCACTGCCGAGTCACGAATAAACGGTTCGACCGATACCATCACACACGCCAGGCTGTCCTACGAGGTCGACGACTTCTCGAAAGACGAGTTCATCGAGTTTATTGAACAGCTCCCAGGTGGCGAAAAAATCGACGTAAACGTGGTGATTGAGCGTGACGTGGACGAGTGAGCGACTGGAGCGGTTGGTCGAAACGGACGACCCTGTCGAGGTCATCTGGGAAGCCCTGTGGGACATCTGGTCCCCTCCATCTGACGACCCCGGCGAGCACTACGCTCAACAGCGGGAGTGGCAGTCGGTCGAACTGGAGCGAGTGCTGATTGACTCCTACTGGGAGTTTTACAGTGAGGTACTCCCGTGGAATTGCGTCAATAAGCCGTCTATCACCATTCCCGAGGATGGTGCGTTTCTCGTAATGGACGCTATGAGCGTCCGCGAGGGAGCATTGTTCAAGTCAGTTCTTGAAGAGCAGGCTCAGGAGGTGTCTGTCAGCTATTCGTATTCGACTGTCCCTTCAGAGACGACACCGTACAAGGAGCGCGTTGGACACGCAGACCTCGAACAAGAGTATCCATCAGCGACGGTGCGGACACGCTCACCGTCACTCTCGGGAGACGAGCGACTCGTCTGGTGCAAATACCCCGATTCACTCTTTGAGAACATACAGGAAGGCAAGACCGAACTCTCCTCGTTCGAGGAGGCATACGAAGACACGAGCGAGGTATTTCAATCGATTCTCGACCAACTCGACGCGGAGCGGATAATCATCGGGTCAGACCACGGCTACCTGCGCGGTGAGTCTGGCTACAACTTTGCCATCGGAGAGAGCGAAAAGCGGAGGCTAAAGGATGCCTTCCATGGTTCTCGGTTCGTGAGTGTCGATGAGACAGATGCGGACGACCTGGTCGAGGACAGACTGGCAGTCGAGGCGGACGGCTACTACATGCCAGTCGGCAGATATACGTGGCCGGTCCGTGGAAAGTATAGCACTGTTCAGCACGGGGGCATGAGTCTTGTCGAGTGTCTCACGCCCCGACTGGAGGTTCAGCGATGACAAAGAGACGCCCAATCGAAATCACGTTCCCAATCGAAGAGGTCAATGAGATAGCTGAGAAGGAGGCCCATGCCAAACGGTATTACCGCCCGGTTTACACGATGCACAAGTGGTGGGCGAGACGACTTGGCTCGGTCTTCCGGACAATGCTTCTGTATTCCCTTGCCGAGGGGACCCCCAAGATTGAGGGAGAACGACAATCGACGATTGGTGACAACGGCGACCTGCCTGACATCAGTTCTGAGAACTTCGATGACCTTTGGGAGTACTATCTCGAAGATGTCGACCTCGAAGGGAAGACCATTCTCGACCCGTTCATGGGTGGTGGGACGAGCATTGTTGAGGCCCTCCGACTCGGCTGTAACGCAATCGGAGGTGAACTGAACCCAGTGGCGTGGTTCATTGTCAAGAAGCAAGTAGAGGCGGTCGACCTAAACGAACTTGACGCCGCCTACGAACAACTGGAGGAGGAGGTTGGCCAGGATATTCGGAACTACTATCGGACTGAGTGCCCACATTGTGAGACCGACGAGGAGTATGACGACATCTACGGTAGGGACAAGGAACCGGAAGGGTGTCACGGCTACGCCGACACGATGTACTACTTCTGGGTGAAGTTGCTCCCCTGCCGGAACTGCGAGGAAGACGTTGCGCTTTTCAAGGACTACCGTCTGGCGAACGCTCGCTCCTCGAAGGACGACCACTACAATGTGGTGTGTCCGGACTGCTGGCACGTCTTCGAGACCGACGACCACAGGACAGAGACCAAGTGTCCGGAGTGTCCCCACGAGTTCGTCCCATATGACGCGGGGAACGTCTCGGGGAAAACCTACACTTGTCCACACTGCGACGAGCACCCGGAGATGAACATTATCGAGAGCGTGGAACGCTTCGGGAAACCCCAGAAGAAGTTATTCGCAGTCGAGTACTACTGTACTGATACCGGCGAAAAAGGGTACAAACCGACGGGTGAGTTCGACCGGACTCTGTTCAATAATGCGAGTAAAGAATTAGCCGAGAGTCGTGAAGAACTCCCGATTCCGACCCAAGAGCGGTATAGAGGGTCATCGGACCGAGCACATAACCACGGCTATGAGACATACGACCAGATGTTCAACGACCGGCAACTCCTGTGTCTATCGAAACTTCTGAAGGCAATCGCCGACATTGAGGACCAAAACGTGAAGGAGTTCCTTTTATTGGCTTTTTCCGATACCACCACGTTCAACAACATGTTTTGCGAGTATCACACCTCTGCAAACAAAATACAGGGACTCTACAAACGGCATACGATTACCGCACGACATACTCCGGTCGAAAACAATGTCTGGGGAACCAAGGAAGGCGCTGCAACGTTCTCGACAGAGTTTGACAAGATGCGAGCAGGCAAAGAGTTCTGCGTGAATGCCTATGAGAAGTACGTCGAAGATGGCAAGACGAAGCAGCGGGATGGAATAGGGAATATTGAGGGCTACGTCACCGACGACCCGGAAATGCTTGGAGAACCGGTTGAGGGGTCAGACGACGCTGAGTATAACGTCCACCTGCGATGTGGAACTTCTGAGTACCTCCCCATCGAGGATGAAAGTGTAGACGCTGTCATCACTGACCCCCCGTACTTCGATAACGTGATGTACGCTGAGGTGGCGGACTTCTACTACGTCTGGCTCAAGCAGGTACTCGAAGACGAGTACGACCACTTCACCGCCGAACTGACCCCGAAGGCCAGCGAGATTGTCTCGGACCCGGCGAAGAACGTCGAGACCTACCGGGACGAGGACCACTTCATTACAGGGCTGACGAACGTCTTTGCGGAATCGCACGACAAACTCCGTAACGAGGGCATCATGGCGTTCACGTTCCACCACAAGGAGACTGAGGGGTGGAGTTCGGTCCTTCGCTCGGTACTTGACGCTGGATTCTACGTCACAGCGATGTACCCGATTCGCGGTGAGATGCGAGGTTCGACCCACATCCACGATAAGGCTAACATCGAGTATGACATGATTGTGGTCTGCCGGAAGCGCGAGGAGGACCCTGCAGAGGTAAGCTGGCGGTCGCTTGAGGACGATATCTACTTCAGAGCACAGGAAGAAATCGAGCGTCTCGAAGCGAGCGGTGGTCGGCTTTCACAGGGCGACATCTTCGCGGTCACGATGGGCAAATGTCTGGAGGTATTCTCGCAGCACTACCCCAACGTGACTCACGAGGGCGAGACAATGTCTGTTCAGGCCGCGCTGGAGACCATTCGGGAAATTGTCGACGACCAATTGATGGAAGAGCGGATTCAGACACTTGGCGACGAGATGGACACCCTCAGTGCTGTCTACCTGACTTACGTCCTCGGGCGAGGCGACACCGTGACCTACAACACACTGAACAAAGACCTTAGGACGCGAGGTGTGGACGTCGCCGAACTCGTCACCGAGGGACTGCTCAAACAGGATGGCGACGAGCTGCGGGTGCTGCCCCCGAGCGAGCGAGGTGAGTCAATTGAGACTAAACGAGACGTGTTAGCGGTCGACCGCGCTCACCATCTTCGATACCTCTACGAGCACGACCGCCTCGCACAGGAGTTCGGAAAGTGGACCGACGAGGAGTCGATTGCGGCGCTCCGGCGACTCGCAGAAATCGAGAACGACGACGAATACGCCGATATCGCCGATTACGTTGAAGAGCGGACAGACGAACAGTTGGACCTCGATGATTTCAACTGACTACACAAGTTTATGAACCAGAACGACACATATTCTGACAACTAATGACGCTGGACCTCAAGTATCACGTCATGTCCGCTGACGCCGTCGAGGAGCAGGGAACCTACGAGGACGGGCTAAGCATCGTCGAGTTTCTGCGTCGAGTCGACCGCCGAGAGGAGCTCCCATACGACGTAACGGTTACTGGTCTCGATGACTACTTGGCTGCTTCGGATGACCCACGAGAGACTGCCGAATACGTCCACAGGACGCTTCGAGACCGGGTCAACTTCCTTCTGAACCGAAATCCAGTCGTTCAATTCGTCGTTGATGATGTTGAACACTGGAAGGGTGGTGGTGTGCTTCCAGTTGATGGAACCGAAATCCGACTCAGTACTATCTTCGGCGGGAGTGTCCAACAGGAAGGACCTGGGTGGTATAGCAGCGAGTTCAATGTTCAGTCGTGATTGACCCATGAGTGAAACCAACGAGAACGGTAAAGAGCGGACCCGAGAAGAGAAACTAATTCTTCAGCGTATGGCTCGTAAAAGAGACCCAGAGTGGGTAAAGGAGAATGAGGAACTGATACTGGCTCAGGCGAGAAAGACAGGCGAACTCTGACGAGGCATTTGGTAGACGCGAGGAGCTGCTTAAGATAGTCAGACCGCTTCAGTGCCCACTGACTAAGAAGCGAGTAACATACGGCCAATACCACTTACAATCAATTCGAGGTCCACGAACGCTTATCACAGCACCATAAGCGACCCTTAGAATCGACTCTGGTGATATATCCGCAGAATCTCAATCGAAACCCAAATTCAAACAGTCCACTGCTCGGGAGGTATCGAGAAAGAACATCAGACCAGAATCTCAAACTCGCCAGGGTGCTCGGTTGAGGGTTCAGACGGGTTCACTCGCGGTCGGTCAAGGCCTTCAGAAGGTACACTCCGCTCTGAGTCAACCCGTAGACCTTCTTTCCCTCCGGCTCCTCGACGACCTCAATCATATCCTCGTCGCGGAGTTCTTTCAGGTGGGTGTAGATGTAGCCGTGAGAAAGGTCGAGACGCTCGGCGAGTAAATACCCATGTGCTGGCTCCTCGTCGAGCGACTCCAATATTCGAACTTTTGTCTCCGGTACGAGACCCATCATTGAATACGCTGACCGGTGGGAACGAAAGTGATAGAACAGCGTTCCCTGAGGGGTCAGGGAAAACAAACAAGTAAATAGGTTGAGTTGTATGAGCATAATCAAGTGAGTCCACATGTCTCAGGAATCCCAACAATACTGCACAAACTGTGGTTTGGCTCCACCTTATGGGGTCAATTTCTGTCCCGAGTGTGGTACTGAAATACAATCCTCTGAAGACTTACCTAACCAGTCGGATATGGATGAAAGCACAGTAGATGCTGGTGATGCCCTGCAAATAGTGGTTGCAGGTGGAGCGATGACCCTACTTGTCTGGATGTTTGCCCCAGTATTATTTGACCTGACTTACGAAATGACATTTTTAATTGGCCTGATATTAGGTGGAGTCATAATTTATGAAATGGTTCGACAAGAAAAGGAAGGAAACTTGTGAGTATCGACAATGCCTGACCAAAAAGACCACGA
>LKMJ01004512.1_pt1 | contig 13103 bp, 13 predicted proteins | sample 643391 | NCBI WGS metagenome assembly LKMJ01 (sample SAMN04112250, study PRJNA286221) | soda lake metagenome | biome: soda lake; feature: Kulunda Steppe; material: water; isolation source: sample PL-Br10 brine of Picturesque Lake | place: Russia: Kulunda steppe | collected 2010-07
CTTGACTATGATGACATTGTCAAAGCGGGTCATGTAAATCAGGAGCATGCACGCTATGAGCTGCACCGGGTGTGGCATGTGCGGGCGACCCTGAAAGAAGGCGAGCGCCACGTGTACGCACAGCGTGACTTCTATCTTGATGAGGATACCTGGACAGCCTCGATCATCGACCACTACGACGGTCGTGGCGATCTGTGGCGAGTTGCTGAAGGGCACAATATGCAACTGTATGATGTGAAAGTACCCTGGTTTGCTTTTGAAACCCTGTACGACGTTCTGTCCGGGCGCTACCTGGCTCTGGGTCTGACCAACGAGGTGGATAACCCCTACGAGTTCGGTCTGGATCGTCGCTTCGGTGACTATACGCCGTCAGCGCTGCGTCGTTCCGGTCGCCGGTAACGACTGACAGCGTAGAACAGGCTGTGATGGAACCCCGCTTCGGCGGGGTTTTTTTTTGTGGCGTGTTTACTGGTGCCTGGCTTTCAGCATGTCGATGGTATCGTCCTTCTCACGCCACAACGCCGTGACCCACTGATTGAACGCTTTGCGGAATTCGGGATCCTCTCCATAGTTACGACCCAGGAATTCCTGCGGAATTTCTTTCTGCTCGATCCGTACGACAACTTTCCGCGTCTGGCCGGAGAGGTAGTCCCAGATACCGCCAACACCTTCCGGATAGACAATGGTAATGTCCAGCATACGGTGCATGCGCTCACCCATGGCACCCAGGACGAAAGCCGTACCACCGGCCCGGGGTTTGAGCAGATTCCGGAAAGGAGAGTTCTGACGGGCGTGCTTCTCCGGTGTAAAGCGGGTTCCTTCCATGAAGTTGAAAACCGCTACGGGTGTGTACTGAAATTTCTCGCAGGCACGGCGGGTTGTTTCAAGATCCTTGCCCTTGAGTTCCGGGCGCTTCGCGATCTGCTCCCTTGTATAGCGTTTCATGAAGGGGAAGTCCAGCGCCCACCAGGCGATGCCGAGCAGCGGTACCCAGATGAGTTCCTTCTTGAGAAAGAACTTCATCAGTGGAATGCGCGAATTGAGAATATTCTGCACCACCATGATGTCGGCCCAGGACTGGTGATTGCAGGTGACGAGATACCACTGGTCGCGCTCCAGGCCTTCGTCACCTTCCACATGCCATTCAATGCGGTTCAGAAGGCGTACAAAGAAATTGTTGTTGCCGATCCAGACGGTGGCGATCCAGTTCAGGCCGGTGGTGGTCGCTTTGCGGACTGGCTGGATGGGAATGACCAGTTTGATAAGCGAGAGAACCAGCAGCAATGGGTAAAGAATAAGGGTACTGATCAGGATGAGCAGTATGGCCAGGGAGCCTTTGAGCCAGGAGGGAAGAAAATCAAGCATGGCACAGTCCAGTCGGTGATTGTTTCAGGCAGGCACATTATACACATGCCTGCCATTGAACCAATTATCCGGTGTACGACTGTACGCTGTCAGTTGGCGGCCGTCTCCTCTGGCTTGCCAAAGCGTCGACGGTAGTCCTCGACTTTCCCGTCAAGATCCGCCATGGGCGCATCGGCCTCAAGTACGCGCTTGAAGGCGTCGTCGTAGTCGGGGAGCTGGTTGAAGTTGATCATTGAGCGGATTTCCTGAACGTAGGCCATGCCCCGTTCGGAGTAGGACTCCAAGCCTCCGGCGAGGGTGATTCCATCAGGCAGCCGCTCTTCCTCACGCTGCTCGGCCCGAACCTCGCGGAGTTCGGAATAGGCTTCATGCCGGTTCAGGTTGCTCAGGTAACTGCGTATGGAGCGGTAAGGTGTTTCAAACACCTCAACTTCATGGTTCATACCCTCCCGCCGCTGACCGGGCACAATGCCGCAGCCCTCGCGGAAACACCACTGGCCGAAAAGGTTATTGCCCCTGACGGCAAATCGGCTTGTCCCCCAGGCTGACTCATTGGCTGCCTGGGCAAGCATGAGCGAGGGCGAGATGATGTCAAAGCGCTTGATCAGTTCCTCGAAATGGGCTTCTGTTCCCGGCTCTCCGGCCACGCGCAGCCGAGTGGACTGGTTCGTCAGCCATTCAAGCTCCTTTTCGGTCAGTTCATCGCGTTCGCTCAGTGTCTGGGCATAGTCACGAAGCCTCAGCACTTCCATATTGGCGAGAGCAATCCGGGGGAAGAGGAAATCAAAGAAGGCCTCCTTGCGCTCATCAATGACTGTATACTGGCTGAAATCAGGCAGTGGGGCATCACGCCAGTCAGGGACAGTATCAAGCGTGACGACCTCCTGGGGCGCGGGGCGCGTGTCCTCTACGGTGGGTAAGTCGACCTGTGCAGTGAACATACCGGCAAGCGTTGCGATGACCAGTATCGCAATGGCTCCGGCGGGCAGTGCAATATGCCGCCAGCTCATGGAAACCTCCTGGACTGCTACTTCGGGATACCTGGGTACGGCTGTTCCCCGCTATGGGATCAGCCGCAGTCCTCAGGATTGCTACTCTGCCTGAAGCCGAGCAGTATTCCCAGACCCTGGGAGGTTTTACTGGTCAGAATCAGGGTTCTGTCTTCCGCGATGACAAAGCCGTTGAGCGCATTGTCGCTCCCGTCACTGGCGCTGAATCGCCCGTCGTTTTCAAGGGAATCCGTAGAGCCAAAAGACAAGGCCGCATCGTCCAGCTCATCGGGGCTTCCGCTGTCGTTTTCGTCGGCTGAAATCCTGATGCCCGCCGGAATGAATTCCACATTGCTCGTTCCGACCTGAAGGCAGGCGTTGCGGTACTGATTCAGGCCATCCGGGCTGAGACTGACGCCCTGGACGTTATAGGAGCCGATCAGGTCATCGGAATCGATGTTGCTGGCAGGTTCGCCGGCAATCTGGATGGCGTAGCCGCGTCCTTCGGGGCGTGATGAAAACGCCATGAGGCTGCCGTCGGGCGAAATGGCGCCGTTGGGTGTGCGCGGCGCCCGGTCGCCGGTATCGGTGTAACCCATGTCCGTGTGGGCTGAATCGTAGTTCAGGAAGAGGTGACCACGGTATTCACTGGACTGATCGGTGGCGGAGAGGAAATCAATGGGTGTGATCTCAATGGAGTCGTCCATTGTCCCGGAGGCCTCAGTCGTGCTTTGCGAGTCGAGCGTCAGGCGCCAGTACTCATCATTTTCTTCGTCCCCTGTGCCGTTGGAGTCGATGTTTTTCCAGCGGCCGGATTTGGCACGGACAATGGAGCCGGATTCAGACGGAGCCAATTCCAGCGCAACCTGATTGTACTCCGCGCCAAAAGACGGCGCCGTGTCGTCAGAATGCCGACCCAGATTGATTTCCAGTGCAGCTGTGGCGAGTGTCTCCAGTGTTTCCTGTCGCTGGGGTGAGCCGGAGTCCTCATCGAGCTCAATCGCCTTCCCCGCGTGAAAGTAGCTGTTGAGCAGAGCGGATGCGTCGTTGGTGTCGCCCAGGATCCGCGAGTCCATGAAGTAGGGGTCCGGTGCCCAGCCCACGCTCAGGTTGTCTGGCCGGGTAATGGACTGGTAAACGGATCTTGGCCCCATCAGGTAGTCATCACCCCGGGTGAAGGCAGGACCGGGCTGGGTGGCCTGGGTATTGAGTGGGTCATCCAGTTCAGACGCCCCGCCGCTGCTGCGTTGATAGGGGATGTCGGAATCAAAGGAGGTGATGTCGATATCGATCAGCTCAAAGGCGAAACTGGTCAACGTCATCCGGGGATAGGCGAAGGCGGTGCCATTGCTGTCGGTGGTGAAGCCGCGATCCATGCTGCGGGCGGCCCAGAAGGGCGTGCCATCGTTCTGCTCGTCCCGGTTCAGTTCCACGCCGAAGTAGACGCTGTTGAAATCGGTGACGCTGGCCTCGCTCTCGGACACGCTGCCTGTGTTGCCCAGCAGCATGCTGCTCAGTGCCTGATCCACAAAGCCTGTGAAGTCCGCGCGATCCTCCAGGCTGCTTACAGCGCTGCCCGCGCTGAGGTCGCTGTTGATGTCGATTTCAAAGTGCTGGACCTGATCCACCAGGCTGGGCCAGATCAGAGTGCGCAGGCAGGGCTCGTTCTGGCAGTTGTCGATCTGTTGGCGCTCACTGGCGCTGAACGTGTCAAAGACAGCGCGAGCGAGGTAGTCACTGAATGGATTGACGCGCACATGGCGGCAACCGCTGGCTACCGGTGCATGGTAGGTGTCGTTACCGATGTGGGCGCGCACGACAGCGTCCAGATCCCTGGGTACGTCGGCGCGATCGGGGAAGGTGAGTATGAATCCATTGCGATCGCGCTCAACCTGCGTATCCATAAGGGTCAGGGAGTTGATGGAGTTACCGGCCCGGCCCACCTCAAGTGTGGCGTCGCTGGTAGTCACGAGGTTGCGGCGGCCAGCCTCTCCGGAGGTGCGCCCCTCAGGCACCTGCACGCTGACTCTGACCTCGTTGTTGGCCAGGTTGGATGTACGGCAGGCATCGCCGGATGAGGAATCGGAAAAACCCGTTTCCGTTCCGTCCCGCTGGGGGAAGGAGTTTTCGCTGCTGGTGTCCACGTCCGACATGCAGCCGGACATGGCTCCGAGTGTCAGTGCCGCGCAGGCAAGCCGGGCAGTTGCAGCAAAGCGGGTGGGCCGGCCCATCTTGATTCCCCTTGTGGTCTGTTCGGCGCAGTGTCAGCCGATTGTTCGACATTCTCTGTCAGTCTAGCCATTATACGCTGGACTGACTGAGTAGCTGCCGAAAAGACCACAAAATGAAACACTCAGAAAACGATGCGTAACCCGCCCAGGAATCCCTCCTCCAGACGCAGGTCGTCCCTGTTTTCGGCTACATCGAGGCTTGCGTTGACGTAGCGGTAGCCGGCGAAGAACTCAGCATTGCGGATGACGCGGTAGTTGACCGTGCTTTCGAAGTTGACCATGCCATCGGCGTCACCAAAGGACAGAACGGTCGGGGAGGCATGGAGTGAGCCACTCACTGACAGCCCGGGCACGTCGGGAATATTCAGTCTGAGGTAGCCGCCGGGCGCCAGTGCCCCACCCTCAAAGGGACTGTCCCGGAAGTACATGGTGCGGGCTCCGACCCGAACGGTCGCCGGGATGTTGCCAATGGCGGTCCGTCCCTGGGCATGGAAGTCGGCATTGCCGATATGGCGGCTGCCGGTGTGGTAGGTGTACCCGAGCCCGAATGCCAGCTCATCGCTGGGGTGAGTGAGATTGAGCTGGGCCTTGGCGGAGTCATCGGTCAGGCTGAGTGCGAAGTCCTCGGCCTGAACGGTGCCGGCTGCGCACAGCACGACCCCTGTCATGATGATCTTCAGTAAGGAGCGGGTGGCGTTGCTGTTTCCGGGAAGATATGCCATGGCGTTGCGGTGTCGCCCCCTGATTGTCGAAACGGAATGTCGTAGCGCGGATGAGTCCGTATAATACCGGCGTGCCATGCTGCGGGCAACGCAGTGACCCTAAGCGTTTATGAACATGTTCTTACCTCTGGAGATCCATGACCAGTAACGATGAGAGCGGTTTCACTTGCCGACCGGGCTGTGGCGCCTGCTGTATCGCCCCCTCCATTTCATCACCCATCCCTGGTATGCCTGAGGGCAAGCCCGCCGGAGTGCCCTGCGTCCAGCTTGACGAACACGGCTATTGCCGGCTGTTCGGCCTGCCGGAGCGCCCGGCGGTGTGTGCCCGGTTCGAAGCGGAGGAGGCCTTCTGCGGCCAGGACCGGGAGGAGGCGATCCGGATTCTGACGGATCTGGAGGCCGTGTCAGCCTGAGCCTTTTCCCGGGGTTGTTCTGCGCAGTTGCTGGCTCAGCACCGTGCGCAGGGTGTCCACGGTCACGGGCTTGGCAATGAAGGCATTCATGCCGGCCTGGCGACACTGCTCCTCATCAGCCTCCATGGCATTGGCGGTCAGTGCGATGATGGGCACGGTTGGGCGGGCCTGATCGCACTCCTTTTTTCTGATCAGTCGGGTGGTCTCGAAGCCGTCGCGCCCCGGAAGTACGCAGTCCATCAATATCCCGTCGATCTGATCAGACGCTTCCCATTCTGTCAGCGCCTGTTCACCGTCCTCGGCCACCCGCACCTGGCATCCGAGTTTTTCCAGCTGTCGCCGGGTCAGTTTCCGGTTCACCGGGTTGTCCTCGACCAGGAGAATGACGGCGCCCTCGCATTCGGGGATGGGCGCCTCCCCCACTGGTGTATTGTCTGCTTCCATGAGAGAGAACCGCGTGAGGAAACTGCGCTGCTCGGCGGGCTGTGACAGCAGCTGCTGGAGCATGGGCACGAGATAGCTTTCGCGCAGGGGCTTGCTCAGGAAGGCATCCGCGCCCATGTCCCGGAAATGCTCCGCGTCACCGCGCTGGGGGTTGGATGAGAGCACCAGCATGCGTGAACCGGAAAGTTCGCTGGACTGACGGATGACGCGGCAGAAGCGATCGGTGCTCATGTCCGGAAGGAAGCCATCAATGACGATGGCGTCAAAGGGTACGCCGGTATCGCGGGTCTCGGTCACCAGATCCAGGGCTTCCCGCCCGGTACTGACCGCCGTCAGGCTCAGATCGAGCTCATCCAGCAGCTCCAGGGTGATTTTGCGCGACAGGGGGTAGGAGTCCACCACCAGGATCTGGCGCCCCGACAGAACGCTTCGATCGGGGCGGGTACTGCTCTGGGATCCGGCGCTGGTCGGCAGCGTCAGCTCCACCCAGAACGTGGAACCCTCTCCGGGCAGGGAGTCGATCTGCAGCCTGCCTCCCATCAGTTCCACGAGCTGATCACAGACAGCGAGTCCCAGGCCGGCACCCGGCACATAACGATGGCTGTGATCGGCCAGCTGTACATAGGGTTCGCGTATGCGCTGGAAGTCCTCACTGGCGATGCCAATGCCGGTGTCCTCAACCGCAATACGGATGGATGCCTGCTGGCTCCTGTGCTGGATCAACTCGGCGCTGATCAGTACATGGCCGGAGTCTGTGTACTGGATGGCGTTGGAAACCAGATTCAGCAGTACCTGGCGCAGGCGCATGGGGTCACCCTCAAGCAGTGAGGGAATGTCCGGATCCACACGGCGCTCCAGACGAAGGCCCTTGCGTCGGGCCTCCGGCGCCTGCATCCGGATCAGATCATCAAGGGTTTCACGCAGGTCGAAGGGAAGCACCTCCAGAGTGAGCTTGCCGGCTTCCATGCGTGAGATGTCCAGCAGATCGTTGATGATGCCCGAGAGGTTCCCGGCTGCTGATTCAAGGTGTTCCAGGTATTCCTGCTGTTCCGCATCAAGTGGTGCGTCCCGAAGGAGCCCGGCAAATCCCAGTACCGATTGCAGTGGCGTGCGGAGCTCATGACTGACGTTGGCCAGGAAGAGGTTCTTGGCTTCATTGGCACGTACCGCCTGGTCGCGCTCATCCTGGGAGCGGATTTCGGAACGGCGGATGTTGCGGGTGTCCTCAAGCAGCTGCAGACGCATGGTATTGAGCGCGTGCTCGAGTTCCGACAGTTCATCGCCTTTGCGCGGGGCTGTTCGTTCCAGCTTCAGTGGGGCAATCAGTGCGTCAAGATTGAGCCGTCGTGCGTAGTCGGAGATGGCTTCAAGGTGACGCGTCAGGGCGTAGCGGACGATCAGAAGAAAGCCCAGAGCGCCAACGAACAGCACCAGACTCTGAAAAGCGAGATTGGTCAGGGTCCGGTGAAGAAGGGATTCAATAAGCGGCGTGTAGGTTGAGTAAGCACTTACTTGGCCCAGCTGAACGGCTTCAGCGTTACGCTGATCCATGGTCAGGGGCAGGCTGTGACTTATTACGTTGGACTCCGGTCGCTGGCCTGCGGTGAAGCGGCGACCGTCATCGGCCGTGACCTCGATGTAGGTAACGCCGGCAAGCTCCAGCGCGTTTCCCAGAGTGTCGTCCATTTCCTCCAGGCTGAGTGTCCAGAGTTGACTGGCAACAGTGCTGGCAATCATCTCCGCGGCCTGACGCTGATTCTGCTGAAGCCTGTCGCGTTCGGCCCGGTATTCGCTCTGTACCTGATATCCCGTGGCGAACAGGGACAGGATCAGGGTGAACAGCACCAGATAGGCCAGAAGCCGCCCGGTGAGAGGGCGGATACGCAGATAATCAAGCAATGACTGAATTGGGTGCATGTCGTCCTTTTCGCATGGTCACTGGCTTCCTGCCCCTACTTTACTCACCCTGGCGGCTTATGGACAGTACCAGGCAGTATCCCTGCAGAACCTGCCAGCGGATGTTGAGATTGAGAAGGTGCATGCCGTGGATCCGGGATTGCTCCTGGTGGCGCTGGTAACCGGGGCGGGGATCCTGGCTGAGCACTTCCTCCAGTAACGCCTCCAGCTCCGGATGGGCCACGCTGTGCTGCGCCAGTTGAGCACGGGCCTTCTCGGAGTACTGGACCTCCAGTGAGCTCCCGGGAGGGCTCTGGGCCCAGTCGGCCTCCGCATCAGGCGCGCTGTCGCACCAGGGCAGGTAGGGCTTGATGTCCAGAATCGGCGTATCCTGAATCAGATCCAGGGCCGAGATTTCCAGGAACAGGCCCTGTGGGGTCTGTTTCAGGCCGTGATGCCGAACCAGGGAAAGCCCCAGCCGACTGGGCCGGAAAGGTGAACGGCTGGCAAAGACGCCCACCCGTTGATTCCCGCCCAGCCTCGGCGGGCGGATCAGTGCACGCGGGGTATCGGCTTCGCGGGTCTGGTGGAAGACGAAGGTCAGCCACAGATGGGAGAAGCCTTCCAGCCCCCTGAAGGCGTCGGGCGTGTCCCAGGGTGGGAACAGCTCGATCCAGCCCCGGGCATTGGGACAGAGCCCGGGCTGGCGCGGGACACCGAACTTGTCGCTGAAACAGGAATGGATGCGGCCGACTGGGGACACAGAGAATGCCTGGGTCATGATCTTTCCTAGTTGAGAGAGCCGGATGCCGAGAAAAACATTTCCACCCGCAGCGTCAGACTGGCATCCATGCTGAAACTGTCCTCACGCCGGAAGCGTACCGAGGGTACCACCTCACCGAACAGCCAGGTGTTGTAAAGGCGGTTGCGGTACAGGGTGTCGGCAAAGTATTCCTTGGTTCGCCAGTTCCGGTCACTGTCCCCCAGTACCCCGGTCCGGTAACGTACGAAATGGCGATTGCGGTAGCTGCGCTGGACGCGAAAGACCTGGCCCACCTCAAAGGTGCGATCCGGGTGCACCCAGCGGGCTTCGGAGGAGGCCTGGAAGGACCAGTGGTCCAGCACATCACGCTGGAACCCCAGCCAGCTCCGCGACAGCCATCCATCCCTGGAGAACCAGGAGAGCCGCTGATCCAGATGCAGGTTCCATTGATCGGGCAGGGACCAGTCAGAACGGGCCCGTGCACGCCAGAAGGCCTGAGGCGGAAGACGCAGCCGGGCGCCCACATCGGTGCTGGTGTCCCAGCGCTCGGTGATGGGAAGCAGTAAGCGCAGGGCGCCGGCAGTGAAGGTGTCGTCGTCCTCCTGGTCTTCCACGCTGCGGGTGCCGCGCTGCTGCTGCTCAGCCAGTGGGGTCAGATCATCCGCATCGCTTTCGATGACCAGCCGCAGTTTCTCTTCCACTGTCGGCAGATCAAGGCGGAAGCGGGCTTCAGGCTCAATGCCCATGCGTCCGTCACTGTCATAGCGGTTGAACACACCCAGGCGCACATAGCTGTCATTGTCCCGATCAATGTAGGTCTCACCGGAAAGCGCCCGGTCGATGCCGCGGCTGAGTGTCAGCACATGGCGCGATTGCATGTCCTGCTGGCGGATCATCCAGCCCTCCACGTCATGCCACATGCTCTCGCGCGGCTCCAGATAGCGCGGATCGTCACCCCAGAGGAAATAGTCCATGGGCAGGCGCTCCATGCTGAATGGCGAGGGCGTTATTACGGTGGACTCCAGGCGCTCAACGGGGTTGTGGGCATGGCTGCAGAGGGGCAGGGCAAGAATGAAGACGGTCAGTGGCCGGCAGGGCAGGCGCAGCATGGTCACGGCACCAGCAACCCCAGGCCGATGGCGGTGTAGAGCCCCATCAGCCCCATGGACAGGGCTGAGAAAGCCCCGGTTTCCGGATCCATTTCAAACGCCCGGGCAGTGCCCACCCCGTGCCCGATCATGCCCATGGCACAGCCTTTGGCAGCCGGATGGGTTACACCGGCCAGGCGCAGTACGGGACTGCCGAAGGCGGCGACCAGAATGCCGGTGGCAATGACGAACGCAGCAGCCAGTGGCGGAAAGCCCCCAATGGAATCAGCAACGGAGATCGCAAAGGGCGTGGTAATCGACTTGGTGGCCATGGACAGCAGCACGGCGGGCTCGGCACCGGTCAGCCAGAGTACGGCCACGGCGCTGCCGGAGGCGACGACGCCGCTGACCAGCAGCGTCACCAGCAGGGCGCCCATATTGCGTCTTATCAGACGGATATGCTGGTACAGCGGCAGTGCCAGCGCCACGGTCGCCGTGCCCAGCAGAAACTGGATGATGGAGGCATTGTCCGCGTAGGTGCCGTAGTCCATATCCAGCAGCCAGAGTGTGGCCAGCACAATGGCAATGCCCACAACCACCGGCTGGAACAGGCTGCGTCTGCCGGTCAGACGGTACAGACCCAGACCGGCCAGATAGGCAAGCAGGGTCAGTGTGATGGCGAAATGCGGGGTTGCCGTGATGGTGCTCATTGCTGGCGCTCCACCAACACCTGCATAAGCCGGGCTGTTACAGCAAAGGCCAGCAGGGTGCCGAGGGTCAGGGCAATGGCAATGCCCAGCGCGTTCTCGCGCAGCAGAGCGGTCAGGGTAATAACGCCAGCGCCGGCCGGAATGAAAAACAGGGGCAGGTGATTGAGCAGCGCGGTGGCCACCTGGCGTTCTGATTCATGCCCGCCATCGGTGATCACCAGATAGAGGAAAAACAGCACCATTCCGGTGATGGCGCCGGGCAGTGGCATGCCGGGGATCTGCTCCAGCGCCATTCCGGCGAGCTGGAAACACAGAATGGCGGTTAGCCCCCGGAGCATGCTAGGCCTCCCGAAGCTGTTCGCGCAGCCTGCTGGCCTGCTCATCCAGGCGGGTGCGGGGCTTGGAGGGCCCGAAAAGCCCGGTTACATGAAGTGCCAGGCGGCCCAGCGTGGCCAGGGCATCGCGTTTTTCCCTTGGAATGACGTGCACGTGGACGTGGGGCACCATCTGGTTGGCGGCTTTTCCGTCATTGAGCAGTATATGGGTGCCGTTCACGCCCCATCCCAGTGCCCGCTGCGCCCCTAGAACCTGCCGGGCGACGCTGAACAGGTGCTGTGCGGTTTCCGCATCAAGCTCGGGCAACTGGACAGCATGCTGTTTCGGGATGACCAGTACATGGCCCCGGCCCAGCGGATGGATGTCCATGAAGGCCACGCAGCGCTCATCCTCATGGACGATGGAGGCCGGCAGCTGGCCGTCAATGATCTGGCAGAAAATGCACTCACTCATGATGGCCGCTCACAGATAGTGCCGGGGACTTTCATCCTCCTCCTCCTCGGCCTCCTCGAGTTCCTCAGGGGAGGCCGGTTCGGCCGGAATGCGGTAGCTCTCCGTAGCCCAGGCGCCAAAATCAATGGCTCGGCAGCGCTCGGAACAGAACGGGCGATGAGGGTAGTCCTCACTCCAGGGAATAGTGTGGCCGCATTGCGGGCAGTCGACTTCAGGCGGCACGGTTTCGGACACGATCAGGGCTCCCAGGTTCAGCCGGCCAGCTCCAGGAACTGTTCATGGAGCCGGTCCACGGCCTTGCGGACGGTTTCAGTATCCTGGTTATTGTCTATAACAAAATCCGCCCCGGCAAGGCGCTGTTCCCGCGGCATCTGGGCGGCCATGATCCGCTCCACCTGTTCCCGGTCGTTGTCGTCCCGGGCCATGGTCCGCTCAATCTGGACCGACTCCGGCACGTCTACCACCAGAACACGCTCACAGAGCCGGTGCTGGGTCGTTTCCAGCAGCAGGGGGGAGACCAGAAGCTGGTAGGGCGAGTCCGCCTGGGACAGGTGGTACTGGATGCGCTCCAGAATCAGCGGGTGCAGAAGCTGTTCCAGCCACTGACGCTCCGCGTCATCCGCAAAGACTCTCTGGCGCAGGGCGGCCCGGTCCAGCGCCCCGGAACCGGTGAGGATGTCGCTTCCGAAATGCTCGGCAATGCGCTCGAGAGCCGGTTCGCCGGGCTCAACCACTTCGCGGGAGACATCGTCGGCGTCAATGGTGGTGATGCCGTTTGCTTCAAAGCATCGCGCCACGGTGCTTTTGCCGCTGCCAATGCCGCCGGTCAGACCAATGATGAACATCAGACCCCCAGAAACCGGTACCAGAACTGCTGCAGCTCCGGCCCCCACCACAGGCACAACAGACCGGCTGCCGCCAGATAGGGGCCAAAGGGAATGGGCATGTCCCGGCCCAGGTTGTGGAACACCATCATCAGAATACCGACAGTGGCGCCCACGAGACTGGAGAGCAGGATGATGGCCGGCAGCATGGTCCAGCCCAGCCAGGCCCCCAGGGCCGCCAGCAGCTTGAAATCACCAAAACCCATGCCTTCCTTGCCCGTGACCAGACGGAACACCTGATAGACGCTCCACAGGCTCAGGTAACCGGCAACGGCGCCCAGAAAGGCCGACTCCAGGTCGGTCAGCCCACCGAAGTAATTGAACAGCAGCCCCGCCCAGAGCAGGGGCAGGGTGATGCTGTCCGGCAGCAGCTGGGTGTCCAGATCAATGACGGTCAGGGCGATCAGCGCCCAGACCAGCCCCAGAGTAATCAGGGTGGTGCCGGAAAGGCCCAGGACTGCCACGGTCACCACCGACAGGATCATGGTGAGCAGCTCCACCAGCGGATAGCGCACGGAAATGGCCGTGCCACAGCCCCGGCAGCGCCCGCGTAGAACCAGCCAGCTGATAACCGGGATGTTTTCCAGCGCACTGATGGCATGGCCGCATTGGGGGCAGTGTGAGCGGGGGGCGGAGAGGCTGTAGGGCTCGCTGATCTGTGCCGATTCGCGGCTATAGCCGCTCCCACCGGGGGAGTTGCCATCGAGCTCATCCGCCAGCAGCGCCCGGCATTCCGTCTGCCAGGCCTGCTCCATCATGCGGGGCAGGCGGAGGATGACCACGTTCAGAAAGCTGCCGATGCACAGTGA
>LKMJ01004513.1_pt1 | contig 13102 bp, 14 predicted proteins | sample 643391 | NCBI WGS metagenome assembly LKMJ01 (sample SAMN04112250, study PRJNA286221) | soda lake metagenome | biome: soda lake; feature: Kulunda Steppe; material: water; isolation source: sample PL-Br10 brine of Picturesque Lake | place: Russia: Kulunda steppe | collected 2010-07
GACTCTGATACACCTAGATCTTCCGATATCTTTGATGCGGAAGCCTGATCGTTCTCCGCTAGGTAGTCTAGAAGGGTGTCGACCCCAGTCTCTATAACAAGGTCTTGCCAGTCATCTCCCATTATTTAACAGTATAGTTATAACTGCATTCGATTTTAAAGACTATCATGTTGTTGACTCTGTCTTATGCACTAGCTTTTTCCGTACTTTTCATAGCTGCTATATCCGATCTTAAGACTACAGAGGTTCCGGATATTTTCCCGGTTATAGGGGTTTTAGGCGGTCTATTACTTCATTTAGCGGCATCTTATACCCAAGGTATAGATTTTGAGACACTAATCAGTTTTACAGTACTTTTCAACTCACCTATGACTTGGTTCCAAGCTCTGGGCGATCCTCTAGTATGGTCTATAAGTATTGGAATAGCCTTTTCCATATATGGCTGGGCATTATATTTCCTAGGTGTTTGGGGAGGTGCTGATGCTTTCGCAATGAGTGTTCTTGGTTTTGCGGCGCCTTATGGTCTTGCAGGCCCGGATTTAGCCTATCCGGTAAATCTTTTCCTTAATATAATGATTGTCGGTTTTCTATACACCCTTGGCTTTGCATTCTATAAGTCGTTAAAGCATAGAAAGGTTTGGAGAACAACCTATAGAGATATTAAGGAACAAGAGTTTAGGATATCGCTAGAAATACTTGGGGCTATGTTGATCTCGGTTTCAGGTATTTATACAGGAAGCTTCAATGGCTTTCTATACTTCTTCATACTGGTCTCTTTCATCTTTCTCTATAGACTGCTGAAAAATATTGAGGACGGACTTATGAGACAAACAGTGCCTGTATCAGAGCTGGAAGGAGGAGAGGTTTTGGCTCGTGAAGAAGAGAAAGGAGGCGTCGTGAAAGGTATAACAGAGGAAGAGATAGAGGATATTGAAGCCGAAAGTGTTGAGATAAGAGAAGGTGTAAGGTTCGTACCTGTATTCCCAGTTGCCTTACTTATAACGATGCTATTTGGAGGAGGATTCAACTGGCTGATCTTAATAATCTAGCTTATTATGGTTATGTCTTTTGTGTCTGAAGTCTTCTGGCTACTACTATCATCTTCTATCTTCTGTCTTAAGTCATGTATCTTCTCCTGATTTGATAGAACATGTTCTACAAGATTATCGATCTTCTCCTCTAGTTCGGTGTTTTGCTTACTTTTCAGTTCAGATACTTCGTCCTCTAACTTTTCTAGTTCGTTCGCTGGCACTCTTTCTTCCTTAGAATTAGTATTCTTGCTCTTAGATTTAATTTCAGATATCTCTTTTTCCAGCTTTCTTACTTCTGACTCCAGCTTATCTGGTTTTTCATCCTTTAACCTGTCTACTTTTTGATCAATTCTTTCAACCTGATCTTGGTTATCTAGTATTATAGTCATGAGTGTGTCTATACGTTCAGATAGATCTTCCTCTGCTGCGTACAAATCCTCTAACAGGTCCTCATCTATAAGTTCCTCAAGACTCTTTATACGTTTCTCTCCATTATTAACTGCTCTTTCAAGCTCACTACTTATTTTTCTTATTTTCCGATTTGTTCTCTCGTCTAAATCATCTATTTCGTCATGAAGATCGTTTTCAGATATAGTTTGATCCTTAATCTCTCGTAAGCGCTGTTCTATGTCGTTTTTAAATATTTCAAATTCTTTTGAATTGTTTGAACTTTTTTCAAGTTTTTTAATACGTCTTCTCAGGTCCTTAAGATCTGTACTATCTATCCTGCCCGAAATATCGTTTTTCTCAATAGAGGAAAGTCTGGACTTGATAGATTTCAGATCAAACTCTATATGTGAAATATCTTCCGTCTCTCCTGAATCTTCTACAACAACTGTTTCCTTACCTTCTAGATTTCTTATTCTGTCCTCTAAATCTTCAATAGCTTCTAAACGTTTCTCAACGCTCCCACCATCTTCTTCTGTCTTGAGGTTCTTTTCTATCTCTTTAATCTTATTGTAGTTGGAACGAACAGCCTTCTTGTACTTTTTAGGCATTTCTTTTCTTGGTTGAGACTTGAGATTCGATATTCTGTCCTCAAGTTCTTCAAGCCTATTTTCAATATTAGGGGGGGTCTTGTCCGGAGCAGTATCAAAATCCTGTTCTCTCAAATCTTTAATCTGTTGATATAAATACTCTAGTTTCTCGTGCACCTTTCCTTCTTGGTACTCTTGCTTGATCTGTTCTACCATGTTCAGACGTTTTTCAAGCTCCTCACGCCCCATATGATTGAGAAGTTCTTCAACCTCCTGTACCTCCTCCTCAACTGACATAGTCTCTAGTTGAGCCATCATGTCTCTGTCTTCGAGCTGCTTTGTGCGGTCTTCAAGATCTCTTATGGCGTCCTCTATTCCCTGAAGCTCTCTTTCTAGCTTTTGTTTGCTAACTTCTTCAGAAACACCGTCTGACATAGGTTGAGGTTACAGCTGCTAGAATAAAAAACAATGGGTGTAGATAAAAATAAAAAATGGCTCGGGATTTGAACCCTAAACTTCTTATCGCGACCAAGATGTAGTTCCTGCGCCTTCACAGTCCACTGGATCCAATGAGACTTGTTCGAGGGTGTTTCCAACCTCATCTTCGTCAGGTGTTAGTGTGATGCTGTCTCTTGGATTGTTGTCAAGCATCTCCTGGAAGTCTTCGTCAGACAAGTCGTCTCGGGTTGGATCTTCTTCATCAGTATTATCTTCGATGAAGTCATCGTCTTCACCGAGGAAAGTTGTCTCTTGAACAGGGCCGCCATCATCATAGAACCAAGATACGGATACTAGTCCTGCTCCTGCACTTCCCGCGGTTTGACGTACTGTTACGTCTTGAGCAGTCTCGTTTTCGTCATCTACGTCAACTATCTCCATTTGGATTTGTGTGCAGTCTTGTATCTCTGCAGCTCTCTCCTGTGTGTCTCCAGTAGCATCGTCCATAAGCTGTGGAGCCCACTGTGCAAAGATAGAGGCTATTGCCATTGTAAAGGCGATAAGTAGAACAGCCGCAATTAAAGGCGATATTCCTTTACTGCTAAACTTACTCATATCTACGGTTTCTATTTTCTACTACTTAAAGGTTTGTTAGGTGTTAAGGCTAGAGTTCCAAACTTCTAAGCCAGATATACCAGATAGCTAGAACCGTTAGTGTGAGACCCCATCTCCAGAGAAAACTGTGTATTATATCGAAAGATATCAAGCCAATATAACTGAGGTAGACTGTAGAAATCACTCTAAATAAGTTAGCAGCTGATAATATTAGTATACCTATTAAGATTATCTTCCATTGCTCCAAGATGTTTCTTGTTGATGCAAATACCAGAGCTATGAATACTGAAATAGATTTCCAGCCTAGACAGTCTCTCACAACTATGAAAGATTTTTCGCTACCTACCAATGTGATGCCCGATCTTTCAAGGTTTAATCCTAATATGTTTACAACCTGTTTTGTAAGCTCCGCTAAGTAGCTCTGCAAGACGTAAGTATCAGGGTCTAAAAAGATGACTAATCGAAATATCAGGCCTGCTAACATAAGCTTTAATACGAATACAGAGGTTTTCCTAAGTCTATGCTCGTCTATTTTTTCAAGCATCTGAAAGTTTATAGAAGTCCGATAGTATTATTTCTGTTCCTGAAGGTTGTCGCCTAACCTGTTTGAGGAAAAATATCTTCTAGCCACTTCCTCTAAATCCTTATCACTTTTTTCAGAAAGCTTCTTGACTTTTCTTATATTCCTTCTTAACGAATTATAGGCGTAGAGTCCTGATGCATACGCATCTATTTCATGCGAGTTATCTCCTTCACCCATCTTTTCTTTTCTTCCGGTACTGAGATCTTCTGAAGGCTCAAACTTTCTGGCCCCCACTGACTGAGCTATTTTTTCAACGGTTGAAGGCATATTCTTCCTGTCGGAGGCGACAACAACAGGTAGTCCTGTTTCAATAATTCTTCTAATTATTTCATCAGAAGGAAACTCCTTTCTACTTTCAAGAAGTTCCAGTTCTCCATTGAAGTTGAAGCCAGCAACAGCAGAAGTATTTCCTGGGTCTATACCTATAATCAATGGTTTTTTACTCATTGTAATCTTTTTTTACTAGGTCTCGGATTTTACCAGCCTTTTTCTCTCCTATACCTTCGACCTGTTTCAACTTACTCTCTGAAGCAGTGAATACTTCCTCTATCGACCCAAACTTTTCCAGCAGTCTCTCAGCCAGTTTTGTGTTTATACTAGGTAGACCTGCCACTACAAACTTTTGAAGTTCCTCGCTTGATTTAGGACTGGTTTTTCCTCTTATGGCAACTTCTTTGTCTTTTTCTTCCTGCTCTCGTTTTGCTAAGGTTTTCAGCATATCGGCTGTACCATCTTCATTATCTGTCCATATTATAGGTATCCCGTAATCAACAGTCACTGACGCTAAAGCCCCTCTTATAGCGTTAGGATGTATTTTTCTATGAGAGTAAAGATCTTCTCCTTCTATGATGAGCAAGGGGTTTTCGAACTGTCCAAGCTCCTGTATCTGTTCGAAAAGTCTCTGGTCGACAAGAGAGTCCACAAAGTCTGAGTCGGCTTTTCTCTCTACAGCGGTTTCTTCTGAGACCAAGAAGTCTCCGACATCCAGTCTCTTCTTTCTGACTGTTAGATCTAGTTTTGACAGTTTTTTAGATACGGAGTTCTCTCTATCATCAGCTATGATTACTATGTCGTTCTCCTCTTGGCTGTATCCGTCCAAAGTTTTCTGTTTGTTTGTTTCCCGTTCTTCGTTTTTCAGCTCGTTCAACACCTTGTTCATCTTCTTCTTTTTATGGTGGGCGCTCCAGTAGTGACCTTCGTCTCTAGTATTTTCCGCTATAAGTACATAAACTTTACCGGCTTCCTGTCTACCGGTACGTCCTGAACGCTGAATATCACGTATTCCTGAAGGAACGGGTTCGTAGAAAACCACGTAGTCAACAGCCGGAATATCCAGTCCTTCTTCGCCTATACTCGTGGAAACCACAACGTTAAACTTTCCTTCTCCAAACGCTTTGAGTACTTCAGCCTGTTTCTTCTGGCTCATACCTTTCTCGCCCTGCTGCCCTATGAACTTTACAGCATTCAGTCCTTCGGTGTTAAGTTCTTCGGCAATCCTCTCAGTTGATTCACGGTATTCTGTGAAAACCAAGGCTTTCTCATCTTCGTCCATGTCTCCAATTAAATCCCTCAACTTGTCCATTTTGGGATGTTCTTCACCTTTCTTCTTTAGGAACTCGATCATACTCTTACCGCTCTGAAAATCTTCGTTGCCCAAAGCTCTCTTAGCTGCTTTAGAATCATCTTTTTCTAATCTCTGGATATAGCTGTAGCACTGAGATACTCCTTGCGTCTCAAGAAGCTCTAATGCTTGTGAGATCTTCAATGCTGTGGCGACAACTGAGATCGACTTGTAGAGTTTGGGATCGTCAGAGTTAGAAAGTTTGGAACCGATCTTACCTCTTATCTTAAGGAGGTCTCCTTTATGAACGTTAGAAGTTGATGATATCTGTCCGAGCTTCTTTAACTGTTTGAGCTGGCTGCGGTAACTCTTTTCGAAACCTTCTTTAGCCTTCTCAAAACGGTTGTCAAGGCTTACATGTATCCAGTCGATATCACGTTCCTCTACATAGGGTTCTACATCAGGATCGTCACGTGTACGGACCTCAAAGTTCTCTATCTCCAGCTTATCGCTTACATCCATTATCTTTTGCTTTGTGCCTCCTGGCGAAGCTGTTAAAGCCAGTTTATGACAGCTCATCTTTTCACTTATGAACACATAACTGTACTCTCCTGTTGCACGGTGAGCTTCATCGAATATCACCATTGAAAAATCGTCCACAGGGACTTTGTTGGCGATTAGATCGTTTTCAACCACTTGAGGTGTTGCGAAGAAGACCTTTTTCTCGTTCCATAGCTTGTATCTCTGTTTTGGACGAGTCTTACCTGTCAGGATAGTCATCTGGTCTCTCTCAATATCAACAAAGTCTTTGAAACTTCTGAGATGCTGTTCGACCAAAGGCTTTGTAGGAGCTAAGAAAAGTATCTTACCTTCTTCGAGCTTTTTGGCTGACACCATTGCAGCTATAACAGTTTTACCGAGACCTGTTGGAAGCACAACTAATGTGTTCTCTTTTATGGCGGAGGCAGCTATAACTTCTTGGTATGCTCTAGATTCTATTTTATCGGTCTTGAGAAATTCCATCTAATATACTTGTACGTACTGAAACTTGATAAAACTCGGAAATATTTAGAACCTGAGATCGTCTCGTGAAGGTGGTTCGAGCCATTTCACGATCTTGAAGAATATATTCACGCCAACTATGAATACAAGACTGGCTTTTAATACTGTCTCGTTGACAGGTATATCTGTTTTAGCTATAACGACTGCTATATAGGCGAAAGAGTAGATTATTCCTGCGGAAGAAACGGTAAAGGCTATTTCTGAAGACCATTTATGGAAAAAGTTCATATATCCGACAAAAACCCCTAAAAGGATCAAGGAGTAGATAAGGAACTGTTCTCCCTGACCTAGGTCCTCAGTTATAAGAACTGAAAGGCCTGTGGTGACCCAGATTATGGCGTTACCAACGGATGTGTTCCATCCTAGTTCTTCAGTCTTATGTTTGCCGAAGTAGAGTTCTATCACTATGAAACCGATAATTATTGGTAGCAGGGTTGTTAATAGTTCAGGCTGCTCTACAGGAGCGTTAAGAAGCTGTATAAGTCTGTCTTCTACAGTGTAAGGAGGAAAGATTCCTGGTAAAAGTTCATTCGTCGAATGCATCCGGTGTTCCTCCTGCGTGCCAGGATTTACGAGGCCTCATCTGTATAGGGTATATTCTTTCTGAGTTGTCGTCGAGTATCAAACCTGTTCCGGGCATGTCCGGTAAGGCATCTATGTAGTGCTTGATATCGTGCCTCATATAGGTCTGCATTATCTCTCCTAGGGCTTCTATGTCCTGTCTAGCGGTTAGACGGTGTGAAAGAACTATGTCGCACTGTGAAAGCGCGTTCGGATGAAGTTTAGCGGGTTGTTGTGTAGCCAGCACCAATGAGACGCCTGGCTCCCTACCAATCTTTACCCATTTGAGTAATGGATCTGAAGCAGGTGTTTTGCCGTTTGCTGGAAGAAACTCGTGAGCCTCATCTATAAACATCCATGTGATAGGCATCTCGTTCTCCGAGATATTCTGCATCTCGTCTATCTCTTCTATTCTACGAGCCTTCATACGTTCTTTTAGAATTCTCTTAGCCATCAGCGCCACTATAAGCGATCTTACGGACCATCCTGATGAAAGCTCTCCAAATACTGATACATCAACTATGGAAAGTTCTCCTCGTGTGGTGAATTTTTCAAGTGACGATTCTTCTCCGAAAACTCCCCAGTCTTTAGCAGCGTTGAAACGGTTTACCAGTCCGTCTGTAGCTTCTTCAGAGAAATCTAGTTTCTTTATACCTTCTATTATATGGTCTATTCTGTACTCTGTTCCGTAACTGTCTTCAAGTCTTGATACAACTCTTTCGAGAAGTATTCCTCTTTCTGAAGATATATCTATGTTGAATGCCATCGCCCACTCTTGTGCTGTAAGCTCTCCGGGCTTTAACGTAAATGTGTCGTCGTAAGGCATCTCTTTCTCTTCAAACTCTTGTGTCTTCCCTTCGGGTATGTATACTTTCGCATCAAAGTTTGCTGGTTTTAGATCCCAGTCTTCTAGAACGGTTATTGAGCGATCGTTAGGCCTCTTCATTGACCAGTAGATTCCCATAGGATCAATTATAATGGTTGAAAGGTTGTTGGAGATATCTGTGGTCTGCAGTTCTTCGGCTATAGTGCCGAGAGAATAGCTTTTACCTGTTCCTCGTTTTCCAAATACTCCCATTACGTGAGGGCGAGCTAGATCGAAGTAGATAGGGTTTGCTTTATGTGCTTCTTCTTTTTCTCCTACAAGATGTCTTCCTATTATACCGGTGCCCTTAAGACCGTACTCCTCTCTATCCTTCTTGTCTCTGCCGACACTGATCTTAGGCATAACTCCGACTTACCTAAGCTTGAATAAAAACAGTCTGGTTCATACCAGGGCTAATGCGATAAGCGCAAGAGCGAAAAACACAAGCCACCTGAAACTGTTGAATCTTAGTATTGTTGCTCCGTCAAGCTTCCCGGTCGGTATACTTGGATAGTCGAAAGGTAGTAACTGGAACAGCGCAAATAGAGCGAATGCCTGTGCAGCAGCTGTGTATCCTAGTTGGAGTGAGATAAACCATCCTAAGAATAACGCGATAAGCCCTCCGGTTATTATCTGCATCTCTCTTTTAATCCACATGGCGTTGATACTTTTCTCCCAGTTCTCATAACTTTTCATAGAATAAGAGTTGTAAACAGGGAAAAGCAGTATCACGGGCAGCTGAGTTATAACAGCTATTATGCCTCCTATAATAGTGACTATAGAACCCTTAACAGAGAGATGTAACTCTGTGTCTCCACGCATCCACTGTGCAATAGTCCTCTGACCTAGCTCTCTTGCAAGAATTACCAGAAAGCCTATAAGCAGATAGGAGCCGACAGAGATAAACTCCACTGACTGGTGATAAGCTGTGAGTGCTGCAGCCGTTACAAGTCCGGCTACAACGAAATGGTTCAGCTCTTCTATGTCAGGTTTGAATGGTTCCATGTTAACTGCTTTATAATCTAAAAGGTTTAAAGATAGTCTAAATTTCTAGATTCTGACATATTTCTGCGACAGAATAACTTTCTGAGTCTCTCAAGACCTCAGGATACTCTTGTATCTTATCGAGATGGATACCGGTCTCGTTACTTTCGAACCTACTACGGATAGTCTGCCAAGGAACCATATAGGCTTTACGAGAACGTCCGCGCCCTCTCTTAAGCTCTACTGCTAGGAAACCTGTGCGTCCAGATCTGTCTAGGAAGTTAGAAATTCTCTCTACCTGGTGGCCGCCGGAACTTTCGGAGAAATGCTGCGAGAAGTATAGTTTATTTGTTGATGATGTTTTAACCGACTTATTCTCTATGGCCAGGTAAAACATTTCGTGAGGAGAGTCAACAAGTACGTCGCACAACTGGCTGGAGAAACGGTGCTGTTTCTTCCTATGTGCTATGCCTTGGATCTTTTCCTGATTGAAGAACTGGTTGAATGCATTTACTAGTTCTCTCTCGAAGTCGGTCATTAAATGGTTAATAGGTTCCGAGAGTTAAAAACTTCTTAGAACAGAGGTTACCGCATACCCTCAAGTTCGTTCTCAATAGCCTTCCTGTGAGCTGCTCCGACAAAGGCTACTATGGTTTGGTCAGGATTTTCTTCCTGTAACTGTCTCAGAGCCTTTGTCATATATCTGTTCCGTTCCTCTACTAGAACTCTATAAAGGCCAGGGAATTTGAAGCTCATCTCATATAGAATTTCATCTATAAGCTCTTCCTCAGGTATCTCTGAGATATTGAACTTGTTCCGGGATACGAAGCCTAGTAGAAGTCCGGCACCTACTTTTATCTTCTCCGTTAAATGTACAGCTTTCAGCTTTCTAACAGTGTTTCTCACGTCTTGGTCTATAAGAGCTATGTCGCGGTCCTCTCCAACCGCCTTTTTGTATGCGTATAGCATCTCTTCTCCGGGCATTACACCTGTTTTCCTTCCTATGGTCTGTTGAAACTTCTGTATAAGCTTTATGAATACTGGTCCGGACATACTTCTTTCATCATTTATCAGCGATTTTAGACGTAGACGGTCTAGCTCTAAAGCAACTATGTCGGGATTATGCTCGTTTATTTTCTCTTCCACAAGCTCCAGACTTTCTTTAGAGACGTGAGAAGTCCCGTAAACATAGATCAATGAGTTATCACATATGTCTATGGTGTCGTTAAAGTTGTAAATTAAACTCTCCTCAAGAGATTGTAATACAGTATTGGCTAAAATGGTCTAAAGCAGAGAAAATGTAATACAGGCAGGGTTGTTAAAAGTAGAGGTTCCCAGAGGTGGACGTCTCTCCAAGCTCAGAGACTCCTGAAAGATCTCAGGTCCGCCACCCTCCGAACATACTACTTGATGCTTAGGGCTGCTCCCGTCAAGGCCTGACCCGGTTCACACCATGCAGTATCCCGGAGGACGGACCGTCAGCAATCCATCCAGGAACTGAAACCTGGACAGAACGCCGCTCTCTGGTTGATGGCTCCGGCATAACGAGGTTTTCCGGAAAGAGGCGACCCCAAACCGCCCGACCTACCATAGATTCGTTATGGTTTACAAAATGTTAAAAGATGAGGAGTAAACGTTGATCTAAAAACCACTTTGAGACTCCTTCAAGCTCTCTTCCATTTTATTTCCGGTCTTAGAAGCTATAGAACTTGTTAAGGCTAGGCCGAAAATTAAGGCATATCCTGTTCGGAATGGAAGATCTGATAGATGTACTGTTGCAGTTACTGTGGCTTCGGATAACAGAGCCTGAACAGTGTTGTTCAGTACAAGTATCGTTTCTTGGAGCGCCATATTAATCTATAAAGGAACAGAAGCTTTAAATACTAGTCTGCAGTCTATAGCTCAAATACCATACCTTCTTCTGCTATATTAAAACCACTCTCTTGTAATTCTTGTCTCTCAGCACTATTGTCTTTAAGAACAGGGTTTGTGTGGTTTATATGTGTGAAATATATCTCAGTTCCAATATCCTTCATCTCTTCTATCGACTCCTTTATAGGAGGATGAGGTACTTCATCGAAACGGTCGATTTCATCCCTGCTCCAAAATGTTCCGTCGATAATCGCTATATCGGCCTCTTTTACTGATTCTATTACGTCACCGTTGAATTCGTTTATATCGCTGAGGTAGTATAGTTTCTTATCTTCTCCCTTGATCATGTAAGAGGCCGTATCTCTGCTTATATGAGAGTGAGGCAGCTCTACTACTTCAATTTCTCCTCCTTGAAGATCATATGTGTCGCCGTCTTCAAAGTTATGGATCTCTATATTTTCTCGGTCAACAAGGTATCTAAAAGGATCGTTCCTCATTAAGAAGTTTTCAACAGGCTTGTTGCAGTATACACTGACCTTAGAGGCGTCTATTCCTTCATGTCCGAAATACAGTAGTCCTGTTACATGTCCCAGCTCAGAGTGCGGTACAAATACACCGTCTAGGTAACCTGCTTTGGTTTGGAAACGGATATCTGGTGTAGCATCTATCAGATATCTTATGGAGTCTTCGCTACTGTCCTCTTTCAAAAGAATCGAGGAACTGTATCTCCTTTTCTCCGGTTTCTTCCTAGCATCCTCACAAGTGTCGCATTCGCATCCAAGATGAGGTACTCCTCCGTCCTGAACATTTCCTAATACTTCTACCTTCATAACTCCCTATCCCTTGATAACCCGAATTGAACCTTATCGTTATAAGGGTTTGCAGATTTCTACATTGTCCTCGGCCAATGACTTATTCATATAGGTCGGGTCTCCGTAGTTAGCTCCGGTTCAGAGGTCTGGATTTAAAACTTTGACCACCACTTCTTTTTAGATAAGCCGCCGGGATGGCAGAGTAGTTATGCATCCGCCTGCAGAGCGGACGACCTGGGTGCAAATCCCAGTCCCGGCTAACTCTTAACAGAGTCTCCCAGATTCTTCAACAAATCTCTTATCCAAAGGATTTAACTAATCATAGGACTTATTCTTTGCATAATGTCTAGAGACAAATTCAGAGTGGTTCTAACAGGTATTATTACATATAATGGGAAAATTCTTCTTGGGAAGAAAGAACAGAAGAAAGGCCACCCTATAAGCAACCAATGGCATCTCCCGGGCGGTCACATAGACTATGGAGAAAAAACAAATGAGGCTATAAAAAGGGAGCTGAAGGAGGAAACAGGTCTCAACGTGGATGTACACCAGCTTTTAGATGCTATTCAAATCCAATATCAAGATGACAGAACACCTATGTTCAGGATTTTCTATCACTGCGAGGCATCTTCATCCAATGCTGATGCAGGTGATGATCTAACAGAAGTGAAATGGATCTCTCCTGAAAACCTCTACGACGAACTGGGAGAATACGAGACAGAAAAAATCGGTGAAAACAGTAACATAAACAGGTTTGTTGAGAAACTTGAGAAAATGCCAGTCATCTAGATTACAGATATACAGGAAAGAGTAGCAATAGGCGTTCTAGAAAACCAGGAGAAATTCCTTGATGTAAGAAGGTCGGAAAACAGCTCCAGTTCAGGGAAATGGGTCTTCCCAGGAAGAAAAATAGAGAAAGGTGAATCTCCTACAGATGCTGCACTAAGAGAGGTTAGAGAAGAGACAGGGCTGGAACCAGATATACAAGGCTCTGGGGAACCTTACCTCAACGAAGGAGAACTAGGACTATGGAAGATATATCCGTTCCATATGATCTCTAAATCCCGAGAAGTAAAGCTGAATCATGAACATGACAATTACCGATGGATAGCTTTGAAGGACTTAGGAACGCTTGAAACACTGGGGAAAATGAAGTCCGTTGAACGTTTAAGCTTGTAAGAGTTGTAAACTTCTTAACGCTTATTCTCTAAGAAAACTGTATGGATTTGAAGCTGTACAATACTTTGACCCGTGAGAAGGAAGAGTTCAAACCTTTAGAAGAAGGAAAGGTCAAGATGTACAGCTGTGGGCAGACGATCTACGACGACCTGCATATCGGTAATGCGCGGCCTTACGTTGTCTGGGATACCTTGAGACGTTATCTAGAATGGAAGGATTACACTGTTAGACACGTCCAGAATATTACAGATGTAGGGCATTTAACGGATGACGGAGATCAGGGAGAAGACAAGGTTGAGAAGAGAGCTAAAGAGTTAGATCTAGAGCCAATGGAGCTTGTAGAAAGCCAGATAGAACGTTACTTTGAAGACAGTCGTTCTATAAACGTTGAAAGACAAGATATTGTTCCCCGTGCGACAGGACATATCAACGAAATGATAACCTATATCCAGAAAATAATGGAGAACGGCTACGCGTACGAAGTTGACGGAAACGTCTACTTTGATATGGATGCGTTTATTGAAGATTATGAGTACGGGGATATGGCTAGGAAAGATATTGA
>LKMJ01004514.1_pt1 | contig 13101 bp, 15 predicted proteins | sample 643391 | NCBI WGS metagenome assembly LKMJ01 (sample SAMN04112250, study PRJNA286221) | soda lake metagenome | biome: soda lake; feature: Kulunda Steppe; material: water; isolation source: sample PL-Br10 brine of Picturesque Lake | place: Russia: Kulunda steppe | collected 2010-07
CGGCACAATAGACTCTGCCATTTCATTTCGGACATTATGGACTATTTTTTGGCTGGCGAAGACCAGCAACAAACCAATCAGCCTAACGATCTGGCTGGCGGTTAACCCTTTTAAACTTAAACTTATGAACACCTGGGCAGGTGGGCACCTCTCAGGCAAGCCTTCCATACAAAGAACTCAAAATCCATAATGACAAGCATCAGATGAGCAACCGTGCAGGATACTTACATACTCCAACATCAACTCTGTGAGCAGTGTACTTGGCACACACATCAGATGAACGATCCCTCAAATTTTTTGCTTACATTAAGCTCTTGGGCCCAACCTGCAGGGGCTGCAGCTAGTATGAGAATGGAAGGCAGCACTCTCAATGTCGAGCAGTACGGCATTGACACTATCTGTAGATCAACTTCCAATGTGCACAAGCACGCAAGCAAAATTCGGCCCTAAAGCCTTTCATATTAGTTCATGGATTATCAGTGGTTAAAGGGTCACAAACTTGCCAAGGTTGAATGCACAGGGCCTTAAATTCACCCTGACATGCCGAATGCCCAGCAAAAACTTTGTTGCACAATTTGCATAAAAATGGTGGCTTGCCCCAAGTTGCATCAACGGTTTATGATCAACCTCAAACATTGTAGATCAGTTGGAAACAAGTTGCTTGAACATGTGAGCAGCCCCTTTTTGAAGCCATTCATGTGCATCATATGCTGCTTGCATAGCTTGAAGAATACCCCCACACCCTGATGTCTGCAGAGTAGGGTTCAGATGCTCAAAACTGACTGGCAGGGAGACGTTGACAGCTGGCAACGGGGCCGCAGCGTTCTGCCAACTAAACACGTCATTTTCTGGCTCCTTTCCCCCAAGCAATCTAAAGAGCCCTCCCAAGGAGCATTCATCTACTTTCTGTCCTTCAGACTCATGATTGCTTGACTCCCTGATGACCTCGAGGCTAGGCACTTCTTGTAGCGCAAGCTGCGTTGCGTCTACATGCTGGGAAACTGCTCCAGCAGGATCAGGTATGATTTGGAGGGCATAATCAGGCACAACATGCTCCCACCATCTGCAGCGTGACGAGTTAATCAAGGGCAGGAGGAAGTATGATGAGAACATGGCATGGTGGCAGACCCATACTGCACATGTATGTTCACGTTCAAAGCATTTTTCATTCCAAACAAAGCTGTCTGGTGTTACACATGTCCATGCATGATGTCAAGACATTAGTAGATAGAAAAGTCAAAGAGCTCCGTTTTGCATGATTGGCAATCAAGCATACCAGGAACAAGGACACATGGTCAAAGCTTGCCTGCATCAATTAAGGACATCCATATAAGACATAAGCTGGCTCCAAGCCGCGGCATATCCAGCCGTGCCAATTCATTAATCAATGCCATGCATATCGGGGAAGCAGCATGCACACGCACCGGCCCTTGGTTTGCCCTACAGAATCATGCGCCAAGTAGAACCGGGTCCACCTGATGAACACAGGTTGAAACATTAGGGAAAATGAAGAGGGTGGGCCCATGTTGTTGACCAATAAATGCCTAGATCACAATTTCAGGATCGATGAAGAAGACCCCTGTGCTGCTCGTGGGCCATCCCTCAAGAATTCAACTTTTCCGATTGGAGGCTTGACCTTTCAGGGCTTGACACTTAGGTGGGGCATGGCAACTCGATGAAATTTGTTGAGAAACCCTGGTTGATCCCAAACTCAATCTCCAATCAAGACTTTAACACAGACCTAGGTGGCATGGGGCCCGTCAGTAGAGTGACGGGCCAGGGCTGTTCAGCTGCACTCCACTTGTTCATGGTGCGATGAAGGAAGGCAGGCGAGCCTGCCGGGCTGTGCTGCAAGAACCCTACCAGCTGCCAGCCTGCGGGCGAGGAGAGTCATCTTGAGCCAAGAGGCATGTGCTTGTGCTGGCCATCACAACATGTCCTGAACATGGCTTGGCTGCTTACCATAATCATGCCACAGGATTGTACCACAGTCCCAGATCAGGGTCTCTGGAAAACCCCAGCGGGATTGCGGTTGGTTGTACCTACCATCTGTGAAGCGGCCCTCTTCATCTGTGCTCTTGGACTTGTTTTCGAGCATGGCATGGCCCCAGCGAAATGCACCCCCTGGACAAGAGCAAGTGATGCAATAGAAGTCCTGCATTCTAGTCCACCTGTACCTGGCAGTTGCTCAAAGGAGATGCATCCATGCTGCAGCTGCAGAATTGGTCACTTAGGCGAGCTTGCGTTGTGCTGCGGGGCTACTCAGAGTCGTACATAGATCCCAGATATTCTAGTCAATTGGCATACAAATTAGCAATTGCATTGTGTTCTTTTATTCTTTTTATGACCCCCTTTTCTGTCTTTTCTAAGGGGAGAACGGAAAAGAAAACTTGGTGGGTGATAATGCACAAGAGCACTATCAGATAAGCGTTGGAGGAGCACTTTCTGCTAAATCTGTTTCGAGGATCAATTGTGCCATCATCATATGACTCATATGATATGAGTAGAAGGGAACTGGTGATGTGCAATTCCTTGTCATGCATGTATTGGCAGGCGACCTTGACACACTAAAGCAAAGAGGTACAGGCCTGCTACATTGATCCTGGCAGCAATTTGCCAATTAGAAGGCACAAATACCAACAGAACCTGCCTGTCTTGCTTTTATCTCAGTAAATGCCTTCTGAGCTCCCTAATAACAATGATCAGCTGTTTGGAGCCATGGTTGCTTCAACAAAAATAAGATTTGCAAGTTCAACAAATTGGAAATCTGGTACTTCACCAAGTGCCAATCAAGGGCTTACCAGGTGGGATGTCAAGCTGCTTGAAGGCATGGGTCTTGGAAGCAAGTGCAAAAGCCAGAGCAAAGGTGTCTTTGTCGCCATGAAGGTGCTTGTATACCTGCTTACAGTGCGCGCGCATCACAGAGCCACACCTGGCACAGAAATAGCATGCCTTGCTCCTGCTCCTGCTAAGCTCAGCCTATCAGCCAAGTTTGAGCTGTGCTGTACGGATATTCATTTTAATGCGAAGGCTCAGCTTGCTAACCCCAACTTTGCCGCAGCTTCAGTGCCTGTACCTTTGGCCTATGTTAGGGATTGCAAGCTGAGTGAGCATCAGGTTAGCTGCTTTTGCTCGGCAAATGAAGCTGTACAGCCCCCACCAAAGTCCAGGGAAAGGCTAAGAATAGGCCGTGCAGTTGTGTGTCCACCTCCAAGAAACACGACGCACCTCAGGGAAAGGCTAAGCATTGGCCGTACAGTTGGGTGTCCTCCTCCAAGAGACACGACGCACCTCAGGTGCAAAGGTGTTGATGTACCACAGGTAGTGGAGTACGTCGCTGTGGCGCAAGCGGTCGATCAGCACTACTCCAGACTCGGTGTCATGCACCAGCCTCCCCTTTCCCACCTTCAAGTCAGCCTGCCATGTGTGCGGATTTGGTCTCCAGTGCAATGACACGGTAAGCCATCATCAAACGCATGCTCATGCTGGCCATCCTTGGAGCCTAAAAAAGTGTAAACCCAACCGCCCATGGCGTCGATCGCTCTCACACCTAGTAACCTCTGCGCTGTTGCAGATTCAGAGGGCACAGCACCGCAAAGCATCTCAATGCATGGCAAGGCTGTTGCGGCTGTTGCAGGCACGTTCCTCCTCAGGGACCTAGACCTGTCTGCTCGGATGCGGTTGGTCTCAGATCTCGCTTGCATGGCTACCTTAGAGTGAGAAACAGCGGAAAAGGGGTGCATTCAGCACTTGAAAGTGCAAGGCTCAGAGGAATGGGAACAGCGCAACCCGGACGGACCTCGACGCGGCTGCGCCTCAGTCCAAGCAGTTCGTAAGCTCGTGGTGTCACCCACGTGTCCCAAGCATCAGGCCAGAACAGGCAGCCGCTGGCGGAAAATGCTGGAGCAGCAAACAGGTGAGCTGGGTCCATGAGGGGTACCACATCCACATCTAGCATCAGCACCTGCAGAGCAGGTGTGTGGACGCTGTGGAGCCACTGCTCTGATAGGATGGGATGCTGCCTGGCGCAAGCCCTGATCTGCTGCTGGCCACACCAGGGACAAGGCCCCCCTTGTGTGTGATGAAACACTCTAGAGCCCAACACCATGAGCTGCCTACCTTCCCAAACTGGGCATTCTACTGGTGCATTGGGGGACAGTACTGATGCATTTTACGCAGTAGAATGTTGATTGGCTGGGAAGTTGGTTGGGCTGCAGGCCTGCCTACCTTTTGGAATCGTGAATAGAGCAAGGCCCGAGTTTTGGCCACCCAGCCTCCCAAACTTGGCAACCTGGCAGCCACCAACATGCCAAATGGCGCATCGTGTTGTGCCTTGGAGCACTAAACCAGCAAGGTTTGCAAGCAAAGCCTGGCTGAGTGCAGTGCCAACATCAACCACAGGCCCCCTGTTGGAAATTTTTGTTGCTGTGTGGCGAGAGAACCGATGCAGCGCTGGGGCCACCGAGGGGGGGGGGGCATAGCAGCCAGCTGATAGCCACACACTTTACAGGACTGCTGGGCGTGCACATGCATTACGCTGGAATCCCTCAAACCTCATTTCATGCGGTAGGTGAGGCACGGTGAGCACATCCAGGCCAGATAATGGGCCAAACATGGCTGCCAGCTGGGCTATCGTGTCCTCATCCATGTCCTCAGGCCCCCGGAACGCAACCTCCACAGGCAGCATGCACCTGACATGCTGTCGCAGCACCTAAGGCGAGCGCATACAGCATCGGGCAAATTTGGTGGATGCCTTGTGATTTTGATGCGGGTCTGCAAGTTGGACAACTTGAAGGTTAAAGTCATGGAACGTGCAGCACGGATGAGAACAGCCGACAACAACTGCAATTTTGTGCCCATGTAAGCTCAACCACATGTGGGTGCCCGTCAATCAGAGGGGGGCATTTGGGGGACATTAAACAAAGTTTAAAAATGCCACAGCAATTTGATCAGCAGCACTGCTGTCGTGCAGGAGTAATGCATGCATGACCCAGACCTCCGGCAGGGAACATGCAGTGATGATGCATACACCTGCTCTCTCCTCACCTTCTCACCTTCAGCAAAATAACCAAATTGGCTGTTAGTTTGCTGCCTCCGCATGTGGTCAAGATGCCCACCTCCTCCTTATGCTGCTGTTGTTGAACCCATGCGCGGAAATGCGGGCTCTGAACGTATTTGTCCACCTGGACTGATCATGATGATAAAAGGGACATGCAATACTTTGTTGCGCTCCCTGCTTACAAGCGTTGCCAGCGGCACTGGAACATGAGTAGCCGATCGCCGGGGTGTCATTAATTTTTTCCAGCTTGCTCACCTTGAAGAGATAGAACGCCATCACTGGGTCAGGAACTGGGATACGTGCACCTTCAAGTCCAAGGCTTGCATTGTGATCCTGCGTGATTTGAAATTGTGCACGCCATCTACCAAGATCTGTTCAAACATGGCGGCTGCCAACTTGAAGGATGTGTGTGACAGGTGCACCAGAACGAGCACCAGCTTGGTGTAGAACTGTTTCTAGATTGAAATTATACCGATCACAAGCTTAAGACCAGCCAGCATCGAGGCTTGCAGGTGTTGAGGCCGTGAGTGGGTAGCCATAGCCGGCTAATTGGGACTGAAGTGTCTCGCCTGGGTGACATCTTGGGAATGGCTATCTGGTGTTTTGGTGTTGTAGCCATAGCTGTAACTGGTATCGTCGGTGCTTGTAAGAAGGAAGGCGCCTCGGCCAGCCAATGAGCACAGAGCTAGGACGGAGAGTACCTGCTCAAGATGGCAGGCACGTTAAGGACACAAATCAGTACATAATCCTTAATTCAAACAAATCAAGTATCACACCAAGTGTTCGAACTTACCAGGAGGCAAAGCAGCAGCCACGGGCTGATGGACCGAGGCGTTCTTGACAGGTGAACACCATTTGACATAGCGATTAGTTTTCCATATCATTAAATCGTAAACAATCATTATGCATCTTGCTATCTCCGTGCAAATGATCAATGCTTGTATCGTGCACCTTGCTGTCGACGTGCAAATTAGGTACCGCTGCTTGATAAATTATCTTATTCCTTATTTGTATGAAGCAGGGAGAATAAGACTCACGGGCCGTTTGAAGTTCATGCTCTTCAAGACAACTACACAAGTTCATGCTACCCAGCCCTCAAAAGTAGTGAGCACTAAAGTTTCCTTAAGTGTGCTTTTAAACAGACAGAAGCTTGTGAAGCACGCTGGCCATGGAGTGAGTGGGATCCTCAACTCGTCCAGTAAGGGAGCAGGCCACAATTGGAGCCCTGTGGTTGCGAAAGCAGGCGATGACCAGGTACTCAAGCTCTTATGAGTCGTATTTGCAGGAAAGATGTAAGATACTAATACAGCTTGAAAATGTTCTCATAAGCAATAGGACGCATGATGCATGTGGTTATGTTCAAATGTTAATGCCTACGTTTCAGAGTTAGCATGCCCATGTTCAAACTTTCCGTGCATGTTGTGACACCTCTTTCGCAGGCCTTGCGAGCTTTTGCTAACCTGACAGGCAAAAGGCTAGATGATGCGGCAAGGAGATATGCAAGAGGTGCGATGGTGCGCCCCTTTAAGAAGATCATTTACCTCTGCTATCTTAATACAACATGGAAAGGGCATTAAGCCGTGATTGTTCTGCACACCTAGCCTGCTGAGCTTCAGGCCTCATGCTGCACTTCTGAGTCAGAAAATCTTTGGAGGATCTGGAGTGGTAATTGGGATGAAAGACTGCAATGAGAAATTGCTGAGAATGGAATTGAGTTGAGCTTCGAGGAGCCACCACGAGCTTGCTTGAATCTTGACATTTGGGGAGGGGGGTAGGTGCATGAATTCTAGCACTCTGATTGCTTGTAGGCCCCCTACCGTCAAGGTGTCTTCCAACTGGCATATTTATTTTTGGTGTACCCACAGGAGTGGCGGAGGACATTGATGAGGACGTTTTGGTTGCTGTGGAGCTGGGGTCAGACAACTTTGAACGTGAGGGCATGCCTGCAGCTGTGCACAAAGCTGAGACCGTACCAGGAGAAAGCGCTGCTGATGGACGAATGGTTGTACAATCTTCTTTGGATCAGTACCTAACAGTGCGCAATGAACACCTTTGTCTGATGCACCACACAAATAGCAGGTGCCCTTCCGCTCCTGGTGGCTTGGCACTTCGGTTGAGCCTGACTGCAAGCACCCATGAGTCCCCAAGAGGCTCGCGCATCAAATTCCAGGGATAAGAATTGCACATTTTCAATACACCTGTCTAGTGCATGTTTGATGCATTTTTTGCAAATGCTCAGTACATCTAGTTTCCAGGGATTTGGGGTACGCATGCTCAATGCATTTGCGCTGTGCAGCAAGTTTTCCATGGCATTGGCTATCAGCCAATGGCCTTTGCTTTCCATGGCATTGGACCAGTCGATCGCCTATGCATTCCATGGCATATGGCCAATGCCTGGCCCAGGCCACCATGGCGCACACAAGATTTAAGCCATAGCAGACAACCTTCGCTGAGGTGCTGATAACAACAAACATGGGAAACGTGTGCTCTCTGTCCGTGCAGGCCTGACCGACCTTCAGAAGCAGTACTTCGGGAAGGTCAAGGAGAAGCTGGGCAAGGTGCGTCTGTGTGCCCTTCCGGGTGCTCCGCGCATCACCTTGCTTGGCATGTCATCATGTTCAGCACAATGCGTGTGGTCTGCGCTTGTTCAAGCCATGTCCCTTTAACATGGAGCTGCTGGCGCTCCTGGGCCAGGCTCACTGCCTTGCCTTTTCTGCATGGATGCTGGTAGTTCTGCTGCTGGTGCTCCTGTGCCACAGCCCGCTAGCACTGTCTGCCTGGCTTCCCTTGCACACGCGCCAGTCCCAGACTGGACATGATGCGCCCTGGCTGCATGCCTGCAGCGTGCGGGAGAGCTGGAGCGCATAGATGCTGAGAACCGGGCCAAGATGTCCAAGAGCCTGGAGCTGGGCAAGGAAGCCTATGCCAGCGGAGAATATGGTGCGGCGGTGGCAAGAAGGGCGGTGGGGGCAGAGGGGATACATTTTGAGAGTGGGGGACATGGCGCGCCAGCGGCAAGAGCTGCAGGGGCAGGTCATGTGCCAAGAACGCACTCGTAGAGTGGGAGGGCCGTGAAAACGGCGCGGTGACCGTGGTAGCAGCGGGAAGCCCATGTGCAGGCAGCACGGCAGTGCACCAGGGAGGGCAGTATGTCCGCACCAGGAAGGAGGCGCACCAGGAAGAGGCAGCATGTCTGCCTCACATCATCGAATGCACATGAGGCATGTGAAAGCCAGGAACCATGCGGTTTCCCGAGCCTGCATCCTTGGTTCTGTGGTGTGTGTATGTGTGTGTGTGTGTATGTGTGTGTGTATGTGTGTGTGTGTGTGTGTGTGTGTGTGTGTGTGTGTGTGTAGACATCGTTGTGCCTGCGCGCCAGGCATGCTTTGCCAAACTTTGGCTACACACCCGGCGTAACCCTGCTCAGTGCTGCTGCTTGATGCACTAATTGTGACGCGCAGATGATGCAGTGGTAGGTCACGCATGCATGTATGCACGCGTGTGGCTGTGCCTTGTGTCCCCAGCTGATCCTTGGCCAGCCCACCACCCCGGCCGTGTGCGTCAGGTGCGTCCGTCGCCCTGCTGGAGACTGCGACTCGGGAGTGCGAGGCCAACGCTGCAATGCTCGGGGAGGCACAGACCTGGCTGGCCTTGGCATACCAGGTCAGTGCTTCGAGGGCTCCGTGCCTGTGCTCGGCAGTGATAGGTGATAGGCTCAGCAGGTCCGTGGTCTGTGCATCAGCAGCTTGTCCGGGTGTGTGTGCAGGGCGCTTGTGTCCGGTGCACACTCTGGCATTGCTGGGCCGGACCATGGGTGCAGTGCGCTCCAGTACTCACACTAGCATTGCTGGGCCAGACCATGGGTGCAGTGCGCTCCAGTACTTACGCTGGCATTGCTGGGTCAGACCATGGGTGCAGTGCGCTCCAGTACTCACACTCGCATTGCTGGGCCAGACCATGGGTGCAGTGCGCTCCAGTACTCACACTAGCATCCATGGGTGCAGTGCGTTCCAGTACTCACACTAGCATTGCTGGGTCAGACCAAGGGTGCAGTGCGCTCCAGTACTCACACTAGCATTGCTGGGCCAGACCATGGGTGCAGTGCGCTCCAGTACTCACACTAGCATTGCTGGGTCAGACCATGGGTGCAGTGCGCTCCAGTACTCACGCTGGCATTGCTGGGTCAGAACGTGGCTGGAATGCTCTTGGGATGGGGCAGAATGCGGGCCGTTCCCTACTATCAAAGGGGTGTTCCCTCACTGACCAGATCAGCGTCCAGGCTGGGCCAAATATCAAAATTCTCGAACTGACAGGCACTTGTGTCACAGCTGCGCAACCAATGTTTGCGCGAGGCGTTGACTGCTGCTCCACGTGCTTTTATTAGCCAGCGGCAGGGAGCGGGACCGCATGGAGCGGCAAGCAATAGCAGGCTTGGAGCTATAAGCGCAACCATGTCAAAACGAGGTATCAACTGCTGTTGCCGTTTCCTGCTGCAGGCCTGCGGCAGGGAGCGAGACTGCGTGGAGCTGTACAAGTACATGGAGAACAACCACCCTCTCCCTAAGTTCAAGAAGCAAGCGGCCAAGTGGGTGGCAAGCACGAGTCAATGCTCTTGTGCAAGGAAAAAGAAAAGAAAAAGGCAGGATGCTTTCTCAATGCATCCTCACGCTAGGTCCGCACTGGGACCCATGTGCTAGGTCCGCAGACCCATGTGCTAGGTCCGCAGACCCATGTGCTAGGTCCGCACTGGGACCCATGTGCTGCTGCTGCTGTGCCCTGCAAGGCATCCATCCAAAGCTGCATATGATAAAACTAACGAAGGCTAGTGCGGGGGTATAGGGCTAGCAACAGACCACACAGCTGTCCTTAGCTTTGTGAAAATCCAGCAAATTGCACTGTGCCAGTGCTGCTGGAGTGGGCCGCACGTTGAACCTAGCAATGTGATGTTTTTGGGGAATACACTGCAGTGTATGCTCTGTATGTTAATTTTATTCTTGCTTCTGAGCTTGTTGCTTGCCTGCTACTCTTTCACAGTTAGCCCGTAGCCGCCCAGTCTGAGATGTTATTGATGAGTGCCTAGTGCATGAAGCATTTCACTCCCACGTTCATCTGTCTTCATTCTTGCACATCAAATGAAGTTGACAATAAGGTTTACTTACGCCCGCACTCGTTGGTCCCTACAGCCTGAGGTACATCATCGAGGCACCAAAAATGACGCTCAGCCGGGATGAGTACGTCACAGTGCCCCAGATTCAATCGGACTCATGGACACAGAAAAAGTGAGTACGTGACAAAAATTTTGGTTTGTTGCATTGCCGATGCACTGGGATTTGTTGTCGCTGTGGGGATGTTTGTTTGGGTAGGCTGCGAGCTGGGTTTTTGTAAGCTGGACACCACTTCAGGATGGAATTGTGCGTGGTGCATGCCACTGGTGCTGAGCTGCGCCATTCCCAAGAGCCCAGCAGTTATCCTGTGCTGGACTCGTTACCTATGAGTCATTAGCCACCAGTGCTGAGCTCGATTGGCCAGCTTGGCCCTGCCCGCCCCTTGAAATTTGTTGTGGACTGGGTGCACATCTGCAACCGTGCGCTGTGCCATGCATACACACCACTTCACCAGGCGGCGATCAAAAGTGCCCCAAAAGGTGCCCAAGGAGCCTGCAGAAGGCAAGAAAAAGCGCGAGTACTGGGACCGGGACTGGAACATGCCAGGCATGAACTTCATCCCAGACAAGTGGTACATTCGTGTTGCATGGGTGGTCACCCTCATCGTGTTCACGATCTACGCAAATAGCCAGCTGTTGTAACAGGCAGCACTATCTGTCTGCATGCTGTGCAAGAGGAGGCTGTTGACATTTTGGCCAAGTGCGGCAGCACAAAAGCGAAGGGATTGCTCCAATTCTGTCTGGTCAATGACCATCAGGGTTGGGGTAACTCCTTTTGTAATTGTTATGTCTTGCATTTGGCGTGGTCAGCGGTGTCTTTGTTACAAACCTCGATCAGCAACTGGTAAACCTCGAAGCTCATAGTAAGGGTTTGGCCGGAAATTACATTGATCAAGGAACAAGATATATCTTTGGCTGTTGTAGCTTCTTTTCAGCTTATTTCATTCTTGCTCCATGAAGAAAATGTCATGGAATTCTTAAATGAAATCTGGATATTCAGGACTTATTGCAGCATAGTGGATCTGAGATAGCTTGTAGCCTGTGTTCTTACTGTTAGCATTTGGTGAAGGAGACTCAAGGCACTTCGAGCCAATGTATCTCCTGAATTGATGCAGCAAGCGTATTGCTGCTTGCGTTGTTATTCTTTTCCTTGCATTTGTACATCGGAAAGTTGTGCTTTGTTTGATTCAAGCTTGATCCAACAATTGGAAGGAATCCCAATTGGCAGGATGGTAGATTTTTGAGGGTTGAGGTGCTGCCCTGTAATCTTGCCTAATGCTGCAAGAGCGTCTTGAAGCGCCTGCGCACAACCCTGTGAGCACGCCTTGAGGAGGGCTATGCAGTCATGGCAAACTGCCAGTGGGAAGCACAGACTCTCCGACCAGCAAACTCCAAACTCGTCTCCAGAATGGACTGAAGCCAGCAATGCAAAGCCCAAGCCATAAACAGGTACTTGGCCGGGGCAAGAGGGCATCCCTGCCGAACCCCTGCCTTCCAGGTTGAAATCTAGGAAGCCTCTACCCTATCTTGGAGATTTCCCCCTGAAAACCTTTGTCCTGCCAGTGGTGGCATATACTACAAGTTTAGATTTAGATTTAGATTTACAAGAAAGCCACTCAGTCAAAACGCCTGACTGCTGGGCTGTAACATTGAAATAGGTGTTAAATATAGAACAAGTCATGGAGATATTGAAAAAGATTTGCAATCAAGCAGGGACAAAAAACCAAGCAAACCTGAATTGTGGAAGTCAGGCCTAACATTCTAACGTTGAGGAGGTAATGGTGGTTCTTAGACTTATGTGAAGAGGAGGAGGAGAGGCTAAAAAGCTGTTGCGCAATGCCGATAATCTAAAGGAGGCCATAGTGGACAATGGAAGTAAAATATAATGAGGTGCACACACGCATTAAGAGTCAAATACTTAACCCCTTCATAGAGCCTGCTTGTATTGGACTTAAGATATTCAAGATTGTATTGATCTCATTGTGTTGAACTTCAAATATCAGGCAGCACAGAAGTAAGAGGACATCATAACCGTGTGTAGAGATGGTAAATTCTCTTCTGTTGCTGCCATGTACCTCAGCTGCAGGATATGAGCTTGAGTGAGATCATGAAGTTGCCACAGGCATATGCAATATCAAAAACATAAAATAAAGTCACACCCAGCAGCCTTGTAAATAGTGATGCAGTAGGGGAGTGCATGGACTCTCAAAAAGTGCTTGTCGGTTCTAGTAATTGAAGGCCATTCCTTCCAGAAAGTAGGTAAGGCTTATGGCACTGGCACAGCAACTTGTTGTGGATTGAATGTTCATGATGTGTTTCATTCAACCTCTCTTCCCCATCGATAGAAATAAGATCATCATTCAAATACAGAGCTTGCAAGAACAGCAAGCGATGATTGCCATGTCCTTAAAAATGGTTCAAGAGCGTCACAAACAGTAAGGGCTTGTGCAAGGCGTGAGACTCAATTGAAAGGTAGAGAATTGTTACAATGCATCATTGAAGGTACGTGAATACCTCAAAGATATTCGAATAAATCGGGATTGGAACAGCCTGTTCGCGTTCAAGACCCTCAAGATCAAACTTAAAGATTGGAATGGGTTTCTTGCAAGATTCACGTGCTCGTTAAAGAACCTTCGATTGTGTTGGAAAAAAATGAATTTCAGACCTCTGTGGGTTGTTATACCTGGGTCCTGGTTTCCACGCTACCGCAAGGAAAACGTCAACTTCAATGGGCATACACTTGGTTGCTGCAACTAGGCGCAGCTGCCAAGCCGCGGGCCTCGAGGCTATGAGCTCATAGACAGGTTTCTGAAGCAGCTGCAGGTGCATGCGTGCAAAAGCTTGCCTCAAAGACAGGTCTCTTTAGCAGCATGCTGGC
>LKMJ01004516.1_pt1 | contig 13100 bp, 17 predicted proteins | sample 643391 | NCBI WGS metagenome assembly LKMJ01 (sample SAMN04112250, study PRJNA286221) | soda lake metagenome | biome: soda lake; feature: Kulunda Steppe; material: water; isolation source: sample PL-Br10 brine of Picturesque Lake | place: Russia: Kulunda steppe | collected 2010-07
ACGTGCACGGGCCCTCTTGCTTGCACGCACGTGCACAGGCCCTCTTGCTTGCACGCACGTGCACAGGCCCTCGTGCTTGCACGCACGTGCACAGGCCCTCGTGCTTGCACGCATGTGCACAGGCCCTCTCGCTTGCACGCACATGCACAGGCCCTCTTGCTTGCACGCACGTGCACAGGCCCTCTTGCTTGCACGCACGTGCACGGGCCTTCGTGCTTGCACGCACGTGCACAGGCCCTCTTGCTTGCACGCACGTGCACAGGCCTTCGTGCTTGCACGCACGTGCACAGGCCCTCTTGCTTGCACGCACGTGCATAGGCCCCCTTGCTTGCACGCACGGCCACCTGCAAGGCCACCACACTCACTTCCGCGCAGCTTCGTCACCCAGCGTCACAGACGAGATGCCTCCCACTGCATATTGCACGCAGGCAGCAGGCACGGGCGGCATTGGCATTCAGACACCCTGCCACATGCGTCAAATGGAGATGACGCTGCAGATGCTGTTATTTGGGGGTACGAGAGTCTCGGGGGCTTTTCATGCTGGTAATCCACCTGACTGCGGCACGTTGCTACGGCAGGCCTGTACGGCCACAATTCCAGGAGAGCCCTTGCATCAACTTGTTCCAGCCAGCGCTGCACCCATACTCCCCGTGCGCTGTAACTGCGCTACCCCTCTGGCGCCGCATGCTCTGGCGTTGCACCTGTGATGCGCCTGTGCCTCAATTCGCCTTCACTTGCACCATGTCTACACGGCTCCTGTCAAGATTCTCTCCACTGACCCTCAACATCCCACCTACCACCCACTTCATCCACCACTAAGCGATGCTCCTACTTGTGTGCACCTCCTTTGAGCGACCAATCTCACAAGGTTCAGCAGGAAGTACAACTTGCAAGACCACGAGCATCCACAGCTACCAGGCAGCATATTTAGGAGCAGACAAGGCACGCGGGCCTGGGTAGCCAAATCACCTAGGTCTGCTAAGCTTGGGTTCTTGATGACGTTCTCAAGGACATTGCCATGGGCTGTGGCAATGAGTTGCACCCCTGCGGGTGTGCGTATGTGCGTATGTGTGTGCGCATGTATGTGCATGCATTCTTGGTCATGCACGTGTGTGGGTTCATGGCAGAGACATCCATTCCCATTAGTGTGTACGCATGTACAAGTGCGTCAGTGAAGGCATGTGTGTACAATGTGATGAGCTGCACCTCTAAAGAGAAAGCACAGTGCTTTGATAAGCAAGGTCAGCTTGTGTGTGAGAGCCATTGGTCAGGAGCAAACCTTGTCCTGTGAGCAAGACTGTATAATCTACTTGCAGTATTCATACAGGCACAGTGGGGCCAGTGAAATGAAGCTCAGGTTGAAGATTGATCACTCACAAGCCTCTTTACATGCACAGCCTGAGCTTACAATGCCCTGCTCATTAGGCAGGCAGCGGCAGGGTGGCAGGAGTACTTAAGGCAGCCCTGACCACCTCCCTCATGCTCAACCATTGCGTACACAAATTGCTGAGCAAGCGCAGCGGCTGCAAGACTGAGGGACCAGGCCGATGCTGGTGTATTTGTCCCGCCCACAGGGCTTCCTTTTCAATCGAAGGTCAACCACGTTTACGCACTGGGTTGACATAGCAAAGGGAGTGCATGCTGTGGTGCTCAAGAGCTGTGCAGTGTGATGCGACCGAGTCCACACCAAAACATGAATCACTGCCTTTCAGGGCCCAATGCATCTCACCTCGCTGAGCAATGGTGCGAGCAGCCATGCACTCGGCTTCTGTGCTGATCTCATCGATGATGACCGCCTACAATTGGGGACAGATGGGCCTGGAGCTGATGGCTGGCAGTCAGGCAGAGTCTGCAGCTGATGCCACCGAGTCCACAAGTGATGGCTGGCAGTCAGAGGCAGAGTCTACAGCTGATACCACTGAGTCTACAAGTGATGGCTGGCAGTTGTGCAGGGCCAGGGAACAGCCTGACCCCTATCAACAATTGGAGGAGTACAGGACCTCTTTCTCCACAACCTCTCTCCACTAACATCATCAGTTGCTCAACCTCGCTAGCCAAGGCATTCAGCTGGGCAGGAGGACTCTTTCCAAGGTGCACGCACCTAGACCTTTTAGTGCACTCAGACTTCAAGCTGTGCACAGACGTGCCGCACTTCAGAGGGGGACGTGCCTCACCTGGAGTATGGTGACATGCGCAAGGACGCACATGCACGGGTACACATGCAGATGCACACTAACAATGGACAAGACTCGCCTCACCTGGGGCATGTGATTCTCCACTGCCTCAATCATTACCCGGTCCTGCGCATCTGGGTTGGCTACCTAGGGAGGAAGCATAAGCAGATGACCAAGACTGTCGATTAGCCGAATCAGGCCAAAAATGAACACCCCACCGTACCCCACCAACAGCATCACCAGGATGGATTTGAGTTACGGATCATGGATGATCTTGATCTGAATCACAATTTTTACAAAAGCAGGCGTATGGGCGCATGCAAGGTAGTGTGCTGTTCAAGGCTTGCAATGATGTACAGCATTTGGAACGGGTCAAGGTAGACATGAGCAGATCGTTGCAATTTCTGCCATTTGTCCCAACCACATTAATGAAAGTGAAGGGCCCTACACAATGTATTGCCTGCTGGAGAGGCACGCAAGCTGCGTTTCCATTATGGATGGTGAGGGGGATTGCTCATTCTTAGCTGCCACATCCAGAAGCAGCATGTACTTGGCACAGCCAGCCTACGTAGCATGCACTTGCATGCAGCAGCTTGTGATTTGTATGCAAAGGAATGGCGCGGTCGGCAGGCATAAATTGTGTGAACACTGTGCTTGCAACGCCACATGCTCATGATTTGAAGCTCTTACCTGCATGCGCCTTGCGTCCCCGATCCCAGCGTGGGGTACATCGCCATCACCACCAATCTCGTTGCTGTACGATCAAACATAGGGATGCAACATTGAAGCCATCAGGAGCAGGCGTCAGAAACAACTGCAGCCCAGCACCACAACAGCCTAGGTATACGGAAAAAACAACACTTTGCACCAATGGTGCATACATCGGACAACCGAGACAACCGAGACAAGGGACTGCGCAAGATACAGACACGAACATCAGTCATCACCCAAGATCACTCCAGGCGTCGGGAGCGATCCAAGAACAAGATCGGTCAATGCATGTTCGGATGCAGACGAGCAAGATCTGGCTCCATAGTGCAGGCTACAGCACACACGACCAAGACCTGGATCCGTCAGTGAAGCTGGAGATGCAAATGGCCTAGATCCGGTGGTGCCGGTGTGAACCAGTGGTGCCGTTGGTGCCGGTGCAAAATCCAAACCAACGGTGGTGCCGGTGCAAATAGCCTAGATCCATTGGTGCCGGCGCAGGCTACGAGCCAAATCACCAAGGTCTGGCTCTGAATGGCGCAGGCCACAGGTGCAAATGACCAGACAGTGGCATACATATGCAGGCTTCAGATACATACAACCAAGACCTGGATCTGTCAGTGCAAGCTACGGATATAAACGCCCTAGATTTGGCACCGTCAGCGCGGTCAACGGAAACGGACGGCAAAGATCCGGTGGCACAAGTGCAGGCTCCGAGCACAATCAACAAAATCTGGCTCGCTCTAAATGGTGCAAGCCACGGGTGCGGATAACCAAAAAAGTGGCATCACGTATGCAGGCTACAGATGCAGACGACCAAGGCTGCATCATTGTAAACTAAGGAACAAAATACCAAGATCTTGCCCCATCAGTGCCGCCTGTGGATACAAATGACTAACTAGTGGTTTTGAAAATAGACATCACTGCAGGCTATGGAAAAAGATGACCATGATCTGACTGTGCTGTGCAGGCTCGGAACAAATGACTGAGATCTGGCTCCGTCATAGCCACAAGTAGAAGCAACCATCATCAAGCTCCTGCAGGCTACAAGACAAACGACTTAGACCAGGCTGTATCTGTGTGAGCTCCGAAAGAAGTGACCAAGATCTTGCCCTGTCTGTGCAGGCTACGGAACAAACAGCCTAGATCTGGCATTGTCAGTGCAAGCATAGAAGTCAGCCAAGATTTGCCACAGTGCCCTCTATTAAAATACCAATTCAGATTTAACACTTTTAAATAACAATTTTTAGGTACCCATCTAGACTAGAATTTAGTTTTATTCAGTTTGCTTCTTGCATTCTGGTCACGTACAAATATACAACAAAGTGCAACATAACCCTTCTCCCCATTCCCCACTTCCAAACCCACCCAATTTGGCTTGCACCCTTGAGTGCCCAGCCACCAACCTGGTGTCAATGATGACGGTGCGCTTGCCAATGCCCGGCCCTGAAAGCATGCGTGCAATTTCCCGTACTGCCGTGGTCTTGCCCACACCCGGGCGGCCCAGCAGCAGCAGCGACTTGCCGTCCCTGATCACGTCTACCACCAGTGCTGCGCTCCCCTGCACGGCAAGCGCCACCATGTTTCATAAAATCGCTATTTTAGCATTCATAGCTCTTCAAAAGTAAGCAGCTAACGGATTGCCGCTGTCGAAATGGCCTTGGCTCTCATGCCTCTGGTGAGGGTGCTCTGGTGGGCGGTGCTTTGCTTGCAAGCGCCAGATGTTTGTGCAGGACACACCTGTACGCACCCATACATCACTACCCATACTAAGGGCCTGTGCGCGGCTGACCTGCACCACTTAGGCCAGCTGCATGAGTGACTGGACGACTTTCATGTAGAATACACACCTCTGAGTATGCACACATACTCATTTGATTGATTGAACACACACACACACATGTGGCCCTTACAAACCCTTGCCATGTCTGCCCGTCTCATGCGTGCTTAAAACAAGGTCAGTTCTCTCACCTCCCCTCTCTCGTGATAAGCCACCCCTCCAAACCCAGCCTACCTTCCCCAATCCCCACATAAATAGGCTGAATTCCAACTCAAGACTCTGATAAGCTACTCCCCTAAGCCTCCCAGACACCCTGACCAGCTACCATGCACCCGCCCACCTTGATGGTCCCACACTAAGTGCACTGCCATTGATGCTGTGGCGCTGCCAATTAGCTGCCGTTCTTCCACCCCCCCTTGGGCAGCAGGCAGCTGCATGAGATGCGGCTGGGCCGCCAATGGACTACCACACCACCACCCACCATGATGGACCGCCCCACACGGCAGGTCAGGCCCACGATGCGCCCAGCGCGGTTGCGGATGCAGCTGATCCTGTGCAGTGTGCCATCCAGGCCAGCACGGTTGTCCTGGTTGAAGGCGCCGACCTGCAGGCGCAGTGGGCATGAGCACGTCCTGGCGCAGCGCGGCTTAGTGTCTGTGCGGCTTGTGGGGTTGCAAGGCATGACTGACCCCAACACCTTCAGGCGTGTGCAATTACAGCGGTCTGGCAGAGGCGGTTAGCGCAAATACAGCTGTCTGGCAGAAGCGGGCAGCGCAAACACAGCAGTCTGGCAGAGGCGGGCAGTGCATATGAGTGGGAGGGGGATTGCAGCAGCTGTCGATGGGGGTACAGGCGTGCGTGAGTTGGGCAATGAGCATGGGCGCATGAGCGAGGACTGCCACCTGAATGGCATGAAAGATAAAGGAAGGCCTGGGGAGAGGGAATCAGGGAGCTATCCACAGCTGAGGGAGACATGAGCAGGCCTGGGACCTGTTGTGTGTATTGTTAGCCTGGTGTAGTCAGGGCAGATGTGCAAGGGCGGAGGGGCCAGGCACAGGCCTCATGGGCTGCAGTGCACAAATTTGACAAGGTGAGAGTGGGTGCGGGGCTGCCGTGGAGTTTCTAAACAAGAGGGGCCATTGCATTGCCATGACGGCAAACATGTGCTTAGCCTGCCAGGAGGACGGATTATGAAGGTATTCAGTGGAAATGGTGGCCCTAACTTGGCAGCCCATGTGGGTGTGCTTGTAGAGTATGCAGGTGTGGATGTGTGTGTGTGTATGTGTGTGAGGGGAGGATGCGCGATTGTGTGTGCGCGCGCGCATGCGTGCGCACATGTGGGCGGGTGCCACGTGCGATTCCTAGAAGATGCCTGCATGATTCCTTGTGCAGCGCACAGGTCACAGGCACAATCCGGGCTAGCGCTTGCCTAAGACATTTCCACAAAGCAGAGCACACAGATGAGGTGCAGGCCCTTCCAGACAAATGCCCCACCATCGACACACTCCTCACCTGCATCTCTGCTTCCTGCAAGTCCGCAAAGCTAACAGGCTCGAGCGAAAGCGCAACCTCGGTGCTGCCACCACTGCTGTTGGGCAGGCGCATCACCGGCGGCCTGCCGAGATCCATGATCACTTCTACAAGCTGCAATTCGGAGCGTGTGCATGGAGCAGAGGGAAGGGAGTGAGGCCCTCTGAGCCAGCTGAACGCACTAAGCACTTGGCTGGGCTATGCCAGGACACACAGGTAAGCCAGTGAGTGGCAAACACACACTATGGCTATTCCATCAAAAGTTTCAGGGGCACAGAGCAGGGACTTCGAGTTCGCCTTGGGATCTGTGCAGCAACAGGTGTGTGAGCCAGGGCACTCGTTGAGCTTGCGCTCATTCCACCCAGTCGATCTTCTTTGGGGGGGGGGAACATGCCATGAAGGAGCCAATTTACCTGTGGCAGGTCTGGGTGCTCTAGGGCAATGGCCCTGTATCTGGCAGGTAGGATGTTCAGCAAGCGCAGGAGCTCCTCCCCTACTTGTCTGTCATTCACGCTCGCGACAGATACTTGTCTTCTCCTCAGTGGAAGCTTAGGTCTACCTGGGTTGAAGGAAGCAAACCTGCTGCGAAATTGTATGCTTTGCCCACACAGGGGCTTACTCCTGAGGAGCATGGAGCCTTGAGCTAGGGTTGAGGATATTTGCCCCACAATTTTTTACCCCACAAACCAAATTTCGTTATGATTATGGCAATACGCTATAATATATGTACGAGCTGTAGCTGTTCGTCGCCTCTGTTGCAATAATTCCCTCTGGACAGGACGGCACTTCCCTCCCTCAGTTCAGCGATGTGTTTTTAGTGCAACAGCTGTGTTTCTCTGTTGTAGTTGCACGACAGTCGGGGGCATAAAGCGCTTTTGAGTTGCTTGGCTGTCACACCATGGTAGCTGGAGAGCATGCGGCAAGGGATAAGATCCTCTCCAACTCCTCAGGTATGGTGCATATTTTGCCTTGGCAGTGACGCAGCAGCATTGCACTCCACCCTGCTGCATGCTGCAGCTGCTGTGCATGCTAAGGCGCAGCTTGTCCAGCCTTCCAACAAATATTCGTGTGGGTCCCACTGTTTTACCAGGCAAGAGGAAGAGCCGCTTGCAGAGGCTCCAAGGAGGTTCATTGATGAACAAGCACAAGGCCGTAGGTGAGGAAGAACTGGGAGCTGCTGCTGTGCTGTGCGAGTACATGCTACTGGCAGGGACATGCACATGCCTTGTCTTGCCTATTTGAATTTGCAGGAGCCTACCAGCCCAAGTTTCCTGGTCCTCACCCAAGCCCATCACCAAACTTGCGAGTTGTATGCAAGCAAAGTAAGCTGGTTGGTTGGGACCTCCCACGTCCTGCTCCTCGTCTGTCGCACCAGAGCACTGCCAGGCAGAAGCACGTCCTGCGTATGCAGCCAAGACGCTGATATGAATAGAAAAACATTTTGAAGGCCTACATACATGACTGTGCCAACCAATGTGCGTGTTGCTTAGATGCAAGATCCCTGCAGTTCTTGTAACACACACACACACGCATACACACACGCACGCACGCACACACACACACACGCATACACGTACGCATGCACGCACACACACACATACACGCACGCACGCACGCACGCGCACACACATGATCGCGCGCACGCATGCACGAGTGCCCGCACACACGCATGCACGTGCGAGCACGCCATTGAAGACAAGTGCACCTCGTGGCCCAGCAACTCCTCCACTCCTTGCGCTCCTGTGCTTGCCTGTTGGTGTGCCCCCAGCTCCCCCACCAAAGCCTCCCCACGATCCTTACGACTTCCAAGCCAGTGAGGATTTTGACAGCCACTCCGACCATGACCTTCTCCTGAACGCTAGTGCGTCTGACCCTGGGCTCAAGGTCAAGTCACAGGCAGCTGGGGCTGTCCACCCTGCCAGCGCCTCAGCCGACCGCGCCGCCGCCCCACGGCCCTTTGACCGGCCTGCAGGTGTGCAGGCGGTGCTGCGCGCTGCAGATGCTATCCGATTGCATGAGGCGCGCGCAGGACCGCTGCACTCATGCCGAGTCCACGGTTCATTATGACAGGGTGCTTGTAGGAGGGAGGGCATGGTAGCGGTGTGCTGCCAAGCCAAGCGAGCATTGGTAGCCCACGCCCCCAACACTTGCCAAGTACGCATGCAGTGGCGCCCAGAGGGCTACCCTACCCTCTGACATGCCTAGACTGTGGTACCTCGTCAGGCACAGTGTCCCTTTTGTTTGCTGCAATGCCTCATTTGGCACAGTGTCTCTTGTTTGCTGCGATGCCTCATTAGGCACAGTGTCTTGTGTTTACTGCGATGCCTCATTTGGCACAGTGTCTTGTGTTAACTGCGATGCCTCATTTGGCACAATGTCTCTTTGGTTTGACAGGCCATGTGCTGCCCCCTCAGCCTTGGCTGTGAGTTGAAAAACTGTGGCAGCTATCTTGATGCGGTTGGTGCAGGTATTTGCAAGGGCAGCAGCAGCATCACACGCCAGTGGGGCCACAACGGCCAGGACATGCCCAGCTCAGGGCAGCAGCAGCCACAGGAGCCCACGAAGCAGCAGCAGGCCAACATCAGGGACATGTTCCGTAGCCAGATGCAGGTGACACCACTGGATGATCGTGCCGTCATTCCTTTTTTACAAGTGCTCGATCACATGTCAGGAGTTTTTTGCTCATTGCGTAATTCATAGAAGTGTCTGTGCAAGTGTGTTTTTTACCTGTAGCTTCCTACCCTATTGCTCAAGCGCCTGTCCTCGTTTCCAAGGCCCTGTGTCCTGCTTGTCATGCTTGTTACCTGCCCAGATGTGACCTGCCCTAAGCCTACCCTGATTGGAGCTGAGTGCCTGATAAGGTGGTGCAAAATGGCTTCCGTCACCTTGCTAGCGCCTGCACCCTCTTGCCGTGCCACCTGCTGCTGTACACCTCAGACCCATCCCATGCGGTTGTGCCCCCCTACTCTGCCCTGCCAGCACCCCTCCTCACTGCATCCAAATCGGCTGCTGGCTGCTTGCTGGGGTTGCTCACCTGTCGCTGGTGGTGCCCACTGTGCGGCTGCGCAGAAGGAGGCGTTGCAGAGGCGAGCCCCCCCCGGGATGCAGAACCACATCAACACCTGCTACATGAATGCGGTCCTCCAGGTGGGTGCCAACGCCTGCTTGATAAAGCATGCCACAAACTGTTCTCAACACCGGCTTCATAAACACGGTCCTGCAGGTGGGTTGGGGCGCGCGGCCCGCATGGTGCGTGCTTCGATCACAGGGCTCGCTGAGGCATTCCCCCGCAGATGCCGCAAGCATGGCTCGCAAAAAATGGATACATGCCGTGCGGAAAAAGCACGCGCGGCGCAAACCCAAGGCTGCATCCCCTGCAGCGGTTGGCTGCCAGTTGCACCCTGTCTCTCTGCCTCAGTGGGCACTGTTGCTACTACTCCCTCTGCTGGTGCACCATCGCTGGGCACTGTTGCTACTGCTCTTCGCCGGTGCACCATCGGTGCAGCTGTTGGCGTGCTGGCCTTTTGCGCTGCTGAGCGTGTCTCCACGCCTGCTCACTGGCATGCTGCATGGATTGCGCGCCCTAAATCCGGCCGTGGTAAAAGGTCTAGGAGAGCTACGAGGGAGGTCTAATGAAAGCTCCTAAGGAAGGCCGCACACAGGGGAAAAGGAAGGGGCAACATGAGGAGGGCAGGATACCCCTGGCTGCCATTGTTGCCATGCTCAGCCACAGCAGGTCTCCAGCATTGTAGTTTGCGTGCTCCAGCAGCCTCCCTCCCTGCTGTGTGCGCCAGTATCAGGCTCGCGTGCGTGCGTGTGCTCTCGCTCTCTGCGTAGGTCCTGTTCAACCTGACGCCATTCACTGAGGAGCTGCTGGCGCTGCGCGCGCCTGACACCTCGGACCCCCTGGCGAGCCCTTCACACCTAAGCAGCGGCATTGGCCAGGCTGGCAGCGGCGCGGGAGCGGCAGCGGTGGCTGAGGGTGCTGCTGGGGCGGGTGCCGCGGGCTGCGAGAAGGTGGCACAGGAGGAGGGACGGGGCAGCGGTGGAGGGGCGGGTGATTCAGGTGCGGCTGGTCACAGAGTGTGGGGTGGCTTGGTGACTCGTGGCCGCTGCTGGTAGCCAGCCCACACACCCTTCCTTGCTCTTGGGACGAGAACAGCTGCGGTGCCAATGGGGCTGCTGCGCTGCAGCAAAGCCGCGGTGCCAATGAGGCTGCTGCGCTGCAGCATGGTCGCCCAGAGAGGCCAATGGTCCCCCTCAAGCCTTATGGTGCATCATGCGCCAGACACCACGTAGATTTGCAGGGTTGGGTTTTAGGCCTGCGGGGTGAGCACACGCTTGCCGATAGTGGTGCTGCAGCCTCGTCAAGCCTTGTGCTTGAGAGGAGTGATGGGGGCCATACAGGTGCCGGCAAGCACAGCGTGTTGCGTTGCTGCACTTATGCTGCGGTTGGCTGCGGTGGTGCTCAGCACACTGCTCCTGTGGACCCACTAAGAGTCACAGAGGCTGAAGGGGGCTGTGCACCAGGCCCCAGTGCCTGCGTGCACTTGCATATGGTGGGTAGCGCAGGGCATGTGAGACTGGTCTCCTGCGCACGCCCCCCCTTGCAGGCTCAGCCAACAGCAGCAAGCACGCAGGCGGCAGTGACGAGGGCGGGACTGGGGCGTGCTTGGAGTACAGCCCGCTGCCGGACTCCGCAGCTCCAGCAAGCCTGCATGGAGCCCTACAGCAGCAGCAGCAGCAGGGAGAGAAAGGGCCTGGCAGCCTCTGCGGCATCCAAAGTAGCATGCGCTCAAGGCGCACAATGCGCCGAGCACAGAAGGAGGCGGAGCAGCAGCGGCGGCGGCGGCAGGAGGAGGGGGATGTGCAGGAGAGCCAGCAGCCGCAGCTGCAGCAAGAGGGCTTGTATGTGGTCCACCGTGATGCTGTGGAGGATGCGCGCACTGTTGGGCAGCACCTGCCACCGCGCGGCGTGACGCGCGCGATGCTGGCCTGCCTGCAGGACTACATTGAGGTTGCGACGCTGAAGTGAGTGCAGCTCTGACTTGTTGAAGTTTTGTTTGTAGTTGGGTGAATGGAGTCTTGCCAGGTGCCTGTCTGCTTGAGCCCCCAGGTCATTTTGCTTTCACCCCACAGACCTGCTGCTGCTGCTCCTGCTCCTGCTGCTTGTGTGTGTGCGCGTGTGCGTGTGTGCATGCATTTGTGTGTGTGTGTATGTGTGTGTACACGTGCGTGCGTGTGCATGCGTGTGTGTGTGTTTAGTTTTATACTGGTGGGGTGCCTTGGGGTGACGCCCACTGTAAGCCCACTTCAAGCCCACTTTTAGCCCACCTTAAGCCCACTTTTCATTGCCTGGATTTATTTTGGCACCTGGACACTGTCTACAAACTGTATCTCAGCCTCAGCAGCAAGTTCAGGAGGACGGCCCTGCACACACTGGGAGCAACACACCGTGTCTGTTGCCACATGATGTTTCATTCGGTGCCGGTGCACGCATTTGCCAGCACATGGACACCGCTTCGCGGGACCATGAGTGTTTGGTGCCCACACCCTCACCAAGTCATTCCTGAGCATGTGGGCACATGTCGTATAAGAATGCTGGGGCACAAATTTGTACTTGCGAGTCTCTCCCACAGCCCCGCTCCTTGGTGAGGCTCCAAGACGGTCAATGCACGCCGCACCACTGCACACGCCTGCATTCGCACGGACAATCATCCGCTCACGATGCTGTACTCAGTCACTCCCACTTGTAAACACTACCATGCGCGCCCCCACCACCGCCTCCGTCTCCATCCACCTCCCTCCCCTCGCGCAGCGCTGCGGCGAGCGGTACCTCAGACTGCGTGAGCGCGCCGCGCACGCGTCCCTCCTACATCAGCCCCTTGCCCATCAAGAGGGCCATGTGCGGCGCCCATTGGGCTTATGGGACGAGCCAGCAGGACACGCATGAGTACTTTGTGAAGCTTCTGGACCAGATGCAGCATGAGGTTCTGGCCGCCCAGGTGAGAACTCTTTTGTGACTGCTTGGCCAGGTGCAGCATGAGGTGTTGGCCGCCCAGGTGAGAACTCTTATGTGAAGCTGCTTGGCCAGGTGCAGCTTGAGGTGCTGGCCGCCCAGGTGAGAACTCTTTTGTGGCTGCTTGGCCAGGTGCAGCATGAGGTGCTGGCCGCCCAGGTGAGAACTCTTTTGTGACTGCTTGGCCAGGTGCAGCATGAGGTGCTGGCCGCTGGCCACACAGGGGACCAGGCAGTGATTTATAATGCAGTGAGGAGAAAATTTGCACGTCAAGCCCATGCTCCACATAAGGAATGAACACACAAATAACACACACGCGTGCACACAGCTTTTTGGGGGGGTGGCTGTTGCCATCATGTGCAGGTGCTTGCTGCGCGTGGGGGCGTGGATGCCTTGCAGGCGGGGATCAGCCCACAAGGGCCGCTGCAGCAGCAGCAGCAGCAGCTGCAGCAGCAGCAGCCTCTTCATGCTAGGGTAGGGGGCGAGCCGGAGCAATTGGAGGCAGATCTACAGGGACGTGCGTCTGTTGCGTTGCCCTTGAGTACTGAAGCCAGCCATGCACGTGCTGCCGCTGTGCCTGCTGGGGGGCTGGGGCATGGGCGAAAGGAGGAGAGGGAGGAGGAGGAGAAGGAGGAGGGTGGGGAGCAGGGGGTGGCGGGGCCGAATGGAGCTGGGAGCGCGGAGCAGGCAAGCAGGGAGGAAGGGTTGTGTGAGCGGTGGCCTGGGCCTCGAGGGCCTCCTGCTGCTGTGGCAGGGGGGGCGGGTGTGACGGGTGTGGTGTGGGAGGCCAAGGGGGAGGAGGATGGAAATGTGGGGCAGCAGGGGGCTGTGTCAGGTGGCGATCAGGACTCTGCAGGGGAGGAAGGCCAGTGGGGGGGGGAAGGGGGAG
>LKMJ01004517.1_pt1 | contig 13099 bp, 18 predicted proteins | sample 643391 | NCBI WGS metagenome assembly LKMJ01 (sample SAMN04112250, study PRJNA286221) | soda lake metagenome | biome: soda lake; feature: Kulunda Steppe; material: water; isolation source: sample PL-Br10 brine of Picturesque Lake | place: Russia: Kulunda steppe | collected 2010-07
GATGGGAAGTCGATTATCCACCCTCGCAACCTGTGGGTTCGGGGTTCGAACCTCACTGGAGGCCACAACCGGCTAAGCTGCCCTCGTTCGGCAGATACAGCCTTGAAACCTTACCTTACCTTACCTTTACCTTGCCTAGTCAGACTGCACCAAAACATCTGGCTTCCAGACACTACCTTTCACCTAATTTGAGCGCTTTAGTTTTGGTTTAGAGTTGCAGGCCTTCTAGGCTTCAGCTAAGCTGCCCTCGTTCGGTGGATACAGCTATGTAACCTAACCTAACCTAGTCAGACTGTCTTTGGTATTCTTTTTCAACGGCACAATAGACTCTGCCATTTCATTTCGGACATTATAGACTATTTTTTGGCTGGCGAAGACTAGCAACAAACCAATCAGCCTAACGACCCGGCTAGCGGTTACTCCCTTGCTATCCAACAAAACATCTGGCTTCCGGACACTACCTATCTTCTGCTTTGAGCGCTTTTAGTTTTGGGTTGCAAACCTTTTAGGCTTCAGCTAGAATTCAGCAGATACAGCTATGTAACCTAACCTTGTGGGCTAGTTTTTGCTGGCAAGACGAGCAGCAAACCAATCAGCCTAACAACCATGCTGGCGGCTAACCTTAACTTGTAGGTAAGCTGCGTAACCCTCGCTCATATATTTTGAAGGCATGCCCTCTGACCATCACAACACAGCGATTCCTTCATATTACTTACATGGTGTGCTTGCAGAAAATGGTGCACATGGCTCGCAGGCCATCTAAAGCGCAGTAACAGTCTGGAAATGGCTTTAATTTGTTCTCATGGTGAGCGTGAGCAGGTTAGCAGCGTCCAAGCTTGTTGCAACTCCCAGCCGAACTGCCCAGCGCAATGGCAGGTGCCGAGGGAGTAAGCCCCACCCTGTGCACCAGCTGTTGCAAGCATGAAGGCAGCCCTTGGTGTGTCCGTGGAGGAACATCCCAATTAAGGGAAGGCATGCCCGTTTCGCATCTTAGTAGATGCGGTAGGACTTGCCCATGGTGGTCTTGATGTACAGACACTTGACGTTCTGCCAGTTCTTCTTGAGCAGGGACACCAGGAAGTTGACGGCGTACATCACGTTACCTGCAGGTTCACCACAGCAGCACGAGCACTGAGAGGAGGCGGAGCAAGGCAACAGCACACCATATCTGCATCAGCAAGATCCAAGCAGCGGCAAGCGTGCGTGCGCGACAGGACACCCACCACGGATCTGGTTCTCCTCCATGCCAACATGGCCAATGGCCACACCCAGGCACAGCACCTTCTTCAGCTGGAACTTGATAGAGCCCTTCACCTCGTTCACCTGAGAAAAGTGAAAACAAGTGCCAATTTGGCTTCTTATCATGCAGTACGAGAATTGTGCACATCCACATCCAATGACTACCTAATTACCCATACAGCACAAGAGTACGATGAATGAGCATGCGAGGAAGCTCTCTCAATCACATCTAAAAACTGACATAAGATCTGCTGTCATTTTTGTCAACAGAAATGTAATGCAATCAGAAGAGCATTAGTCTTTGACGACATCAAATTAGCCATAGTCATTGCGATGACCTACTTCCCAAATCCCAACATGGAATATCGGGTGCTTTACTCCAGAACAAGTAGAGTCCAGCCAACCCAAATCTTATTAACATTTGTCAGCACATCAGTCAGTAACAAGCAATTCTTGTCTCAGCAAGTGGGCCGGCTGCATGGCAGATGTTCACTGTCACTCCAATCCAGCTGAGAAGACACACACAGCAAGCCGCACCTGCTCCAGCACAGGCTTGTTGATGGGGGAAGGGAACTTGCCGGCCTTGTTCAGACCAGGGCCCAAGAGACGGGGGATCTGCTTGATCACGGAGTCACTGGCCAGGAAAGCATGGTAGGACTGGGCTGCAGGCGCAGGTGCACAGAAGGGCAACCAAAGCAGGAAGTTAGAGCATGGGACGAGGCAGGTACAATGGGGCAACCGCGGCAGGAGGTTAGGGCACGGGACGAGGCAGGTGGTGCCACATACAGTGCATGCGCGTGTTTGATCAGGCATCTGCACAGTGCAGGCATTGCTTATAGGGAAATTTGAAATCCATTTGCAGGTGGCACAGAGCTGCTGTTGCATGGAGGCAACAAGTCATTCTTCCATATGGCAGAACGTGATGCCAACCCAGCGCCCTGGCCTGAATGAAGATTGTGAGTCCCTTCATCCAGAGCAGGCGTGCACTCATCCTGGTCCACCTCATGATGAACAGGGGTGATGCTAGATGGGACTTTTTGACAAGGCATGCAGGCAAAGAAATTTACAACATCTCAGGAATAGGTGAGCCCCTCCTTTACTGCCCTAAGAAGCACTGGCCTGCATGGCCATGTGGGCAGGACATGCACATCATGCCATACATGAGTTTTGTTTCCTCAGCTCGCATGAGGACTGCACCCGATGCTATGGACCTGGTATAGTAATCTTGCATGAATGGGCAGACATGTGCAGTTGGTATTTCGCATGCAGGGGATGTAGGGCAGTTGAGACCAGTTCCAAGCCAGAACTCCACCAGTCCTCTCCAAGCATCAAACTCACCCAGCTTCTTGACCAGCTTCTTGTTCTTGTTCAGCTTCTTCAGATCCTCCACGCTCCTGCTGTCCACCTGCACGGCTGCCGCCTGCTCGCAGTGCTTGACATCTCCCAGCACGCACACGCGCATGCGGGGGCGGGGGATGTAGGGCAGCTTCACGGTGCCGGAGAAGCGCTTGTCCTTCTGAGGGTCGTAGTTCTTGAGGCCAATCTGGAGCTCGACGGTCTCTGGGAAGTTGCGGGGCTTGGCCCGCGAGGCCTCCATCATGTCTGCGTAATTCGTTGCGTACGGCAGAAGCGAAGATGTCAGCGTACATGCCGCATGCTGGTGAATACAGCCGAGTGAATGGCGCACGACGAGGGGCAACAAACAGGCTGAGCGTGCGCAAGGGGTCTAGCAGCCATGCTAACAAACATACACGGTCTACCAAACGAGCCCCTCCCTCCACTCACTGGAGATGGCCTCCTTGAGGACATCGTTGCTGATCTTGGACATGGTCACTACCTGGTTGTGGGCGAGAGCAAGTCAGCGTCAGTCGTTGATACGTGCGTGGAGCAAGTGTGTGCAGAAGGGCGGCGCTCCTATCACGCAACACAGAGAAAGCAATCCAAAACACACCTGCTGCTCACGCTAATTCATTAAAGGAGGACGAAATTGGGTGGGGCGGGCAACAACTTTGGGATAACGGACTAATCGTGTACAAGGCATGTTAAATGTTACAAAATTATTTATGTTTCTTTCATTACCAATGACTACCATTCGTGCACGCTGTGTGCAAGGAGGCCTTCTCGCAGTCCACTCGATGTGAAAACGCGATGGACCATCGTGGTTAAGAAATAACATATTAATATATTTCAAGCCTTATCTGGATGTAGATTCCCGTTTGGGACAGGTAGTGGCAGATATTCTGCCTTTTGCGACGTGTGCACCCAGTCATTTTGGTCCTCCTACCTTGATCGAGTCTTCAGATAAAATTTTGAAACGTAATTTATTTATAATCAGACAAGAGGTCAAACCTTGGAAATTTGACCAAAGTCCTAGTTTTGAGAGTCTGTTTGAGACTCCATGTGACACATATGCAGTGCAGATATCCTGCACTAGCTGCTGCAATCAGATAGTTGTCAGTCAATGCCAAGTGCTAGGCTAAGCCTGTTGTTTGGCAGCGCCAGACAGGCCTCCCATCATCGTGACAGTGCAATAGAGTTAAGGGGTAAGCCATGACCTTATCAGCTGGGTATCTAAAACAGGCATTTTTTTAATTTTTGAGTCTGCATGCACACTCGCAGTGGAAGCTTCCCTTAGACACGATGGATATTGGCAGGGAAGACCGCTAAGCAGTACAGAACTTACAGATCCCTGACGGTTCTACCAACAGATCCATCCCTGCATGGCTTTTCCCTCGTCGCTTCCCTACTAAGCAAAGAATCACGACTAGCCACGTAGGGGAATGCCTACTATAAGAAGAAACGTACCAGATGCCAACCCTATGTATGCACTAATAAGCAGGGCACGGTGCAGAGGGGATGGGGGGCTCTCAGCAACAGCACAAGCCTACGAGTGTTCAGATTCCGGAATCTCAGTCAGCTCACACCCAATCGGCGGCGCATCCATCCCGTGGAGGTCAAGTACTGCGAAGATATCGGGCCTAGGAGCCAGCTCGAAACCGCTCACCATCAGCACAGCGTGCTCCGTCAACACCTTCACCAAGCCTTTGCCAACGTAAGTCTCCACACAGTCCTTGTGGAAGTGGGGGGCACCATCTACAACCCTTATAGTTTGGAGCCTCTGGAAATTCGTGGCCTAATTTCCTTAGAAAGCTACCAAGCTAGCTGTGAGGCTTTATGCTCATTCGGTTCAACATGCTCATTATCTTGCTAGTACCAGACGTGCTTTAAAGAAAACTTCTTTAACATATCATCATAAAGACCAAGAGTGGGGTACTGCAAGTCACCCTCCTGATTCCCAATGACTTCTTTTGTTTTACTTTGCTGGTGTAGGGGTCATAAGGTGCCTAGGCCCTAGGTGACCCCTTTTCCTTAGTTGATGCAGGGAGTGTTTTCACTGCCTATGTTCTTTTCTTTTTTTTAGCACGATAAAAATGGACATCACGACAAGAGCTTATGTGCTACTGTGCAAAATGATGTGCATGTTCTCGTTCACTGTCAACACTTGTTGTATGCTCTCTCAGCGAGAAGTTTTGGTTCTCTTTTATCTTTTTTGCCAATCTTTTTGCCAATCTTCTACTGTGGAGATTTGAATTTCTTAAAGGACCCCCTAGGGGTGAAGCGGTCTGCGCCTAACTGGGCTGTACTACGTGAGTGTGGGCACAAACTTCTGCGATTGTATCGGTTTAGAGCTGCCATTAAATTTTACAATAGCTTGTTGTCCTCTAATAGTATCACTCCTAAGCAGGCCCTTCATGCAGACCTCAAGCTGGTGCCTCGGGCTAAAATATCTTGGGCTTTGGATATTTTGCGCGCCTTTGGGGGATTGCGAGGCTGTGGCACATGTATACAAGCTGTCTTGCAGGGGCTCCCTATTTGTTACCCAAATTTCACTGCTAACCTGAGGTTTAAGATGAGGAAAATGAGGAGAGGCGTTCTTGACATGACCCCTCTGGAAAGCGACAACAAACTGGTGACTTACCATTCTGGTTTGCCTGTCCCCTCCTAGATCTTCAAGCCGATTCACGCACTCGTGTGCGGAATGGGGGTGCCCCCCTTATACCACCTAGCTACCTACACCTTGACCTCCCTTAGCATGTTATGAGGAATGTGAGCGGGTTCCGTTTGCGAGCACATATTCTCACGGTGGAATCCTCCATCTGGTTCGGTGGAAATGGCCACTATGACAAGTATTCCTGCACTGCTGTTAAAAATGAGGTGCATGTTTTTTTCACTGTCAAGACTTGTTCGTGTGCTCTCCCAGAAAGAAGTACTCGTTCCTTTTCTTCCATTTCTGCCAGACCTTTTCTGTGGAGGCCCCTTATATTTTGCATGCCTTGCCTAGTCAGGCTGTCTTTGATTTCTTTTCTCAACGGCACAACAACTCTGCCATTTCATCTCGGACATTATGGACAATTTGGGACTATTTCTCGCTGGCATAGACAAGCAACAAACCAATCAGCCTAACGACCAGGCTGGTGGTAAACTCTAACTTGTAACTTGTGGAGATCCTGTCGACAACTGTACTCAGCAATGAATCACTGTCAGAGTGACTGAATTAGTTGGTGGGGGTTATGTTTGAGGTGTTTTTCTAGTCGAGCTCTCTTTTAAATCCCCCTTACGCCCTTAGATTTGGTCTTTCCTGTGGCTGGGCGAGAGCACCTCTTTGTTTCCTCATGGAACATGATCCTGGTGATGGTCTGAGTCGGCAGAAGGCGTGCGGCAACTGAGGGGCATGAATGGGTGGCAGCAGCATTATGCAGTACCCTACTGGTAGCGCCCTGGCAAAGTGAACAGCTGTTGCCGTACCACAGTTTGATGTCCCTTGATGCATAGATCTTGCACTCTGGACATGCCAAACGCCTACACTTGGTGCACCATCCAAGAATTGTGTACTTTCCATAGTATGTTGGGCTCAGGACGTCGTTGTCTTATACGTTTGGCTCCATTTTGTTTAGCAGGCAACAGAACTGAACATAAATATTCACCATTTCTTGCACAAATATGCGCAGATACACTGCGTCTCTGAACATTCAGCTTCAATCCTGCTTTTTCTTGCTTTATTTTGATGGATGTGGGGTATGTGGCTTGTGTATCTGAGATGATAATTCACCAATGACGGTAATTTGGCGTGATAGCCCTTTAAATTTTGCTGGTGAATTGAAACTGGCTGTTGGCAAATCCACAATAGGCACTGTGACCAATGTCACATTTATATTATACGTATTATACCATGGTATTATACGGTAATATACGGTATGCATACAGTATTAATACGTATCTAGGATTCTGACATACAGAACTGGCCAACCCTACAAATGTGACTTGCATGATGTCCAGAATGAAACACATGTCCTTTCCTATGCCCTTGCTTGGAAATGTGCTGTTTCAAAAGGAAATTCGCAGAATAATTTCCTAATTTTACTAGGACTGATAGAATTGACATTGGTGACACAGGAGCTTTTTGCTTTGACAACATCAGTGCTGAGAATGTGGAATTGTTTCTCTTGAAGCAGACATACAAATCACTTCCTTTTTTCCAGAGATTGTGGAAAAAAGGTAGTGTTTTGTATGTATCTTTTGGTATTTTTTGGTATCTTTTGTCTGGCTGGCAGTGCCCAGTAAGCCCAGCAGTCAACCCGTTTGCCTGAAGGTCTAAACCCAAGTTAAAATTTGTATGCCTAGTCAGCCTGTCTTTGATTTCCTCTCGACGGCACATAAAAACTAACCTATCCCATCTCAGTTGTGCTTCGTGCATAGTAGGGTGGATGGGACCCAAGTACTTGCAAAGTGAGTACCCAAAATGATAGAAGACGAGCGATAATCCGGATTTCAAAACCCAATCATCTTACAAGCTAAGACACCAGCTTGCTTTGGCAAACATCACCAACTTAACTCACACCCACCCTGCACGGCTGCTTCCACTTGCTTGTGAGCCAGCCTGTGATCATAGCAAGGCAGGGAAATCTATAGTTTCAAGCACGTGCAAAACAAACCCTCAGGTTGCCCGCCAGAGCCCAACACCCCGGTGACAAGCCAGAAGGCCGCACACGTATTTTGACATCCACCCTTGAAATGGTCATGTTCTTTCTAAACCACCAAGCCACGCAAGGCTCGCGTCCAAAAGCACATCCTCTCCCCCTTCCCTTCAGCCCATACAACATCCATGGCTGGTAACTCTGTCCAGCTGCAAACACAGGCACTGGCGAGAGAGACAGCAATGCACCCAATGTGGGCGGGAGCGCCCCAAGCCCCAGCTCGTCTGCCCAACAACTCCAATCAGCTGCATGAGGCAGTCAAGTGAACAGCGGGTTGTCCAGCATGCGCGTGGGGTGCGGGGTCATGGGCCACAGTGCCAGGCACTCCTGCTCCCCCCCCTCATCGGCAGTGCAGACCAAGACGTCCTTGGACTGGGCTGGCAGGCCTGACGCGACCAGCTGGCTCCCTGCGCTGCACAGCTGGTGCAGGTAGGTGTGGCTGGGAGCGATCCGGCCCAGCACGCAGGCGGCACACGCGGCACGCGCCCCGGAGTCCTGCACATGCATTAGCAAGGGGCGCATATGTGTGCTGTGGCCAGCACGTCTGCGAGCGCGCGTGCGCAATGCCCTCCCCTCCTCCATAGGACGGGCAGCTGAGCAGCAGAAGGTGCTCAACAGAATCAGCAAGGACTGCAGGGCAGGGCGGCGCGTCAGCAGGCTCCTGCGGCTGACCTGGGCTGCCGGGCCGCAAGCACCCATGGACCGCCAGCTTTGGTTAGGTGTCATGCACACGCTCCAACCGTGGCTGCAGCAGCAGTGACAAATGACCCACCCAGGGACCCACCTGCTGTGGTAGTGACACCTGCACCCCCAGTGCGGGCGCTGCAATTGGCAGCCCTCCCATGAGCGCAGCCAGGGGCAGCGCGACCCCCAGCTTGGCACACTTGCCCGCTTCCGCGCTCAAGAACCACAGGAGCAGCTCCGGGGGGTTGCTGCTCTCGGGAGAGCCTGGCCAGCACACAGGCACACAACAGCTGTGTGCTTGTGCATGTGTGCGTGCTTGTGCGCGTGCGCGTGTGTGTGTGCCAGTGTTTCTGCCCACACGCACACAAGCAAAAGCATGCACAGCACCCACAGCTGGTGTGCCCAGGTTGAGCAACGATCATGTTCAATTGTGTGGACGTGTCTGTGTGAGCTTGCCCTGCTTCATCATGGACCATACCGCCAATTCCTCAGTTCATAGGAAGAGTACATGCACACACTGGCTGAGCATCCTGACAGGAATGGTGCTCCGTGCTCCCATCGGATGACCCCAACAGAGCAAACTCCTGTTTGGCCTGGATAGTGCACACATACACGGGTGCAGCCTCAAGAGGTGCACCAAACCAGCCCGTTCCATTCATTTCCATACCTACAAATATCAAGCCTTTCATTGGGGCAGCTGCACTTATGCGCCCCACACTCAAAAGCTGCTCGGGCACTTGCAGCAGCAGCAGCAGCACCACCACCACCACCACCCTGGCGCTGCTCCGGCGCAAACACACGTGAGCAGGCGCACCTGCAGATGGCAGCATCTCCACCCGCCCGAATTGCGGCAGCCGCAGCTGCGCCGCCTCCAGCTGCGCCAGGCTCTGCGTGACGCAGCCACACTGGTGCAGGAGGCTGTCCATGAAGCCAGGTAGCTTGGACATGTGCACATCTGGCGCGCTGGTGCGCGCAAGCAGGGTCTCTGCAGCCACGCGCACATGCGGGTGTGGCCCGCGAGCCGTGAGGCAGGTGCAGCTTGCGGCGGCTGCAGGCTCAAAGGGCCGCAGCTGCCAGCTGCCAGCGGGTGTGCTGGCGTGCAGGCAAGCAGGCCTGTGTAAAGGGCACCTGTGTTGGGTGTAAGGGGTAGTCAGGGTTCAGGGGAAGGGCAGATCGCAATCACTGGGAGCCCTCCATTGCAGGGCTTTTTGCAGGAGCCTCTGTGATGCCGTGCCATGCAGCGCGCCCCAGGCCATCACACCCTTGCTGGGCAGCCAGCCGGTGACAACATCCTCGGCGGCATCACCAGCCAGACCAGCCAAACGCTGAACAATGCCCCACATCTCGCCACCCCCAGGCAGCGTGCGCAGCAACACCATCCAAAACACGCCCGCACATGCGCGCACTTGCACAACAGATCAGGGAGGACGTTCCTCTGCCTGCCTGTGCTTGCCTTGTTGCCCTAGACACGACCTGCTACCCCCAATGGGGGCGGCTGTGCCACTCGCAGTGATGGTTCCGATCCTCACGGCCCAATGGTAAACCTGAATGGCCTGCAGCAAACCTAGATGGCAAGGCCTGTGGTAGGCCCAAAGCAGTGCCCATCATCTCACAGCCGCAGCGGCAAGGCCCCTAGTACCCATCATCTCACAGCCGCAGTGGCAAGGCCCCTAGTGCCCATCATCTCACAGCCGCAGTGGCAAGGCCCCTAGTACCCATCATCTCACAGCCGCAGTGGCAAGGCCCCTAGTGCCCATCATCTCACAGCTGCAGTGGCAAGGCCCCTAGTACCCATCATCTCACGGCCGCAGTGGCAAGGCCCCTAGTGCCCATCATCTCACAGCTGCAGTGGCAAGGCCCCTAATGCCCATCATCTCACAGCCGCAGTGGCAAGGCCCCTAGTACCCATCATCACACAGCCGCAGTGGCAAACCCCCTGCCCCTTGGCTCCCTTTGGGCCACGTGATGCCCACATATGGAGGAGCTCGCGTCAGTGTTTGGGCCAATGGCAGGCACACCTCCACCCTGCTGCAGCAGCTGCACCCAGCATCAGTGGCTAACTCACCTCTACCCTGCCGCAGCTGCGCCCGGCATCGGTGGCAGACCCACCTCCACCCAGCAGCAGCTATGCCGGGCAGCAGTAGCAAGCTCTCAAACATCCAGCAGCAGCTCTGCCCAGCAGCAGGGTCTGAGCCACGTACACCCAGCAGCAGGTACACCTGGCTGCAGTGGCAAACCCACCTACACCTGGCAGCAGCTGGCGTGCGATCTCGGACCCCTGGAACGCGCCCGCCAGAGCGTGCACACGCACGGCACACGTGCGCGGCTCGCCTGCCAGCGCGCCTGCCATTTCAACGCTGACGTGGAAGCGATTGAGTACGGTCATGCTCCAGATGCTGCTGCTGCGCAGCTGGCGCACGTCCAGGCTGATGCCCTGTGTGTGTGTGTGTGTGTGTGCGCGCGTGTGTGCGTGTGAAAACTGTAAGTACTTGTGTGCTTGTATACACACGCAAATTTGTGCTTGTGAATTGTATACATGTGTGAATGTGGGGGCTTTGGTAACAGCACATTTGCCACTTTCCCTAGCACGCTGCAAGTCGTGGATCAGAGCATGAACCAGGAGAACATCCCTCACAACCCGCTGCAAACCCTGCCCAAAAAAGCCAGCGAACAAATGCTGAAACCATCGTCCCAAAATGATCACGAATTGACATAAACATGCTCACACACACATACACATGCACACTTGCAGGCCGACCCCTCCATGGGCATATGGCTGATACACCTACACTCTTCACACGCACCTGAAGGCCGACCAGGACATCCAGCGCCTCCTGCCTGCCTGCCAGCTGCTGCAGCTGCGCAGCCGTGCCGCCCCGCGTGTGCCGTGCAGACTTGGTGGGAGTGCTGTCTGCAGCCAGGCCCTGCTCCTCGCGCAAGCCCTGCAGCGCGGCCTGCAGCGCCGCCTTTTCTTGCATGGCCGCGTCGAAGCGCTCCTGCATGAGCCTGCGCTGCTGCTGCATGCCCTCCAGCTTCTGCTGCCGCGCCTCGTTGCTGGCGGCCACTTCTGCGATGCGCTGCTGCTGGTACGCCAGGCGCTCCTTGTTCAGCTGTGCCACCTGCGCGCGTGCCGCAGCGGCACAGGGGGGGCGCTTGCTTGCTTTTGCGCGTGTGTGCGCGCACACCACCACCACCACCACCACCACCACCACCAGTCGGCCAGCGGAGGGCTACGGCCACGCCAGGCCTGCCATTGGGACTGAGGCTCGCGGCAGGCCTGGGGGAGGCTTGCTACCCGCCATTGGGCGCAAAAGGAAGGAAATACTATGCAGATCAATCGAGGAAGATGGGCCATCCAGGGCGGAGGCACTGCGTGGCCCTTCCACCCTCAGGCGCAAGGCCTGGCTGCATGCCCGCCCTTGGGCGCGCTGCGGGGGCCCCTGGGGCTCTGCACTCTGCGTTGCGGAGTGGCGTTGCGGCCTGAGCGCGCGCAGCAGAGGCTGGTGCCGCGGCCCCTGGGCCAGCGGGCACGCACTGCTGGCTTGGGTTGGAACCAAACAAAGCGAAGGGGGCTGTGCCTGCACACGGCCGGAGCGGCCGAGTGCCCTGCCAAGCAGCGGCCGCAGAGGGCCCGGCCCGGCGCACCTTGCTGTTGGTCTGCTCCTGCTGCACGCGGCGCAGCACGGCCGTGTGCATGGCGTTCATCTGGGACTCGATGCCCGCCGCCTCCTGCAGCACATCCTGCGCGCGACACAGGTGTGCACGCACGCTCGGTCAATTTGCACTGTAGGGTGGGGCAGCCTGATCAAGGTGCTGCATGCCGCCTCATGTAGCCAGGGCGCCTTGCGTGCAGCAAGGAGTGCAGCAAGGGAATGAAAGTGGGCGGCATCAGTTTGGCAGAAGTGAAGACCAGGCTGGCGCCACGCGCTCAAGGCTGGTTTTCTTGGTTTAAGGATTTTCTGGTGCTCCTGGCGCCCACCACCCCCACCCCTTACTGCACGCGCTTGACCCCAGAGCCTCCAGAGCACCCTCATGTACGCAAGCTCTCCTTCACTGCAGCTGCACGCCCCCACAGCCGCATGTGGCACCTACCGCCATGCGCTTGGCCTCGGCCTCCAGGGCGGCAAAGGAGCAGCGAAAGCCCGCATTCAGTGCCTGCTCCTGCTTGATGCGCTCCTGCTTCCAGTTGATCATTGTGCGGTGCCGGCATGCGCGCTTCAGCAGCTTGACCTGGTCGCGCAGGCAGTCCAGCTCGGCAGGCTCCGCTTCCTGCGCCGCAGGCGCATCGGGTGGTGCGTGCAAGTGTATGTGCAACGGGTGGTGCGTGCAAGTGTATGTGCATCGGGTGGTGCGTGCAAGTGTATGTGCAACGGGTGGTACGTTCAAGTGTATGTGCAACGGGTGGTGCGTGCAAGTGTATGTGCATGTGAGTGTGTGGGTGCCCCTTGGTGTGCCTTATGCACAGTAAAGACAAGGGGAGGAGCCTGGGCGCCCCCAAGTTCACACTTGCTCCTCAGAAGTCAGCAGCAGGCTCATGGCTTCCCTCCAAAACAAGCGCATGCCCCTGCCCCCCCCAACGAGCGCATGGTCCCTCCCCACCACGCCTGCGCCCAGTGCCCACCGCGCGGCGCCGCACCTGCACGTACTGGAACACGGGCGGGTTGTCGCGCGCCAGGGCCGCCTCGCCCGTCGCAAGCCGCGCCTGCAGCGCCTCCACGCGCTCCGACAGCTCGTTGATGGTGTGCTGCTGCAGGCCCGCGCGCACGCCGCGCACATGCAGCAGCTCCGCCCCCTCCACGAGGCTCTGCGCAGGCCGGGCGCAGGCAGCAAGGCCCATGCATCAAAAAAGCAAGCAGGCGTGTGCACACGCGGCAGGCCCATGCACAGGAGAGCAAGCAGGCGCGTGCGCACCACGAGGCTCTGGCCTGGTGGACGCATCATCACCGCCAACACCCAACCAGGGACCCTTGCGCGTGTGTGTGTGCATGTGTGCACGCGCCTGTATGTGTGCGCAAATGCTAAGGTGTGTGAATGTGTGTGAGTGTGCGGGCGTGCGCGGGCGTGTGTGTGACCTGTCTAGCAGCCATGCCTGGCCCCCCAGGCGTGCGGCCCCCCCACACACGCGCACCCCCCCCCCCCCC
>LKMJ01004518.1_pt1 | contig 13099 bp, 10 predicted proteins | sample 643391 | NCBI WGS metagenome assembly LKMJ01 (sample SAMN04112250, study PRJNA286221) | soda lake metagenome | biome: soda lake; feature: Kulunda Steppe; material: water; isolation source: sample PL-Br10 brine of Picturesque Lake | place: Russia: Kulunda steppe | collected 2010-07
TCAGGAGAATAATACAGCTACTGAGCATGAGAGAATATTTATCAGCAATATTCAGGAGTGCTGTCAGGAGGATTTATTTCAGGAAATAAAGGATCTGGAAATTCAGCTGGATAAGGGCAGGTCCGGGGCTGTAGTGGCAGGACTTACCGATATGGTTGAGAACTATGAACCCAGCAGGGACAATATCAGGGAAGCTGTTTTTGACCGGAGCTTTCTCGAGGAGCAGCAGTCAAACTCCAGGGAAGACGAAGGTTTTCACCAGGTTCAGGAATGAGAGCAGGCTCGGGAGGGATAAAATTGCAGACAGTGGTAACAGGTGCCGCCGGTTTCATCGGCTCTTGGCTGGCTGAAAGGCTGGCAGCCGAGGGCCATCAGGTGCTGGGGATAGATTGTTTCAGTGATTACTATTCCCGCCGGCTGAAGGAATATAATCTCAGGAATTTACAGGAGGATGAAAATTTCAGCCTGCTGGAGGAGAATCTGCTGGAGCTGAACCTGCCTGAGGTTCTTCAGGGAGTTGACTGGGTTTTTCACCAGGCTGCTCAGGCCGGGGTCAGGGCCAGCTGGGGAGAGGAATTTTCTGTCTATTCCAACAGCAACATTCTGGCAACCCAGCAGCTGCTGGAGGCAGCCCGGGAAGCTGAAATAACTAAATTTATCTATGCTTCCTCCTCTTCGGTTTATGGTGAGACCGATGACCTTCCCATGCGGGAAGCTGGCAGGACGAAGCCGGTTTCACCCTACGGGGTTTCCAAACTGGCCGGTGAGCATCTCTGTCAGCTCTATCATCACAACTTTGGACTCCCGGTTATTTCTCTGCGTTACTTCACTGTTTTTGGAGCGAGGCAGCGGCCGGATATGGCTTTTCATATTTTTATTAAAGCCCTCCTCTCCGGGGAAAGGTTAACTATTTTTGGTGACGGCGAACAGTCCCGGAGCTTTACCCCTGTTGCTGATGTGGTAGAGGCCAACCTGCTGGCAGCAAAAAGCAGTCTTGCGGGAGAAATATTTAATATCGGCAGCGATGAGGAAAGCCTTACTTTAAACGCAGCCATCGACCTGATGGAAGAGATTACCGGCTGCCGGGCCAAAAGGGAATATCAGTCCCGGGTTAGCGGAGATGTTCGTCACACCTCGGCCGACCTCAGTCGGGCTAAGAGAATGTTAAATTTCTCGCCGGAGGTTGAGATAGCTGCCGGTCTGGCAGAGGAAGTTAATTATATTAAAGAAGTTTACGACCTGTGACTGACAGCAGGTTATAATTTCGGCTGTCTGAGTCAAAAGGGAAGAGACAGGAATACATAAATACATAATCTCTGAAATACATAATCTCTGAGCATATTAAATACATAATCTCTGAGCATATTAAATACATAATCTCTGAAATACATAATCTCTGAGCATATTAAAGGTGAGAATATAACAAGAATATGACCTGGAAAAATATGACCGGGAAAGAATCTGTCAGACAAAATTATTGGGTTTTATTTAGAGGGGGTAATTAGCGGTGTATAAAAATAAAATCAGCATAATGGGCACGGGCTATGTCGGCCTGGTGGGGGGAGTCTGCCTGGCTGACTTCGGTAATACCATCATTAATGTTGATATAGATGAAGACAAGATTAAGCGGCTAAAAGAGGGAGAGGTCCCCATCTATGAGCAGGGACTGCAGGAACTCCTGGCTCGCAATCTTGAAGATGAAAGAATAACCTTTACCACCGATATCCCGGGAGCGATTAAAGAAAGCGAGGTAATATTTATTGCGGTGGGCACCCCACCCGATGGTGATGGCAGGGCTGATATTACCAATGTGCTCAAGGTGGCCCGCTCGGTGGGACAGCAGATGGATGGTTTTCGGATTGTGGTTAATAAATCCACAGTTCCCATCGGAACCGGGCGGCAGGTGGCTGAGGTAATTCAGGAAGAGCTTGATAAGCGGGAAGTGGATTTTGATTTTGATGTGGTCAGCAACCCCGAATTTCTCAGGGAAGGCAAGGCCGTTCATGACTTTACCCATCCCGACCGGGTGGTGATCGGCACCGAAAAGGAGCGTTCCCGGGATATTCTCACCGAGATTTACCGCCCGCTCTACCTAAACGATGTGCCCTTTATCTATACCAATCTGGAAACAGCAGAGATGATTAAATACGCCTCCAATGCCTTCCTGGCCAGCAAAATTTCCTTCATCAATGAGATGTCCCGCCTCTGTGAAAAGGTTAATGCCAATGTACAGACCGTAGCCCGGGCCATGGGAATGGACGGTCGAATTGGCGACAAATTTCTCCATGCCGGACCGGGCTATGGCGGCAGCTGTTTTCCCAAGGACACCAGGGCAATTGTTAATATTGCCGACGATCTGGGAATAGACCTCAAGGTTATCAGAGCCGGAATTGCAGCCAATGAAAGTCAAAAGCATCATATGGTAGCCAAAATTACTGCCGAACTGGGAGAAGACCTTAGCGGCAGGACACTGGGCGTGCTGGGCTTGAGCTTCAAACCCGAAACCGACGATATGAGAGAATCCCCCGCCCTGACCATACTGCCAGAACTTATCTCCCGGGGAGCCGCAATCAGAGCCTTCGATCCCGAAGCCATCGAATCAGCAGCCGAAAGCCTCAAAGACTACGAAAAGGATATAATCTACTGCGCCAACGAGTATGATGTGATGAAAAACTCCGATGCTCTGGTGCTGATAACCGAGTGGAATCAATTCCGCCGCCTCAACCTGGAAAGAGTCCACCAGCTCCTGGCCGAACCAGTCTTCTTCGATCTCCGCAATGTCTACCGCCGGGATGAAGTGGAGAGGCATGATATCAAGTATATTGGGGTGGGGGTTTCGTGAGGGGGCGGGTTTGGTGGTACCGCTTGAGGGGGCGTATTTGGTGGTACCGGGTTCCCTGACGTTTTTCGACAAATTTAAGTGAGAGGTGGATATTCAGGTGTGATTGCTGCCCTCGCTAGCGGAGATGGATGCGCTGGCGGGGGCTATTTTGGTGGAATCGGATTCCTCCATTATTTATTTTTTACCAGAAAATATAGGTATAATAGGTTGCTGAAAGATGAAAGAAAGGATTTACTAAAATTATTTTATTTTTTTTAATTATAGAAGAAGGAAATTTTAGAATTATCGAGAAGCTAATTAATAAAGATATTTTACTAAATATAATAATTACATAAAATATTTTTATAAAGCTGGGGATAATGACTCTGGCTGGATAATGATAAATAATGGCTCTGTCTGAATAATGCTATGAATAATACTATGAATTTCGCTAAAAATATAGCTGCTGGATGATTTCTCCAAGCTGAAGACGAGCTGGGCCACAGATACACAAATAATATTTTGCTTTCAATATTTCACATTGATATATAACATTGAAAATTTCACATGGATATTTAACTACAATGTTTTTAAATATTTCACTTGCTAAATTTACATTCACTGGAGGTATAGTTATGAACCGAAATGAGGATGATTATCGGGTTGAAACCGATGAGAGCGGCCACCTGGAGAGGGAAGAAAAAATAACTGAAAGCCGCAATCCGGCCAGCCTGGAGCTGGACTGTCTCAATACCGGGGAAATAGTTAAACTGATGAATCAGGAAGACCATAGGGTGGCTGAGGCTGTAGCCGAGGTCCGGGAGGAGCTGACAGAATTAATCGATAAGATTGCTGTTAGCATAAGTCAGGGAGGTCGGCTCTTTTATGTAGGCGCTGGAACCAGCGGCCGAATAGGTGTAATAGATGCAGTGGAATGCGGGCCTACTTTCAGCGCTGATCCCGATCAGGTTGTGGGAATTCTGGCCGGTGGTGAGGAAGCCTTTTTTCAGGCCCGGGAAGGCCTGGAAGATGAAAAAGTTAGCGGGGCTGCCAGGCTGGCCCGGGAAAATCTTCAGCCGGCGGACACCGTGATTGGGATTGCTGCCAGCGGTGAAACGCCCTATGTGATTGGTGCTCTGGAAAGAGCTGCTGAAGCGGGGGCACTTACTGCTGCCCTGGTCTGCACCCGCAACTCCCGGCTGGCTGAAGCAGCAGATTACAGGCTGGAAGTAATCGTTGGACCTGAGGTTTTAACAGGTTCCACCAGGCTGAAAGCCGGTACCGCTCAAAAGATGGTTCTTAACATAATCTCAACCACAGTGATGGTTAAGCTGGGTAAGGTTTATTCCAACCTGATGGTGGATCTCAAGGCCAGCAACAGTAAACTGAAGGAGCGTTCGCTGAAAATCTTTCAGGAAATTTCGGATATCTGCAGTCAGGAGGCCCGGCAGTATCTGGAAAAGGCGGACTACAATCTCAAGCAGGCTGTGGTTATGTTTGAAAGACAGTGCAGCCGGGATAAGGCCCGGGAGCTCCTGGCGGGCAGTGAGGGTAATCTCAGGAAAGTAATCGATTGAAGTGATTTAAGAGGGGAATAGGGGGAATTATGTTATTAAGTTTTGATCTGGATGGAGTATTAATGGAAAACCCTTTTGCTAAAGGTGTATTTCCTGAAATAAGGGGTAAGATATCCCGCTGGCACCTTAGCTGTAAGGGCAAAGAACTTACAGAGGATGAGATTGGGGAGCTAATTCGGGAGGAATTCCGTCGCTGCTGGCAGCAGGAAGCCTATCTGGCCTATGACTGGGATAGGATTATTTCCCTGGTGCTGGATAAGCTTGAGCTGAACAGAACAATCGATGTAGTGAAACTGGTAGAAAAATACTGCCAGGAGCCCTACATCCATCTTTATCCTGATGGCAAAAAAATACTGGACTGGCTGAAAAGCTTTGATATTCCCCTGATGGTAATTACCAACGGTTTTTACCGTTATCAGTATCCAGTTTTACAGGCTCTGGATCTCACCGGTTATTTTACTGAAATTATAACCTCAGATATTGCCAGAGCGGCCAAACCGGAGCCGGCAAGTTTTCCGGTTCCTGAAGACAGAAAGGGAGGCTGGTATCATATTGGCGATTCCCTGCTTATGGATGTGGCTGGAGCTGGCAATCTGGGGGCCAGAACTGTTTATGTAAACCGGGAGCTGCCGGAAAATTTTCGCAAACTGTCTCCTGAAGACCGGCCCGGGACTGAAAAGGGCCGGAGCTTTATCAGGAAAATGCTTAAGGAGGAGAAAAAGAGATATCAAATTGGGGGTCGGCAGGAACCGGTTAAACCCGATTATGCTGTTTTCTCCCTGCTGGAATTGCAAGATATTCTGACTGGTGAGCATTATCTGGAAAGGGAATTTTAACCTCGATTAACTGGTGAGAGAATATCATTCTATTATAAACCAAACAAATAAATTATAAAAACATCCGCTGGAAAATACAAGAGAAATCAGCCAAGGCTCAGCCAATGTAAAGACAAGATCCAGTAAAGATTCAACCAAGCTTCAGCAAGGCTCAGCCAAGATTCAGCCAAGACGGGGGGTGATTGTTTTCTTTTAAATTAACTGATAGTTTTTTTTGAAAATGAAAGAGGACAATAGGAGTAAAATCAAGGGATTATATTTTATTTTCAGGAGAAAGGCCTATCTGTTTTTAGAATAAGCAGATCTGAATCTTAAGGAACAAAGGAGGCCCGAATTATCAGAAAAATGCCTCTATGATCTTCAGGAACAAAAACTAATATAAAAGTTTTAGCTGAATCACAAAAAAACAAAGAATTAATTCCAATGAGGAGGGACGAATATAAAATGAGTTTGAGCAAAAAAATTATACTTTTAGTTTTAATTCTGGCGCTGTCTCTGGCTTTCATGCCCGAGATTGCAGCTGCTGAAGAAGAAATGACCCTGACTTGGTGGATAACTCCCTGGAGGATCAGAACTCCAGATATGGAGCCTGATGAAGCCCCTGATGGAGAACAATTTGCTGCCTATGTCAGCAAGATGTTTGAAGAGAAGTATCCCCATGTCAATGTTGAGTATCAGATGGTAACCCACACTGGCAAGGAAGAACAGGCTACTGCAGCCATGTTTGCCGGCAATCCTCCCCATGTTTACTGGGAGCAGGGCTCTCCCAACCCGGAATGGGTGGCCCAGGGTCAGCTGGCTCCAATTACTTCCTATCTGACCGAGGAGGACAAGGAAGATTTCATCGATTATACCCTGGAAACCGGTAAAATCGGGGGAGAGTATTACATGTGGCCCTGGAACAACTCCAATAATGGTATGGGTAGTACTTTGCTGTTAAATGTGGAAAGATTTGAGGAAAGAGGTGTTGAGATTCCCGAAGACCGCAGCTGGACAATGGAGGAATTCTTGGAGGTTGCCCAGCAGCTTTCCTATGACGGTAATTATGCCATTACCCTGGCAGCCGAAGATACTCTCAACATGCTGGGCTGGATGCACCGCTTCGGAGCCCGGATGCTGAATGAAGATGAGACCGAATTTGTCCTCAATGAACCTGAAGGAGTTGAGGCCCTGCAGTTCATGGTTGATCTGATCCATGAGTATGAAGTAGCTCCTGACGGTGCTGCCGGGATGGGAGTCTATGATGCCATCGATAATTTCCATGCCGGAAGAACAGCGATGGGCTATGGCGGCATCTATGAAATCGGCAGAATTGACCGTTACTACCGCAGTGGAGATCTGGAAGATCCCTTTGAAGTCAGAATTGCCCAGTTCCCCCATGACCCTGAAGTTGGTCCGGTTGCCTATCAGGTTAATGGAGGATTCCTGATCTTCCAGCGGGATAATGAGGATGAGCTGGAGATGGCCATGGAATTTGCGCGCTTCATTACCGGGGCAGAAATGATCGGTATGCTGGAGGATCTGCTCTATATTACCTCCCGGGAATCGGTCAACCAGCAGCTTACCTTTGAAGATATGGACCGCTATACCGATACCGATATCATGACCGAGGTTGATGTTTATACCGAAGCTATCGAGTATGGAGTTAACTATTATGGCTCTCCTGATGTACCGGTGGGAGAGGCCATGCCCTATTTCACCAGTGCCATGGAAGCAGCCCTCAGTCTGGATATGACACCTCAGGAAGCGCTGGATTACTTTGTAGAAAATGCCAACCGGGTGGTTTTTGGTAACTAGCCAGCCGCTAGAAATTGACTTATCTTAACAGCAGGATTACAGCAGAATTCCGGGGTTGGAATCGGGACTGGATTTTTACCCGGTAGGCAATCCCGGATTCAGCTGTTTGTGTTCCTGGTTTTATTTAGAGGGATAATGTTTCCCGGCTTAATCACAATTAGCCGGGAAATCTTGAGGCTGCTGAAAATTTGTCAGGAATTTTAAATAGTTTATCAGAATTTTAGGGATTTTACAGGCTTGAATCAGTTATATTTGGGGGCTTTATAATGCAGAAAATTAATAACAACTCTAAAAGCTACTGGGCCAGACTGGGACGGGATATCTGGAAACACCGGCGGGGTTATCTTTTTGTTCTTCCCAGTTTTATCTTTTTTTCGCTCTTTTATTTAATCCCGATGGTTAGTGCCCTGGTGGTCAGTTTTTTCGATTACACCCCGCTATCAGTCAGCTATGAAGGGCTGGCCAATTACCGCAGGGTCTTTAATGATCCCATTATGTTCTCTGCCTTAAGAAATAATGCCATCTATACCGCAGGAGTGGTCACCTTCTGGCTGGGCAAGGCTCTTTTGATTGCCTTTCTCATTGATCCGCTTTCGAAAACTCTGAAGGTTTTTTTCAAGTCGGCCTTTTATCTGCCGGGAGTCACCTCGGGAGTTATTATCTCGCTGATCTGGCTCTGGATGTATAACCCCTCCTTCGGTTTGTTTAATAATATTTTGAATGCTGTGGGGCTGCCAGTTCTGCACTGGCTGGGAAACACCTCCCTGGCTCTGCCAGCTTTGATTTTAATGCAGGTAGTAATGGGGGGAGGTTCTTCCATTATTCTGATTGCGGCGGCCATGGGGCGGATTCCCAATTCCATCTACGAATCAGCTATTCTCGACGGGGCTTCCCGTTTGAAAATCTTTTATAAGATTACCATGCCGTTGATTAAGCCGGTGCTGCTGTATTTGATTGTGATGGGGACAATTAACACCTTCAAGGTCTTTGATGCCATTTATGTCATGACCGGGGGTGGCCCGCAGTTCAGCACCACCACCATTGTTTTTAGAATTTATGAAACGGCCTTTACCAATTTTAGAATGGGAGAAGCGGCAGCCCAGTCGATGATTTTATTTTCCATTGTTTTTCTGATTGCTATCGTGCAGTTTCGCTGGCTGTCAACGGAGGTGGAATACTAAATGTTACGAGAGGCTTTAGTGGAAAAGAATAATCCCTTACGCCCCGGGAAAGCCGGGCTGGTTATCAGGTTGATCTTTCTGGGGGTGCTGGGAGTGCTAACCCTGATGCCGATGATCTGGATGATTTTAAGCTCCCTGCAACCTCAGGCACTTTCGGTGAGCTTTCCGCCCAACATTAACCCCCTGGGGTTTGACCTGAGATATTATCAGCAGTTTTTAGGTCGATCTCATGTGCTGCGCTGGACCTTTAATTCTTTAATATTTGCTGGTAGTTCAACAATCTTAACCCTGGTGGTGGCTTCTCTGGCAGGCTATGCCTTTGCCAAGATTAAATTTCCCGGGTCCAGGTATCTTTTCTGGCTCTATATTATTACCCTGATGCTGCCCTTTCAGGTGGCAATGATTCCTCTTTACATTATTATGACCAGGATCGGGCTGACCGACACCTATCTTGGCCTGATACTGCCGGCAATTGCCAGTCCGCTCTCAATATTTTTGATGAAGCAGGTGATGCAGACAATTCCCACCCCGCTGCTGGAAAGTGCCCGGCTGGATGGCTGCAATGAACTTCAAGTCTGGAAGCATATCATTATTCCGCTTTCCAAACCGGGAATTGCCTTCCTGGGTATTATAACCTTCGTGCAGCAGTGGAATAATTTTCTCTGGCCGCTGGTTATCACCGAATCAACGGCGATGAGGCCACTGCAGGTCGGACTGACTCTGATCCGGGAGGAGCTGCCCTTAAGTTACAGCCTCCATATGGCAGGGGCTACCTATGCTGCCATTCCCATGATCATTGTCTTCTTTGTTTTCCAGAAGCACTTTTTACGGGGGGTTACAGTGGGAGCGATGAAGGGCTAGGCCGGTTTGCGGTATTGGGAAAGCTATAACAGACTATGGGTAATCGGGTAATATAATGATTTCACTGCGAAAAGGCGTTTTACTGAAGTTTTATTTGATAGGATTCCTGTCATGTCAGAGATTATAGTTGCGAAATCTGACGATATTGACTTTATGCAGTGCAATCATATGATAAGTCATGCATAACTGGTTATGTATGATAGGTTATGTATTACAAAGTTTTGTAAGAAAAGAAGGATAACCTTGATTTGTTGTTGAGTTCTCTGCCAGGAACGGTAAAACCTTATATTAGAGGAGAACTCCTAATCAGAGATTGATTTTCAGGGATTCACTTTTTGGTTAACTATTTAACTAAACCAGGGAGCTGGAGATATTGGAGGTTGCAACATGCTGATAGCAGGAATTGATGCCGGAGCCAGCAGGACTCGCTGTGTAATTTATTCTCAGAACGGCGAGGAGGCTGCCAGGCAGGAGGGACCGGGGGCTAATCTGCAGAACCGGGGAAGAGATGAGACTGTCAGGATAATTGGTGATCTTCTGGAAAAAGCTCTGCAGCAGCTTGATGCTGAAGGCAGGGAGGCGGATTTGGACACTGGAGTGCAGGGTTTAGCTCGGAAGCTGATCGGGGTCGGGATTGGTATAGCCGGTTGCCGAGAAGAAAGTGACAGAAGGGAGATAAAAAGCAGGCTGCTGAAGAGGTTTTCTGGGCTTACCGATATAGCCATCACCGATGATGGCAAGACGGCCTGTTTCTCGGCCTGGGCGGGAGAATCAGGTCTGGTGGCGGTCTGCGGTACCGGCAGTATAATTTATGCTCTGGATGACAGGGGTTCTTTTCAGAAAAATGGAGGCTATGGTCCTCTGCTGGGCGATGAAGGAGGAGCCTGCCGACTGGTTCTGACTGCTCTCCGTCAGGGTTTGAAGAACTGGGATATCAGGAGAAAGCGGGAAATGCTGGATAAACTTTTACAGGAGCTGGAGCTTACAAGTATTGATGAGCTGATTAAATTTGTTTACCGTAAACCGCTGCCCCGCCGGGAACTAGCCGCGGCGGCACCGATGCTGCTGAGGGAAGCAGCCCGGGGTAATGAAACCTGTCGAAATCTGGTTCAGCAGGAGGTTGAAGAGCTGGCAGAAAAAATTTCTGCTCTGGCCTTTCGTATTTCTTTGACCCATAACAGGATTGCCCTGGCGGGAGGTCTTACCGACAGCCATTTTTATCTGGAAATGCTGGTGAAGGCACTGAAAAAAGAGAAAAGGTATCATTTTGCAGAGATCAAGATCGCCGAACTGGATAATGCCTGCGGAGCTGCAGTCTATGCTCTTTTCAGGGCCAGAAAACAGGGAAAGCTGGAGAAGCAAATACTGGAGGTTTTTCTGGCAGAATTGAAGTGCAGGGGGATTTTCTTTGAGATTGAGGAAGATATTGAGGGAGATATTGAAGATATTGGGGAAGATATTAAGGGAGATATTGAGGGAGGGAGTTAGTTTTGGAAAAACATCAGGAAGCCAGGGAAACCAGAATTAATGATTCCAATTATTCCGGTCTGCTTCATTTAAAGAGCCATCTTAAGGATTTAAAACCAGCCGAGCAGAAGGTGGCTGACTATATTCTCAAGAATGTGGATGAGGTTATTTATGCTTCGATAACCAGTCTGAGCGAGGAGACCGGTGTCAGCGAGGCAACCATTGTGAAGTTGTGTCAGAGGCTGGGTTATTCCGGTTACCAGGAGCTTAAAATTATGCTGGCCAGGGAGAGCCGGCAGGAGAGCAGGCAGGAAAAAATTTATGGGGAGATCAATCCCGATGATTCTCTGGCTCAGGTTAAAGATAAAATGTTTCAGAAATATCAGGAGGTTCTCGGCAACACCAAAAGTCTGCTGGATGACCGGAAAATCGCCCGGATAATTGAACTGATCGGAGAGAGCCAGAGGCTCTATTTCTTCGGTTTTGGGGCATCTTCTCTGGTGGCCCGGGATGCTGAGCTTAAATTTACCCGGATCAATATTCCGGCGACTGCGGTGGACCGGATCCATGATCAGAAGATGCTGTCAGCCAACCTGACGGAGAAGGACCTGGTTTTTGCCATTTCCAACTCCGGCAGAACCAGAGAGATTTTGGAGGCGGTCGATATTCTCCTGGAAAATAATTGTCCGGTGGTGGCGATTACCTCTCAGGCCGGATCGCCTTTGGGGCAACGGGCTGATCACCTTCTCTTAAATTCTTCCAAGGAAACCCCCTTTCGCGGCAGTGCCATGGCTTCCCGGATGGCCCAGATGGCCGTCATTGATATGATATTTCTGGGAACTGCCCTGGAAAACTACGAAGAGACCAACAGAGCCCTGCAGCGAACCCGAGAGGCTGTTCAGAGCAGCAAGGTTTAAATCTTGACTGAATATCAGAAGGTGCTGATTCATAAATTGTTTAATTAAACATTTAATGCATTGCCAGAAGATTTAGCAGAACAAATTATGTAAAATAAGTAAAAAATGATATTAGGAGGAAATTTTGTTGAGCAAAAATAGGACCAAAAAATTTCTTGAGCTGGGAGTTAAAGAAGAAGTTTATCCTGGAGCAGTATTAGGTGTGCTGGAAAGGGGCAGGTTAATTTTCACTGAAGCTGTGGGTTCCCTGGGTATTGATGATAATAAAACTCCCGATAAAGATACTGTGTATGATCTTGCCTCTCTAACCAAAGTACTCATTACCACCACTTCTATAATGCAGCTCCTGGAAGGGGGCTTGCTTAATCTTGATGACTCCCTGACAGAGTTTTTCCCGGACGCCGGTGAAGAATATGAAGATATCACAATTAGACATCTTTTAACCCACACCTCTGGTCTGCCTCCTCTGGTAAAATTATGGATTAATCCAGGAGAGAAACATAAAGTGCTTTCTTATTTGCTCAATCTGGAAGTGCAGCATACTCCTGGTAGTCGGGTAAATTACGGCGATCCCAATTTTTTACTGCTGGGATTTCTGCTCGAAAGAATCACAGGAGATTCCCTGCAAAAATATGCTGTTAAAAATATCATTGAACCCCTTGGTTTGCAAAGGACAGGGTTCAACCCCCTACAATCTGGAACTGCAGAAAATATTACTGCTATTAATAATATTACTGCTATTAATAATATTAATGATAATAATGATTATAATCTTAATTATAATAAATTAACTGAAGATGAAATTGCCCCCACAGAATTTTGCAGCTGGCGGCGAAAACGAATCCGGGGGGAAGTTCATGATGAAAACTCCTATTTTCTTGGGGGAGTCAGCGGTCATGCCGGTTTATTTTCCTGCCTTTCTGATTTAATAAAACTTGTCAACTCTTTATTGTATTTTGAAAACAATTCTTTTGAATGCAATATCCTTCAAAGCAGCAGTCAAGTATATCACTTACTCAATCCACTTTCACTCAAACTGATGCAAAAAACAGCCACTCCCGGAGGAATGACTGCCCGGGGGATAGGCTGGGATAAAGGAGGAAAGCCTCATTGTTCTGGGGGAGTTTATCTAGATGAATCTGCCTTTGGTCATACTGGATTTACCGGCACTTCTATATGGCATGAACCACATTCAGATCTGACTATCATATTATTGACAAATCGAGTTAATATGGGCCGAGAAAATGATAAAATTATTTCATTTCGACCCCGTTTACATAATTTGATTCTTACCAAACTTCTTCGGTAGTTTTTATGCTTTGGTTTTGGTTCGGGGGCGTATTTGGTGGTACCGGGTTCCCTGACGTTTTTCGACAAATTTAAGTGAGAGGTGGATATTGAGGTGTGATTGCTGCCCTCGCTAACGGATGCGAAAACGCAGGCGGAGGCGGATACTCTGATGGAAGCGATTTTGGTGTAATGAGATGAAACGAAGGGATAATTGTGCTGGAATTAGTTTGCCTCAGGATTTCTTAAAAAACTTAAAATAAACAATAAAATATGCAATTGAGGTGAACTTAAACTCTGGCAGAGAATAAAGGCCTAAAGACCGGGCTATTTATTTATTAACTCCTCATACTCA
>LKMJ01004519.1_pt1 | contig 13094 bp, 14 predicted proteins | sample 643391 | NCBI WGS metagenome assembly LKMJ01 (sample SAMN04112250, study PRJNA286221) | soda lake metagenome | biome: soda lake; feature: Kulunda Steppe; material: water; isolation source: sample PL-Br10 brine of Picturesque Lake | place: Russia: Kulunda steppe | collected 2010-07
ACTCGTCGTCGGCCGCCGAGGCGACGGCCGCCGCCGATCCTCGCGCATACTATGACAAACGATCGCTCCAACCAGCAGCAGTCGAACCAGACAGCACAGTTCCAAGCGATGACGATGGATACGGGTCAGGAGGCGTTAGAGCAGCTGCTCGAGTTGCAACGCAACATGGCCCAGATGACGTTGAGTGCGCTGCAGTGGCAGGACCAGGCCCAACAGCAGACGATGGAGCTGACGCGGACGATGATGCAGACCATCCCTGGGCAGCAACTGACACAGGCAATGCTCGAGAGCTACGTCGATGGGATGGAAGAGATGATGCCGGAGATGGAACGTGCCATCGAACAGGGAATGCACGCCGCGGCCCAGTCGGGCCAGGAGATGACCGAACAGATGGGCCAACAGGCCCAGCAGATGACCGAGCAAATGGGCGAGCAAGCCCAGCAGGTGACCGAACAGGTCGGCGAGCAAGCCCAGCACGTGGGCCAGCAAACCCAACAGGCCACCGAGCAGTTCGGCGAACAGACCCGACAGATGGGCCAGCACGCCCAGCAGGCCAGCCAACAGGCTGGGCAGATGGCCGCGGGTCAGCAGGGCCAGCGTTCGGGCGGCTACCCACAGACCGGCGAGTGGGTCTCTCAACAGCAGCAGGGCCCGAGTGAGCAACACGGCCGTCAACAGCAGCGGGGGCACCAACAGCCCAGCCACCAGCAGGGGCCGAGCGAACAGCAGCAGGGTCACCAACAGCCCAGCCACCAGCAGGGGCCGAGCGAAGAGCACGAGCAGACACACCAGACAGGGCAGTCACAGGCCCAACACCAGGGTGCCCAACAGCAGACCCGCCAGACTGGGCAACCACAGACTCAACAACGCGGGGGTCCACCACAACAGGAACCCCAACGCCAGCCGGTGACCCAGGAGGGTGAGGCACACGAACGCCAACCGACCACGGACGACCGCGGCGAGGACCACTCGGAGTCCCAGCACGAGGAAATCGAATCCGCTGACGAATCCGAGTCAGACGAACACGAAGAGTAACGCGGCTGTCACACCCGATCCTCTTTTTCTACGGTCGAGTGCAACGACACAGCGGCCACTCTCGCCCGAGAACGGTCCCACTCGAGGCCGGCCCGCGGCCCAGCACACCGTGACGAGGCCCTACGTCAGGTCCTCGTCGTCATCGTCGCCGAGCAACTCATCCTCATCGTCGTTGCGAATTCCCTCGTCGTCATCGTCGGTATCACCGAGGACGCCATCGTCGTCATCGTCGAGTAGTCCGTCGTCATCGTCGCTGCGGATTCCCGCGTCGTCGTCATCGGTGATGCCCTCGTCGTCGCCGAGCAACTCGTCGTCGTCACCCATCAGGTCGTCATCGTCGTCGACGCTCCGGTCTTCGGTCGCTTCGGTGGCGTCCGCCGAGGCGCTGCCCGTCGTTTCCACGTCCGGCTCGGCCGCCGTCCCAGCGGTTTCGTCGTGGGTCGTTCCCGCCTGCTCACCCGCCGACTCATCGCTGCCGACCTGGGTGTCGGTTCGCCCGCCGCTTGCAGCACCGCCCTCGAGATCGCTCTCGAGGTGGACGGCGTCGTCGGTGACGGTAGCGACCGACTCCTCCTGGAGGGGGTAGGCGTCCGTGTCGGTTCCGCCCCACCCGAGTTTGGCCTTGATCGTATCTGTGATTCCGGGATCAGGTTCGACGTGGGCAGTGCCGTGTTCGACGGCTGCAACGATGCCGACCTCGTCACCAGCGGCGTTGACGACCGTCTTGCCGGTGTCGTCGTCAGTAAACTGTGGGGACATTGCACGGCAACGAACGGCCAGGCGACTCACAATGGTGGTGCTTGCGGTGGCGTGTGAATCCGTAGATAATGGTTGGTTACACACAGGGCAGCCTGCAAACGCTCGTCAGTTCGGTACTCAGCGCTTTCTCTGACTCGAACTCTGGTTCGCCTGCGGTCGCTCCCTCGTGGCGGTCGCGACCGATTCATCGCGGTTTCGGGATCCCCTCGGCCTGAAGCTGCTCGACGACCCGGGCAGTGAGATCGGACCGCAACGCCCGTTTGTGCCGATGGTCGTTGACGTAGGCCCTGACGCTGAGGAGATAGTAGTACGGTCGATCCCGAATCGAGACAGTGAACGGGCCGCCGTCGCTGATATAGACGTAGCGAGCGGTGACGACCGCCTCGATGACCCTCTCGAGCGGTTTCTCGAGGCCGAGCGCGAAGAGATCCGCTCCGGAGAACGGGTCGCAATTCATACCATGAGGTGAGTATCCATCGTCCTGTATATATGTGCGGGAGGATATACCAACGGAAGGACCTGCGGCTGGCCGCCGACGCTGCACGACTTTGAACGACCGTCGTCGCACACTCGAGGCCGATACTGGGTGGGTGACCAGGCCTGGCAACGGCGGAGTGGATCTGGACGCCGGATCCAGTAGAGCTGGAACAGCGTGAGCCGACCATCCAACGCGGGCCAGGGCGCGGGTACACGGCGCTGACTCGACACAGTTAGTGCCCGATCGTTCGATACCCAAATTGACAGTCCAAAAATTTTACGTTTACATGACTTTATCAATAAAGAGGTGGGAATAATGGCTGTGATAGATGTCTATGTCGGACAGATAATGACCGATGACCCGATTAAGGTCGACGAATCGCAACCGCTTTCCGAGGCCGCCACCACGATGATGGAGGCTGGTATCAAGTCAGTGGTTGTGACCGACGGTGCTGCTCATCCGACCGGGATTCTCACCTCGACTGATTTCCTCCGGATGGCTGCCGACGATGACACCTCAGCGTCAGTGACAGTTGGGGACTATATGACTCGAGAGATCGTGACGACGTCCCCCGAAACCGAGGTGCGAGACGCTGCGGATCAGATGATGACCCACGGAATCAGTCACCTGCCCGTCGTCGACCCCGAGGATCGTTTGACCGCGATCGTCACCACGACCGACGTTGCCAGATACGTCTCTGGGTTCGAAATCGACGACTGAAACTCCCCGCTGGGATCAGTTCTCGCTGAAAGGTTGCGTATCCCACTGGTTCGTCGTCTCGCTAATCGGATGGCAATGCCGGTGCCGTGGTCTCGTCTTCAGCGACGTTGAGTTCCGAAGTTACCAGTGCGCGATAGGCCCGTCGGAGCCGTTCGGAGAGCGCCTGGTGGGAGATATCGAGTTCCTCGGAGAGCTCCTGCATGGAGACTTCGCGCGGAATCTTGAAGTAGCCGTGATCGATCGCCGCGACGAGCGTCTCGTACTGCCGTGGCGTCAGCCCACACTGGGAGTGACTCTCCTCCGCGAGGTCGTAGAGCCGAACAATCGTCGGTGAGACGTCCTGTTCGACCAGCCGATCGTAGAAGCTGCTGACGCTCTCGCGGTCGACGACACGGATCGTCAGCAACCAGGTCCCGTTCGAGGCCGAAGCACTCAGCACCGTTCCGCCCTCCGCCAAGACCAGTTCGAACGGATCGACCGTCGCCGGCTCGAACGCGATGTCGTACAGCCAACGGTCCTCGTCGCTGGTGATCAGCGAGTGGCTCTCAATCGCATCGGTCGTAGCGAGCGCCCGTTCGACCTCCTCTCGGGACGCCCCGGCGAGCCAGAGCCCGTGGCCACTCGAGGCGATGACCCGTTCCATCTCGCACGTCAGCCCTGGTACGGCCTCGAAGAGGTCCCCCATTCCCGTTCCCGCAACCGGGAGTTCGACGTCTGCGATCGAAGTCATGATCGCTTGCTGGTACAACGAGGATGAGTAAAACGGGCGTCCCAATAGGATTAGAACCGACGAAAGCGACTTTCAACAGCAGAAAACTGTCTGTTTTGATCGCCACTGTCGCTCTCAGGAACGGGGTGTCCCAACCAGCAGTTGCACCGCCACGACGACGAGTACGGTAATCACCAGCAAGGCGAGCGCGACGGGGAGGACCGCCTCGACCCCGTAGGAGACGAACGAGACCCAGATTCGGGTCGGCATCGTCCGGGGGTTGTACGCGACCATCATCGTCGCGCCGAACTCGCCTACCGCCCGGACGAAGGTGAGGACGATACCTGCGCCAATCGCGTTCTTCGCGAGCGGAATCGACACCGTACGGACCGTCCCGAGGCGACTCACCCCCAGCGTCCGGGCGGCGTCCTCGAGTGCCGGGTCCACGTCGTCGAAGCCAGCGCGCGCGGTGATGACGAGAAACGGGGCTGCGACGAACGTCTGGGCGAGCACGATTCCCAACCGACTGTCGGTCAACGGCACCCCGAGACGCGACGCAGCGCCGCCGATCGGTGTGAACTGGCCGACAACCGCCAGTAACATGACTCCGCCGACCACCGGCGGGACGACCAGCGGGACGAGCACCACCGCTTCGACGAGTCGCTTTCCGCGGAAGCTACCCCGCGAGAGGAGGTACGCGAGTGGGACGCCGAAGACGGTAGCGATCGCCGTCGAGATCGGTGCCGTGACGAGCGACGTGACGATCGCCTCGCGTACCACTGGCTCGGCGAGTTGCTCGAGGACCCCGATCGAGCCAGCCTGACTCAGAAAGAGCAGGACCGGCACCGCGAAGTACGCGATCAAGACGAACCCCAACACCGCTGCGAGTGCCATCGGATCCCGCCGGGCCAGCCGCTCGAGGCCGTCGCCGAACGCGCCGTAGCCACGGCTCACGATCGAATCGCCTCCGGCACGCGTCCGGTCGCCCGCGGAAACGAGTCGGGCACGGCGAGTCCACCAGCCTCGAGCAGCGTGGGGGTGTCGACGAGGAAGTGGACGAACCGTTCGCCGTCGTCGCCCGCCGCCGCTTCGCGCGGGACGCTCGCCGCGTAGCTCGCCAGCGAGCCCGTGACTGCGTCGCCGTCTGCCAGCTCGGCGGTCGCCCGCTGATAGCTTGCCTCGTGGGCCGGCGAGCCGAAGCTGAGGGCAGCGGGGAGGTCGACGAACGGGACCGCCCAGTTGCGGGCCATGTTTCGGTAACAGACCACACAAGCTCGATTGCCCGCCTCGAGTCCACCCAAGAGTTGTCCTTCCCGGCCGTCCGTATTCGTCCGGGCGAGGACGGCCGCCTGAAACCCAGCCCGGTCGTAGTATCGCTCGGCCAGCTCGAAGAGCTGGATCGCCCGCACGCCGAGTGGGTGGTGTGCGGGGTCGCTGATCCCGATCGCCCCCGAGTCGGCGGTCGCGAGCTGGTCTGGCCACGCCGCGCCACTGGCGAGTGCCGAACCGAGAGTCGTCTCTGGGGCGTACGCGATGACCAGTTCGTTGGTCGCGACCTCGAGGGTCCAGGCGGCGTGGGCTGGCTCGAGGTGCTCACGGTGTGCCGGGGCATCGGCTCCGATCACGACGTCTGGCCGGCGATCGCCGCGACTGACGAGGCGCAAGATTGCGCTCGTGCCGAGATACTCGCCATCGACGCGAACCCCCGTGGCTTCCTGAAACGCCGGGCCGACGCTGTCCTCGAGGAGGGCGGCGAGACTCGCGGCCGCGAGGACGCGAATTCGGTCCCGGCCAGCGATGACGCCCACGGTCCCGGCGACCCCGGCCGTCCCCGTCGCCGCGGCCAGTACGGACCGCCGCGACCGGCGAACCGGGCCCCGCTCGCTCATGCTCTCCCGTGGTCGCTACCCGCTAATATAACTACAGGTGATTCTTTTCTCGCGGGGATTCAATCACAATCGGTTACGCCCCCACCAGTGTCCAACCGACGAGATCGACCACGTTCGACCGATCTCCAGGCTGTGGCATCTCGAGGTCGTAACCAGAGATTGTCACGTCGACGCACCGGCGCTGCACAGGTCACCGTGCTGGCAACCGTTTTCAGCGCGCACGTCGAACCGATAGCCGTGTCACGCAGACGGCTCGTCACCCGGCCGCTGGCGTCGGGGTCGGACGCCCACTGGACGGAGCTCCTCTACGACGACGGCGACACCGACCGGATCTGTCTCTGTGCCGCCCACGGCGGCAGCGTCGAACCCGGCACCACAGAACTCGCCCTCGAGCTCGCGACGAGTCGCCCCGCCACGAGCTGTTGGAGCTGCCTCGGCTACGACGCTGCGGGGAACGCCTTCGACCGGTGGCATCCGCCCTCGAGTTCGTTCGATCCTGCGGAGTTTCCGTTGCTCGCCCGGATCGCCGATCGTGGCTTCGAGACGGTGGTCAGCCTACACGGGCTCGCCGAGGACGCGGTGCTGGTCGGTGGGGCGATCGACGGAACGGCAAAACGGTGGGTCGCGGACAGACTCAACCAGCGACTCTCCGTCTCCGTCGAGGTCGTCGCGGACGGCCCCTACGGTGGTGTCAGCCCGGACAATTTCGTCAACTGGCTCGCCGCTGGCCGCGGCGGCCTCCAACTCGAGCTCGGTGCAACGGCGCGTGGGCCACGAGCCTCGACCGTTCGGACAGTACTCGACGACTGGCTCGAGAACGAACGGCTTTAGCCCCGGCCCCCGAAGCAAGGCCAGGATGCGTCCGGCACACGACCTCGAGGCGGCCGTCGGCATGCGATACTACGTCAGCGAGACGCCAGGAACCGGCGGACGACTTCGGGCGACCGACGCCGACTTTCGGGTTCGCGAACGCGAGCACTTCGAGACCGAACCCGTCGACGCTTCGCCGGACGCCTACCCGTACGTCGTCTTCCGGGCGACGCTCCGTGGGTGGGACACGAACGATTTCGCCGCGCGGCTCTCGGACACGCTGGGGATCTCCCGTGAGCGGATCGACTGGGCCGGCACCAAGGACAAACACGCGGTGACGACCCAGCTGTTCTCGGTCGACAAGATCGACCCCGAGTCGCTCCCGGCGATCGACGGCGTCGACATCGAGGTTTGCGGCCGTGCTGGCCGCGGCCTCCAGTTCGGTGACCTCGCCGGCAACGCCTTCGAGGTGGTGATCAGCGACGCCGAGGAGCCGGCGAACGCTGGCGACGTGACGGCCGAACTCGCCTCCTTCGCTGGAAGGGCGGAGTCGCTCACCCGGGACGGCGCCGTGGCGGCGACCGTTGGCGTGCCGAACTACTTCGGCCAGCAACGCTTCGGGAGCCGGCGGCCGATCACCCACGAGGTCGGACTCGCCATCGTCCGCGAGGACTGGGAGGGTGCCGTGATGGCCTACCTCGGCAATCCAGCCTCGGCCGAACCAGCAGACACCCAGGCGGCCCGGGCTGCCGTCGAGGACACCCGCGACTGGGCGGCGGCCCTCGAGCAGTACCCCCACCGGTTGCGCTACGAGCGATCGTTGCTCCACGAACTCGCCGAGGCCGACGGTGAGCCGACCGCCGAGACGTTCCGGGCCGCCCTCGAGCGGCTGCCGAGCAACCTCCAGCGACTCTTCGTTCACGCCGCTCAGTCCTACGCGTTCAATCTGATGCTGAGCGAGCGTCTATCACGCGGACTGTCGTTCGACGAACCGATCGCTGGCGACGTGGTCTGTTTCGCCGATCGCGACGCACCCGACGGGCTGGTGGTACCCGACACCGACCGGCTCCAGCGAGTCGACGACCGACGGCTGCGGTCGGTGACTCGTCACTGTCAACGCGGCCGAGCGTTCGTCACCGCCCCCCTGGTCGGGACCGACACCGAACTCGCGGAGGGCGAACAGGGCGAAATCGAACGCGCTGTACTCACAGACCTCGATCTCGAGCCGGGCGACTTCGCGCTCCCAGGTAGATTCGACTCGAGTGGCACGCGCCGGGCGATCCTCGTCCGGACCGACCTCGAACTCGGGACCGATCCGCTCACGCTGTCGTTCGCGTTGCCGAAGGGGTCGTACGCGACGGTCCTCGCCCGCGAGTATCTCAAAGTGAGTCCGCTCGCTCTCGGTTGACCGGGCGCCAATAGACGTGTCGACAGAATCAGTCCTGAGCGTCGAGCAAGAGACCGAGGTAGGAGGTCCGAATCTGGTCGTCGGGATCGAGCCCGAGTGACTCGAGCAGGGCAAAGGCACCGTCACGGGCCGACTCGAGGGCGTCTTCGTCTTCGACGTCGGTTTCGACCTCGACGAACTCGCCAACGTCCGCGACGGCGTCGAGGGTCACGACGTAGCCGTCGATCGCGAACCGGTCGCGGTCTTTGCGCACGGTCGCTGCGGGCTCGAAGCCCAGGTTTGTGAGCACCGCAGCCATCGTCGCCTCGTCTGTGACGCCGGTCTCGAACTCCTCGCGGCTCTTCGACCGGTCGTCGACCAGCGGCCCCTTGTAGGTGATCCGGGTCTTCGTCGGCCCGTCGTCGGTGCGTGGCTCCTCGGCGCGGAGCCGTAGCGCCTCGTCGGTCTCGACGAACGAGCGATGTGGGGCGTCGTAGTAGGTGTCGACCTGCCGGACGCCGCCCACCGAGTCGGCGCCTGCCTCCTCGAGACGGGCCCGAACGGTCGCGTGGTCGGCTGGCACCTTCACTTCGACTTCGTACATACGCGCTCGTTGGCGGGTGGCGGTAAGTATCGGTCGCTCTCGTGGAAAAACGTCGTCCTTAAATGGTGACGGCGGGACCGTTGACGTATGACTGACGATCAGGAGGCCGAGGCTGCAGACGAGGCCGAGGCGGAGACCGAGCAGGCAGCGGAGGAGAGCGGACTCCAGCACGGTGACTTCGTCGAGATTGCGTACACGGCGTACACGGTCGACGAGGGGACGCTCGTCGACACGACCGACGAAGCGGTCGCCGAGGAGGAAGGTGTCGACACCCAGGGCCAGGAGTTCGGTCCGCGAACGATCGGCCTCGGCCAGGGCCACATCTTCGAAACCGTCGAGGAGGCCGTCATCGGCGGCGAACCCGGCGACGAGGGAACCGTCACTGTCCCCGCTGCCGAAGCGTTCGGCGAGTACGACCCCGAGAGCGTCGAAACCGTCAGCGCAGAGAAGATCGACGAAGACGACCGGTACCCCGGTGCGAACGTTCAGATCGATGGCCAGCAAGGGTACATCAGCACGATCATCGGTGGTCGCGCTCGCGTGGACTTCAACCACCCCCTCGCCGGTGAGGACGTCGAGTACGAGTACGAGATCCTCGATGTCGTCGAGGACAAAGCCAAACGCGCCGGCGGCCTCTTCGAGATGTTCCTCGGCTTCCGACCCGAGGTCTGGATCGAGACCGACGAGGTCGAAGAGGAGGTACCCGTCGAGCCAGACGAAGATGCCGACAGCGAGTCGTCTGCGGACGACGCCGAACCGGAGTTCGAGACCCAGACCGTCGAGAAAGAGACGCTCTACCTCGAGGCCAGCCCGCAGCTGACCATGGACCAGCAGTGGCTCATGGGCAAACAACAGATCGGCCAGCAGGTCATCGAACAGACCGGCGTCGACCGCATCGTCGTCCAGGAGGTCATCGAGACCATGGGCGCCGGGATGGGTGGCATGATGGGCGGCATGGGCGGACTCGAGGAGCAACTCGAGGACGCCGACGTCGACACCGAAGCCATCATGGAAGAGATCGAGAACCAATCCGAGTAACCGCGCTGAACCGATTTCTCAGCGAGCCGTCCCAATCCTCTCACGTCGAGATCGAATCCTCCCAGTACCGTCGATGACGGCTGTGTGTTTCGAACTCGAGCGTATGGACACTTCTCGCCGCCGGCTGCGACCCGCCGATACTCAGACGTCCCGATCGATCACGAATTCGGTGAACGCCTCGAGTTTGGCGTTGGTCTCGTCGTCGAATTCGACCGGCTCGAGGGCCGCCCGGGCCTCCGCGGCCAGCCCGAGCGCCTGGTCGCGAGCGTAGTCGATACTGCCGGCAGCGTCGATGATCGCCAGGGCGTCCTGGATCTCCTCGTCGGTGTTCGTCTCGGCCGCGAGGATCGACTCGAGTCGATCGGCGTCGGCTAGCGGGCTCTCCGCCAGGGCGTGGATGACGAGCAGCGTCTTCTTCCCTTCGCGGACGTCGTTGCCGAAGGCTTTCCCGAAGTCACCGGCGCGTCCGAGCGAGTTCTCGACGTCCAAGATGTCGTCACCGATCTGGAAGGCGATGGCCGTGCGCTCGGCGTAGGCCGCGACGGCTTGCTCGACTGCCGGTGGCTGGTCGGTGACGATCGCGGCGAGGCGAGCGACGATCCGGCCGAGACAGCCCGTTTTGCAGGCACACATCTCGAGGTACTGCTCGGGACTGATTCGGACGCCGCGTTCGTTGTGCCAGCAGATGTCCATCCCCTGGCCGAGGTGGGTGCGGTTGAGTTCGGTGGTGAGCATATCGTAGGCGGTCAGTCGACGGTCGGCTGGGAGGTCGCCGGGATCGGTGACGAGCACCTTCAGCGGGAGGAAATACAGCGCATTGCCGGCGTTCAGCGCGACGTCCTCGCCGTAGACGTGGTGGATGGCTGGCTCGCCACGGCGTTTACTCGCTTCATCCTCGACGTCGTCGACGATGATCGTGCCGTTGTGGAGAATCTCGGGAATACAGGCGTACGGCAAGAACGCCTCGGGATCCTCGCCGAAGCCCTCGACGAAGAGCAAGAAGAGTACTGCCCGCCACCGTTTCCCGCCACGATCCATGAGCTCCCAGAACGGATCCGCCAGCGCACGTTGGATGCCGACCGGATCGTACTCGTAGGTCGGCGCGCCGAAGACGGACTCGAGATAGGCCGCGTCGATCTCCCGCGGCACGAGGTCGGCGATCGCCTCGTCGACGGCCGGTCGCCAGCTTGCTAGCGTTTCCCGCATACCAGCCTCGAAACAGTACGCCGTAAAAAAGATTCAGTTCCGGTGATCGCTCGACGCTGCCGACGCGCCGGGCGCAACGATTACGCCATCGGGCCGGGACCTACTGGTATGAGCGACTGGATCGGCGACTGTTTCACGAGCGAGGTTGGCTGGCGCCACCTCGAGGCGCTGGTCGACGTCGGCAACCGAATGGCCGGCAGCGCTGGCGAACGCGAGGCAGCCGAACTGACGCGAGCGGCCCTCGAGCGTGCGGGTACTCGCGACGCCCGCCTCGAGGGCTTCGACATCCAGGGCTGGGAGCGTGGCGAGAGTGCGATCGTCGCCGGGCGCGTCACCCAGTCCTGTCTTGGGCTCCCGCGGAGCCCGTCGGCCACGGTCACTGCCCCGTTGATCGATTGCGGGTACGGACTGCCAGCCGACTTGACTGATCACGATCTCGAGGACGCGATCGTCCTCGTTCGGAGTGACGTTCCCTCCCACGCCGACCGGTACGTCCACCGCCGGGAGAAGTACTACCGGGCTGTCGAGGCGGGCGCTGCGGGGTTCGTCTATCGAAACCACGTCCCAGGCTGTCTAGCGCCGACTGGCAGCGTCGGCACCGAGGCAGCGCCGATCGGCGACATTCCCACCGTCGGCGTCTCGAGCGAGGTCGGTGCCCGGCTGGCCAGACGGTTCGACGGCAGCGAGGTCGACCTCTCGGTCGAGGCGACGATCGGTCCGGCGACGAGCCAGAACGTCCACGCGGAACTCGGCCCCGACACCGACGAGTGCGTCCTCGTGACGAGCCACGTCGACGCCCACGACATCGCCGAGGGCGCACTCGACAACGGGGCCGGCACGGCGATGGTGGTCGAACTCGCGAACGCACTCACTAGCCGCGAGGGCGACCTCGAGACGCGAGTCGAGTTCGTCTGCTACGGCGCCGAGGAAGTCGGGCTAGTGGGTTCACAACACCACGCCACGGCAACCGACACGGACCGCGTCACCGCCGTGGTCAACAACGACGGAGTCGTCGGCTCGCGGACGCTCGAGTTCGTGACGAACGGATTTACCGAGTTCGGGGACGCTGTTCGAACGGTCGGCGACCGCTTCGACCACCCGGTCGTCGTCGACCCGACGATGGGGCCACACAGTGATCACTGGTCGTTCGTCACTGATGGCGTTCCAGCCACGCACGTGACGTCGACGAGCGACGAGCAGGGTCGAGGCTACGGTCACACCGAAGCCGATACCATCGAGAAACTCGAGTCGCGAACGCTCCGGGAGCAGGCAATTATCTTGACCGAGTTGGTCGTCGAGTTGGCTCGGAGCGACCGTCGTCTCCCTCGACAGTCTCCCGAGGAGATCGCCGAGGCACTCATCGAGGAGGACCTCGCCCCTGGAATGCGTCTCACTGGCGAGTGGCCGTTCGCCTGAGCCGGATCCCTACGCTTTTGAATAACTCACCGCAAGTGACCATATGAACGCAGCCCTCACCCTCGAGTCACCTGCCCGCGTCGGTGTCGTCGAGACGGGGGTGACGGCGGGCGTGGCGGCAGCCGTCACCGAGGCGGGGCTGACAGTCGAGCAGGGGCCACTGGCGGCGGTCTCTGCGGCCGACCCGGATCTGCTGGTGGCAGACACACCGGCGGCACTGTCGGCGATCGCTCGCGCCGACACTGGCGTGCCCGTGCTGGCGGTCGGCGACGTCGAGGGCGTCGGTGCGGTCACCGTCGATCGGCTGCCCGCCGTGTTCGACACACTGCTCGCGGAGGGGCTGCCGGTGGTCTCTCACCCGCTGCTGGCAGTGACCGTCGACGGATCGCCCGTGGGCGACGCACCGCTCCGTGCACTGTTCGATGTGACGCTCGTCACGGCGGAGCCGGCCCGAATATCGGGGTTCGGGGTCCATCGGCAGACCGAAACCCTCGGCACGCTCCGGGCCGACGGCATGGTCGTCGCGACGCCAGCAGGGACCCACGGCTACGCGAGTTCGATCGGTGCGCCAACACTCTCGGCCGGGATCGAGACCGTCGCGGTCACCCCGATCGCGTGTTTTACCACCGAGCCGACCCGGTGGGTGGTGCCGCCGGCGGGGCTCACCCTCACGGTCGAACGTGACGAAGGCGACGTCTCGCTCGTCGTCGACGGGCGCCCGATCGACCGGATCCCACTCGAGGGTGCCGTCGGTATCGAACCCGCGGGTACACTCGAGATGGTCGACGCGACGGCCACCCCCGAGCGCCACGATCCCTAGGACGGGCGGAAACCGTACTCGCCAGGCCACTGGCGTACTGTTCTCAGCTGTTGAAGGGTTCCTCGTCGCGGTGGCTGTCCGGATTGAGGTTCTCGGCTGCCTCCGCCTCGCGTTCGGCGGACTCGTGTTCGATCTCCTGGCGCCGTTGTGCTTCGTCCTGGCGTTCGCGGGCTTCCATCTCGGCGTCGGTCAGCTCTTCGTCCGCCTCGGACCACTCGGTCTC
>LKMJ01004520.1_pt1 | contig 13094 bp, 15 predicted proteins | sample 643391 | NCBI WGS metagenome assembly LKMJ01 (sample SAMN04112250, study PRJNA286221) | soda lake metagenome | biome: soda lake; feature: Kulunda Steppe; material: water; isolation source: sample PL-Br10 brine of Picturesque Lake | place: Russia: Kulunda steppe | collected 2010-07
GCGTCTGTGAAAAGCAGTTTTCTAACGATAATGCACCACCGAGGCCCTCTCTACATAGGCCGAGGCTCTGCAGAGGCTCGAGGAGCCTCTTTGGGATTTTGAGACACCCTATTTACCCATGCTTAATGGAAACACAACAACACATTGGCTTGGTCGAGCCAGCCTTAATGCCTACACATCAGAGCATCTGCTGCCGCAGCCAGAGAGAATGGGCTAGCCTACCTGGTAAAATGCACGGTCATCCTCTTTAAAGTAGGAGGGGCAGTTTTTCTGCAACATGGTGGCAACCTCTTCCACGCCTGAGACAGCGCTCCCGCCTGCCCAAGCACATGTGCAATTACAACAAGAAAGAGCAAGTGTCAGGAAGGGCAAAAGCATAGCTTTCTGTGGGCATCGTGCTCAGCTTGCTCATCAGACACCGGTAATTTCTGCCAAGCGACCATTTTAAGTATACCAACAAACGTCCAAGGACTGCTCTTCAGAGACAAATGACACACTTTCTACAACCAAGCAACTCTGAACATGATATCCAAAGTTACACACCGAGTATTGCAACACCACCAGCAGCAGACGAGGCAGCAGCGCTGTCAAGCTGCTGTGTAATGAGTGCGCTGATGAGCTTGGCAGCCACAGTCTCTCCATCTTGATCAAAAACCAGGTCCCGCAGGTTCTGTAAAGGGCGAAAGGGGAACATAGCAGGAAGTTGAATGTTTCATTGACCCCTGTATTTCCCTTATGGCTTGCTATTGCAACTTCATTCTCTTGCATTTCCACACAATTTTGATACGCTCATGTACAGAGATGGTCTAAGGAGTGTTGCTTAATGTGGCTTCACTAAAAGTAAGTGCTTAACCTTGAACATGGATGTTGCTCACCTGACTCTGCCTGAGCATGCATAGATAAAACAAAATAATAAATTAGGTACAAGCATTGTAAGCCCGCAGGGGGGGGGGGCAGTGCTGTGAGCTGTGACATATTTTGCTGGGTCCATATGCCCCAAGAGGGGGCAGGCATGCCATGAACGCACCAAGTGCCGCAGCATCCGTTGTGCACTCTCATCAGTGCGTGCTGCCAGTCGTCCAAGATTGCTGGATGCAAGCAGCTGAAGCAGCGCAATTGCCTCCTTTGCCTGCAAAACAGGTATGGCTCCACCATGTTACATCAGACACTTTGTTTTGACTCTCACAACCACCTAGTGAGACAGGAGCAGCTTTCCACCATTTCCAAAGCATGTCCCCGCGTAAAAACGTAACGCCATGCACGCTTGCTTTACCAAGCGACACTAGGCACACGCTTCATCTACTGAAGACACTAAACACTGGCGCTTGCGCTTTCTTTGCGTTCACCGACATGGTAGAAAACAGGCCATTTCAACCACACATGGCACACAATTGTTCTTGGATATTACGGCGTGCAACCATACTCATCATGAAATTAAGACAAGTATTGTGCATGATGCAACACAACGTAACATTACTTACTTGCAGATCTTAGGTTCGCTCACCTTTGCTTTGCTCACCTGTGCTGTCTGTACAAGATTGCTTTTTACATCAAAATCTTGCTTCTTGCACTAGTTCATTTAACGTGTGCTTGATTACACTTCTGCTGTCCAGAAATAGTCGTCATGCATGAAACCTCTAGTTTAGAGATGCAGGCGAGGGCAACAAGGGTAACTTTCATCTACTGTGAGGAAGCTGCAGCTCTCACTCGGTAGGTAATTGGGATATTACAAATTTAATTCAAAAATAGGTTTTTTTTATAGAATTATGCGGTATTGTACGATTCTGACAGCTGCTGTCGCCGCATTTCCACAGCTTCAATCCCTAGCATTCCCTGATCGCTTTGGTTTTCCTTGACGCATCTATGGATTGCAGTATGTGAGAGGGGCAGCAGGGGTGCCCCAGAATGCCAGTGCTGGCTCTCCCTCTTTTAAACGTGCTTACCTTGGCCACCAGCGAGCGCACTCTCTCTGTGCGCTCGTCTTCAAGCTGTGCAGCATGGTTGAGGCGCTGCCTTTTGGCTGCCTGCTGCGCCACTGCCATGCCCCCACTCTGCATGTCCTCCTGTGCAGGCAGCAAACGGTACATGCCACATGCTTAGAGATCAGCTGGGCGCATGAACTGGAAATAAGTGTTAGTCAGAGCAAGGCCCAGGAGACACTGTCGCCTTCCTATTAGTCTCACAAGAGCAAGCAGGCAGGTCTGTATGCTTGCACAGTTTACTTCCAGCAACATACCATTTATACTTAATTTTTCTCCTGCTCATGAGTTTACCTGGCCCGATGGCCCAAATAGCCCCTCCGCAGTAGGCGCAAAGCCCCCCCCAAACATGGCCTTGGGTGCACTCTGCTTGGAGCTGTAGCGTGCACTGTAGCCGCGCTGCTGGCGTCGGCCGACAAAGTCAGCCAGGAAAAGGTCAAGGCAGTGCAGGCGCTCCACCAGGGCCTGCAGGTGCACACACAAACGCATGCGTGTGTGACAGTGCGTGTACAAGCGCCACACGCGTGCTTGAGTGCGCGCAAGAGCATTGGACAAACAAGGTGCACCCTGAACTCGTCTTCCATCAACATGGAATTTGTAGCTGTGACAACACTTTCCAGAGTGATGCATGACATACAACCTTATTCCCGCCCACCAGCTCTTCTGTGTGACCTACCGCCATCGTTCGTTCCGACAGGCTGCAGTGCAGTACACCCGTAGTGGCGGCTGTGGACGCGTCCCCGCCCCTGGCCTGCTTGCTCGTAGGCAACAGAGCAGGGTTGGCAGTAGACATGGAGGTGATGGGCATGTCCCACACTGGTGCCAGCAGGCGCGTCAGGTACAGGCACAGGCCTCGGTAGGCTGCAGACCACTGGGGCTCAGGGTTGGGGTTCACTGCCCTGCAAGAAACACACAGCCAGGCAGGGTGTTGCAAACGCAACACAGGGCTTAGGCTGGACCCTCCACCTCAGATCTGCTGGGGCCCATAATGCCGAGTGGACATGGCTCCAATGTCACCTTGAACGCATTGTTACAGCCAGTTTGAGGTCCTTGCCCAAGCTAACACGCCAGCAGCATGCCTGCACCTACCCTGCCTCCACCCTATTCACCCTCCTTTTTGGGTGCACTTCTACGCTCCTGGATCCTGCTGCGCACTGCAGGCCCAAGCCCCTTAGTGCCTGCCATGGATACTTACCTGCCCATATAGATGCCGCCCCCATTGGCACTGCCAGCGCGCGCGCCCCCCACGTCGCCCACCAGTCCACCCAGCAACGCATCTTCAGGCATGCGTGGCTCACCCACAAGCGCCGGCTCCTCTAGCACTGCAATCGCCTCCCGCACCGCATCCTGCATAAACCCATGTGCACATGCACAGGCATCAGTACGATTTTAGTGTTGAAGCATGCACATGTCAATGTTCCCTTCCCTTTTACTCCATGCAGCTTCAGACATCAGCAAAAGCACAGTGAACCCTGCATCACCAGCCTCTGTTGTGTGACCCCCGCACAAGACTGTCAATGCTCATGCTTGTGCAAGTAAGAGACACGAACCAGGACTTGGCAGGCACATGTGCAGCAAAATGAGATGGCCTGCTCTGTGGTGAGCTGCCGTCTAGTGCGTACAACGTACAAGCCACTGCCCGCATGGCTTGCCAAAAGGAAAAGAGGTAGACAAGCACTGCTGACCGTGCTTCAAAGAGATGCGCATGAAGAGGTATGTCCCAAACGGGATGAGCAGCTCCTGGAACTACAAGCCTCTGCCGGGAGTCTGGCGCTCCAGTCAATTCCCAGTAAGGCAGCACTGTCTGCAATACTGACTAATGTGCCGCTAACACAGAATGTACACACAGCCCTGCTAGCCTGGTCAAAGCAAGGCTTTTGATGGCACTGCCTCACAGCCAGACAAAGCACCTGCGAAAGACACTGGTCCACGGGCATGTACACGTATGCATACCCACCGCTGGGTATGTGCCTGGCCTGCTGCTGGCAATAGCAATGCACATGGCTGCTGCCTCAGGGGCGCCATAAGCCTCGACGAACTGACGCACACAGTCTCGGTGGCGCTCCTCCAGCATGCGCACCAGCATGTCCAGGGGTCTAGGGCACAGGCAGAAAGGTAGGATGGCAGGCATGTCTACCATGCGGGTGTAGGGGTCGGCGTTGGCCTATGGCGCTATATAGCATTACATAGCGCTAAAAAATTTGCAGGATATGACATGCCGAATTGGTATCCTGCTGGTTCGCTAACCCTCGAGTGGCTGGTTGGTCTGAATCAATTCTATGAATCAGACAAAATTAATGTCGCATTTGGGGGAAAACTTTGTCTGGCCGGGTTGCCCCAGACGGTTCCTATATTTGCCAACTTAAACATGTCTGCTGCTGTGGTGAACAAGCTAGGCAAGCAGCGCACAACCCCTTGACCATACACGGAAGCTGGAGCTCAAGGCTAAGAAATGGGTGCAAACAGCGCCAGGAGCAGCAAAGTGCAGCTTGGGCATGGCATCATGAGTGGCACAACTTCGCTGGCGCACACCGACCTTGCCCCTCCTCCCTCTGCCCCGCCCTCCCTTGGCCAGGGAGGAGAAGATGGGAGGAGTGCAGGCAGGGGGGTGAGCGCATGCTGTGACTCGCGCATGCACTGTGCGCACTTGCATGGATGCATCATGTGCCAGCCATGCAGCGTTGCTGCAGCGCTGGCAACCCAAAGGGAGCAAGCAGTCTGTGATGTCATTGCATACCAAGGGTCCCAAGCACTGATACAGCATCAAGCAGGGCTGGTGTTCTTGGCAGGGTGCAAAATGTCACAAAGGCCTCCGTCTTGCAAGCGTGCATTGATGTTGGCCTCGACCTTTGAAGGTGATATTAGAATTCACGCTGCACACACCCGCCTGCACACTCCCCTTTGCTGCGATGGTATGATTCCAAGATTTACTTACCATCAATACATAATAGCAAATACAACACAAAAGCTACACTGGCATGCCTGCACACGAGGACAAGTGCACGCACCCGTAGTGCTTCCGCATGCCTTAAGGTGCACTGGTGCGGCTGTGCTATGGGCACAAGCACAGGGCCCAAACAAGTTGGGGCACATGTATTCATACCAATTATGAGCGCGGGTGACCCATCCAAGTAGATAGCTGCCAAAATGGGGGTGGAGGGGTGCAGAGAGGATGGTAACTTGAGGCACCTCGCCCTTAATGGTAGCACCAAATACAGCACTATATAGGAGCCTACGACGCAAAAAAATGCGCCTCAATGCGTATTTTCCTTTCGCAAGAGGGGTGCATTCATCATATTCCATCTGATATTCAAGTTGGATGACGAAATTCAGGCTGGCAGGGGGAGATCCGGCGTATATAGCGCCTGAAATACAGCGCATCATAGCGTTATATCGTTATATAGCGCTAAAGATTTGTCCATATAGCACTATACACCGACCCCTATGCGGGTGTGAGCGTGGTTCTCAAGTACCACGTGACATAATGGCAAAGGCTGAGAGAGGGAGGTCAATTACATCTCCTCATCAACAAATGCTACAACAAGCATGCACGATTGCCCCACAGACTAGCCACAGAGATTGCTCCGCGGGCTGTTCACTCAGGCACAAGGTGCCCATGCTCACTTCCTCCTTCCAAGAGGTGCATGCCCAAGTGCACCACGAGTGCAAAGCAGCATCCACTCAATCCCTGATTCCCCCATTGTGTGCCTGCTGTGTTTGTACTGTACATGACATTCAGGCCCATGCAGTGCAGTTTCCTTTGGCCTCTGCACACGTACCTTCGTTTTTCAAGCTCCACCACGCCTGCTGTGCTGATGAGCACGTAGCGGCATGCAGGCAAAAACATCTGTGCGACCAGTTCATCCTGTGCACCAGGACAGTGGACCTCTGGGCCCAGCACTCCGGGGTGTGGGCAAGCTGCAATCGCACATGCCTCGCCTGCGTTCAGGCACAGTTTAACACCCTGTAGACCTCCGTCTGCCATCTCACAGTGCTTTTTGCATGCACCTGGATAAACGCAGCATAACTCAGCACTTGCTTCCGACCCCACACCACCAAGCCTACCTGGCACGAAATTGTCCAGCTCCGTCAGCATTTCACGCAAGCCCAACGGGCCACCACCCCCGGTCCCTGCATTGAGCGCAGCTAGCGGCAGCGTGTGATTCCGGCCAGACAGCAGTAGCTTTGTGGTGCGGCCGTTGCCACCTGTGGCCTCCGACAGTAGCAAGTTGCCGGCGGAATAGCAAGCACTCGTCACTTCAAGAGGTGTGGGCCTGCAGTTATTCCAAACAGCAGCACAAGCAGAGTGTGCCTTCTTAGATCCATGCACAAGAAAGGATGGGCTGGCAAAGTAACAAGGATGTAACATCAAAGAGGCCAGGCTGAACGCCAAGTGGGCAGTAGCTAGCTTGTTGGCCATGTGTGCATGCATGAAAGTGTTTTTAAGTGGCGACTTATTTGAGCAGGCAACATGCATCATAATTGCCCTCTCCCCTTGAAACAGCGTCATCCTGGATGAGCAGGTTCACAACAAGGCGTGCCTCAGCTTGACAAGTGGAGCTCGGACATAGAAGTGCTCCACCCACCGAGCAAGGTCAGCAGTTGATCGACCTAGGGCCAAGCCAGCGTGTGGCAGCGCTTGACGGGCGAAGACAGCCACCAGTGTCACGGGTCTGAGCTTGTTGTCCTGCAGGAGAACAAGCGTGCATGCTTGGCCCAAAAGGGTCCAATGCCACTTGCGCCACACCGACCCGTAAACGCTGCCAACCATCTGTGCACGGCCGCAAGATCAGATCGCACAACCTGCTTGCGCTGCAATCCAATGCTTTTTAAACTTGTTTGCACATCCCGGGTCAATGCGTTTGCGTGCACACCCACTACAGGATACATTGATCCAGAAAGTATGACTGTTGGCCACGTTTTTCAAGATTCAAACCTGAGACCTCTTGAACATTTTGTGATTTATCTAGCAAGAGCTTACAGGTAGGCAAATGCATGTAGTATACACCCACATTTCCAGTGGAGCCTGGTAGCCCGTAAGCTGAATAGTAGGCGCTGCGCAGATACTGAGTGGTGAAGTATACCCGCCTGCCGTCCGCAGTCACAACCATCAAATGAAGCTTGGAAGACTCAGAGCAAGCTGCAAGTGCCAATGCAGTAAGTGCGTCTGTGAATCAATACTATGACTGAGCAAGAAGGCGTGATAAAGACTCACACGTATGCTCTGCTAGAGCAATGTTATTGAGCGTAAAAAAGGTGACACTTCATCAGATACATGGCTGCCTTTCTTCAAAATTCGTTTGATTGTACTGTTGAGACTGGCATGGCTCAGCAATGTGACACCTGCGTACTAGCTCAGTGAGGCAGTAAAACAAGTATGTTGGACATTGCCTAACTTGTTAATGAAATCCGCCATACCTATGGTTGTAAGGTGCTTTATAGATGCTGCCTTTTTATCGCTGGCAGGATTACGGAAGATATCACGTCCGCCTGAGGCTGAAGCAGCTGCCTGCTCGTGTTCAAATAGGGCGATGCAACATACAGCAGAAGATTAACACGGCAGTGAAACGAAGGCAAGACACAGGTTTCCAGCTATTCTTAAGTGTTGGGAAATGAAAGAGAAGATAAGGCAAGTCACGTTGCTACACTTGTTTGTTTAGAATAAAGTTTTGTCAATGAGGGTGGTAATGCAGTCAGTGTAGAGGCAGGACAGCATTACTCATGCAGATGGGCTTTAGGCCTCCTCGACATGCGTGCCCTCACCATTCCTGCATGAACCTCCCCAACCTATTTTGTCCCATCCACCTCCTCTTGCTCCCAGTTCCCATCCCTCAAGCAAATATTGCCAAGGGTGGGTAGCGGACACCCGAGCCTCAGTGAGAATCTTTGCCAAAGGTAACTCGGTGACCCTCTTTTACTGACACAGCGTCTAAATCCACAGAAAAATCAGGGGATTCATTGAATTGTTCAAAGACTGCCGGGCAAACAGAACAAAAAGATTTGTTATTGTTACCAAACAATAAGTGGAAAGCCTCAGGATGTTTCAGGAATGCCTCTGTAAAAAACAATTTCGATAATAATAGTTGAAAGTTTCAGGGTGTGTCAGGAGTGTGTGAAAAACAAACTATAAATGATTATGCACCACAGAGGCCCCCTCCAAATAGGCCGAGGCTTTGTAAAAGCTCAAGGAACATTTTTGAGCCTTTGGGGGATAAAAGACACCCTTATACCCACCCTTGCCTCGCCTTTCACACAGTAATAAAACACTGCTTGGAGTCACCCACTTGGTAGAAGTCATTGAGCTCTGCCACTTTCTTCACAGGGTCACCACCGTTGGACCCAAGGTCAAAGACCTGCATGCACAAATAGACAGCAAACGAGATTTGTGGCCTGTGGGGTGCCCTTGAAGTCTTTTGCATGCAGGTCGATTTGCACTTGGCTGCCAACCTGCGTAGCATGCCTAGGTAAATTTGAATGGTTGTCTGATATCCTTCACACAACTGACAGAATTCAAAGTGGTCGAGAAACACAGAAAACTTGGCCAACCAGGGACGTATATCTGCTTTGCATGGTATCTTATTCTCAAGCGTACTTGCCTGGATTGTCCCACTTGGCTGCAAAAGCATGTACAGGATGTGACGTTCATTGTCCACCACTATTTTGTCCACTGCCGCCGCTGTGCCCAGGCCCAAAATGGATGGCAGAAAGGAGGGTAATAGCTGCTGCAACCGCCCAGTGAGCCGCACCTACATTGCCCGCAATGCATGTACATGTGTTTCTACACTTGGACATTGAGATAATTCAGAGCCAATGCATTTGCCATGAGAAAGCCAAGCATGTCAAAGCTAATTTGCAAGCCAAGATAATCTGCTTGGAAGGTCTATCTCCGTCAGCTTGACTGGCCACCAGTCACTGACTTGCTGTCTGCCTTCCATGGACACTTGCTTCTACTTTCAGCACTCTCGAAAAGTCCCTGGCATGCAGGCGCACACCTTCTGGCAACGCTTGTGGCTCCAACTTCCTGTCGCATTGTACTGCAGCTCATAAAGGTGCCCATCCGCACCGCCCAAAAATATGCGTCCTGTAAACAAGAATACAATCAACAAGAGCCAGTGCACATAGCATAACACGTGAAGACAACCATAACCCAACCGACCTGATCAAAAATTATTTGACTGAGCCCTAAGACCTCAGGCAAGGGTAGGGCGGGAAAGGAGGTGGTCTTCAAGCTGTATAGCTGGCCCCCTGGATACCACTCCAGGCCTTGCACACTGTCATCTGTCAGGATTCCATACGAAAAGCAATTATGAAGGGCTGTGTGTTGGGAGAGAGAGCCATGTGGGCAGCCATAGCCACTTAAGAGTGCGCCGAGTACGGTTTGGGGGGGTGTCGCCACTTGGCAGTACAGGTCGCTTCTACTGAAAATGTGTTGCCACAGCGATTATTCTGACGCTGCTAGGAGATGGGAGGATGAGGTAAATGGGGGAGCAGGGGAGTTCTGATTTCAACTGTCCTTGGCTTGGAGGGGCCTAGGAGCCCCCCAGGTGCTTGACGCTCAATTGCACACAACTGTTTTAATTGAATATGCAAAAATTTGGCGACATGGGGTGGTCTATGAGCATTCCTCTTGTCGCCATATGGCGATGCAGGGTGCTCTGCGACACCCTGCCGGGCATCGTAATGTCGCTGCAAAAGTGAACAAAATGTGACCATTTGGCAACGCATCTTACTTAACTGAAGTACCGGGGCAGTAACCTGGGAGTCTGTTAGGCAGGGACTTGCCAGCCCTCCCTTTCCCGGAACCTATACCAGCCCCCCCTCCCCAGACAGAATTTGCTGAGGTACTCTGGGTATACCTAACAAAAGGCCCTGCACAATAAGAATATGGCAGGCACAGCGATGCATCATCTCATCATAGCAGGTACTGCTGGCATGGCTGGACATGCAGACACACCCCCGCCCAAGCATGTGCACACATACACATTGACCTCTCCATGCTTTCCTCGCGTACCTGCAGCGCTAGTGGCAATGCTGGTCATGATGACGTTGTCACTGGGCACGGTGTACAGGGGGAGAGGCTGGAGTGCAATACCTTCGCCATCATTACGTGACATGGATGCAGGATGCCGAGTAGGGCATACGCCCAGAAGTACAATCTGTCAGCACGTTAACAACAACTGTTGGTACATGATTTGCGTGAAGTACTCTCACATGTTAGTAAGCAAGCATGCGGCATTGCCAGGAACATCAAACATACAGTTTCCTATCCAAGTGCATGGGTTCAAGGATTACAGAATGAGCATGTGTGCGTCAGAAAGCATTCCAAATGAGCAAGACAGACTCAGAATGCTTAGGGCGAGAGTAAAGAACATGACAGTTGTGCCCAGGATAAGGCTGCTTGTTGTGCATCTGCCACTCTTTCCGTCCTGGAGCTGCAGCTTCTGTATGGCCTTAAAGAGGTTACATGGAGCAAGCCCGCACCTCAGTGGTGGTGCATAGCACCAATATGTGTCGGATGGCCTCTAAAAACACGCCTGGCCGTGGCCTTACAAGGCCAACAGCGCAAATAGCCTGCTCCTCACCGCAGTACTCCACTGGTACATCCCCGCTGCAAATATGGACAGCGCACATGTGTCTGTAATGTATGGCCTTGAATGCTGCAAGCTCGCCCCTACACAACACACCCACACAATCATACCTTTTGTCATACCGCCAGAGAAACAAGGAGTTGTCAATGGATGCCCAGGCCCGGCGTATGTCCGGTAGCAGGCCACAGAAACACATAGTTTGGCAGGTGCGGTATTTTTCTTGCACCATGCTTGGCAGGTCGAAAAGGGTAGGGGACAGCGGGTGCAGCATACTAGGCCACTGCACATGACATGACACGGAGCAGAACTGACAAGCTTTAAGCAGATTCATGTCAAGAGGTCATCGTGCTTCAAAGTAGCAACGAGCAAGATCAGGATTGGTGATTCTGCAGGTCTCTTTGGAGGAGGACCGAGGCGGCTTGAGTGGTAACCCATGGTTGCACTTCAGCGTTGTGCAAGTGTTTGGTGCTGTTGGCGCAGCTTGCCATTCCTGCACACGTTTCGCACTTGCACGCCCATCACCCGCATGCCCTAGCCATTGAAACACAGATGCATTCAACAAATTGCCCAACAGTATGCGGAACCAAAAGAGAGGAAGAAAAGAGTGCCAGGCCTTTTTGAGTGCCATTTTAAATAGACAGAGGTATCGGATCCACATTTGGGAGTAAGAAAAGCATAGGATTGCTCAGATGCATGCATGCACACACGCATGCACAATACAGTGTGCCTGGGCAGCTCAAGGGATCCACCAGGGCCACTGAAGGCTGCTTAAAATGTATGTTTTTTTTACAAAGAGTGCTGCTCAAATGATGGGGCTCTAGCAGGTCCCTGGTTCCCCTTACCCCTTGAGGAGCGGGCTGATACGTTTCCTCACGCCTGACATTTGCCAGCAGGTCGTACAAATCATAGGTAGCGCGGGAGCCTGCAGGGACATGAGAAATGGAACAAGACTACAAACAATGGTTACCCCTCACGACGCTCCAATCCATCCATGAGGGCAAGCCCTTCATCTTGACCAAGCATTGCATGCGTCTCCATGCTGCGCCTCCATCAATCTTCACCTTCTCCACACGTGGATTGCAGGTGCCTCCAACTCTCACTCAAGCTTTCCAAACTGTTGAACTTCCTTGCTTGAAAGGCAGCCGCTTGCGATGCAGCTGCTGCTGTTGCCCCGGGGGCCGCTACAGTTCCATCCATCTGCCAATTCAGGGGTTGCATCGCAGGCATGAACGACTTCAGCAATTCATACCGGATCAACCTAATGCAAGCTGTGCTAATCAAAAATGAACTCAACTATTGAGACATTCAATGATGAAGATGTACAAATGTAAACAAATCAGTTTGACTAATTGCATTGCCCAAAATCTGTTCTTGCGTACCTCAAATCATTACCGGCATTCCACGGCATCTACTCCGCGGGCAGGATGCTCTCCTAGCTATCCGCATGCGAGCTTTTGATTCCTTGGATGTCGCGGTTCAAGGTGGAGGAGGGACGGTGTATGTTGGACCCCGCCCCCCCCCCCTTCCCGCGGGTCAGGGCCTTCATCACCTCCGCAATTCAGTGCATTGCTCATGGTGCCCATATGTGCAGGTGTGAGGCACCCACAGGAATCCTGTAGGATGTGGGGTGTGCTGGAGCTGTCCCACGAAAGCTGCGTTGCTGCGTATCCATTTCTTACACAGCTACCAACTTTCTCATAGCTCAGCTTGGAAGCTACATCCTTGGGGGATTCGAATCACACTGGCGGTTCATTGATTGCATGCGCCCTGCGTATACTCAATTGCGAATAAACATATGGACCCCTCTATCTCCCTAGGTGCTGACTGTCCTTATGAAGGGGCGCTTAGGAGGTGCTTAGCTGGATTTGGCGCCCTAGGGCTGTCCTCAGACTGTACCTGCCGGTGCTGGCCCCAGCAACAAAATACAGTGTTGCGGGATTTGCCGTGCAGGAGTTCAAGCCCCTACCATAACTTCTTTTTTCACCAATGTATAAATGCCTATGATCCAACGTGAGAGTACGCCAACAGCTATGTATCCACTCATTTCAACTCCATGTCACTTTGGAGCACACATTTGCAATTGCGCATAGATTACTGCATGCACCAATGCCGCGCGCGCCAATAAAATTTGCAATTACCTCTCAAAAATAGCATTGCCTACAACCAGATTGTTTTCACTCTTGGTCGCATTATTCAGCCTCTCATATCTCTTGGTATATCAGACACATAGAGCATATCGGCTCAAAATGATTTATGGACCCTAACATTAAAAAAATCTTACTAGCATGGATTGTGAGCAGGGACAGACACACATTCATGAAAATTGGAATCTTCCACTACCGCACAGGCACCCTTCTTAATCAGAAACATGCTGTCCATTTTAAAATGTCCACCAGCCTTCAGTGTCCACTCTGTCAGCAAGCAGATAGTGCTCTCCATATTCTCTCAGGGTGTCGACATACAATCATCTCGGGTATGATCACTGAACGCCATAATGTTGCCTGCGGGCTCATCATGAAAGCCATCA
>LKMJ01004522.1_pt1 | contig 13089 bp, 11 predicted proteins | sample 643391 | NCBI WGS metagenome assembly LKMJ01 (sample SAMN04112250, study PRJNA286221) | soda lake metagenome | biome: soda lake; feature: Kulunda Steppe; material: water; isolation source: sample PL-Br10 brine of Picturesque Lake | place: Russia: Kulunda steppe | collected 2010-07
AGCAGCGAGCCCTGAGCCCCTTCAAACAACAGATGCTCACCCTTTTTACGGTAGTCGTGGAGGATGTCGGTGACATCCGCCGCCATGGGCAGCAGCTGTTGCGCGTAGCTGCGGAACTGCTCCAGGGTGGCGTCCTCATCCACCGGCTCCATGCCATAGTACTGGGTCAGCACAAAGTTGTGGTAATCCATGAGCGAGCGCATGCGCTCCTCAAAGCCGGCCATGTCGGCCAGATCGCCAAAGCGCAGGCCGCGCCGGGAGACCTTGTCCTCATAGGCCGGGCCAATGCCGCGGCCGGTGGTGCCAATCTGCTTCTTGCCGCGAGCCTTTTCCCGGGCCTGATCCAGCGCCACATGGGAGGGCAGGATCAGCGGAGAGGCGCGACTGACCCGCAGACGGTTGCGCACGTCCACGCCACGGGCCTCGAGCATCTGGATCTCTTCCAGCAGCGCATCGGGGGCAATCACCACACCGTTGCCGATCATGCAGGTGATGTGCTCGCGCAGAATACCGGAGGGGATCAGGTGAAGGGCGGTTTTCTCGCCATTGATTACCAGTGTGTGGCCTGCGTTGTGTCCGCCCTGAAAGCGTGCCACCCCAGCCACCTGCTCAGTCAGCAGATCAACGATTTTACCTTTCCCTTCATCACCCCACTGGGTGCCAAGGACTACGACGTTCTTACCCATGTGTGCATCTCACAGATCGAAAATCAAAAACCGGTATCAGAAAATCAAAGTGGCGCTACCCGCCAGTGATCACCCTCCGCCACAAGCTGGCGGTCACAGCCAAGCTCAGCGGCACTCTGGGGATCTCCGGGCAGCGCCTGAATCACCGTTTCACTCTGACGCAATTCCCGAATGGCCGAGCGCAGTCCCGGCTGCTCGCCCTCCGGTGCCCAGATTGCGCCCTTTGATGCCGGCCCGCCAGCAACTCCGGCCGCCATAATGGCCTTGAGGTCCGCACTGAACCCCGTCGCCGGGCGCGCCCGACCAAAATCCTCACCCACCGCGTCATACCGGCCGCCCTGGGCGATGGCACTGCCCTGATTCGGGGTATAGGCGGCAAACACAAGTCCGGTGTGGTAGTTGTAGCCACGCAGCTCACAGAAATCGAAGCCCACCTCAATATCCGGGTCATGGGCCTGGATCTGGATGGCCGCCTGCTCAAGCTCATCCAGAGCCCGGCTCACCTGCTCAGGCGCACTGTCAAACAGTTTCCTGGCCCGAGTCAGCACCTCAGCCCCACCATTGAGCGTGGCCAGCTCCCGCAGCATGGCGCGAGCAGAACCTTCAGCAGCGCTGCCGAGCAGCTCATCCAATTCAGGAATCGACTTGCGGCGCATGGCGTCAAAAACCTGTGCTTCATCCGATGCCGTCAGGCCGGACTCGCGTGCCAGGCACGAAAAGATGCCCACATGAGCCAGATCCAGATGGATACCCGAGACGCCACCGGTACGCAGAGTCTCGACCATGAGCTCCATCACTTCCTGATCTGCGGCGGCACTGTTGCTGCCGAACAGCTCACAGCCCACCTGAAGCGGGGCTCGACTGGCCAGCATGTTCGCCGGGCGCGCATGCAGCACATGACCGGCATAACACAGGCGCGTGACGCCGGCACGGCGCAGGCTGTGCGCATCAATCCGCGCAGCCTGGGGCGTCATATCGGCCCGCACGCCCATCATCCGCCCGGTCAGCTGATCGGTCAGTTTGAATGTCTGCAGATCAAGATCATTACCGGTACCGGTAAGAAGGGACTGGAGGTACTCGATCATGGGCGGCATGACCAGCTCATACCCCCAACGACCGTACTGGTCGAGCAGCTGGCGACGCAGCGCCTCGACGTCCGCCGCTCGGGGCGGGAGTACGTCCTCAACCCCGTCGGGAAGCAGCCATCGATCGGAATTCATCATGGGTCCGGAGATCCGTGTCGTCTTGAACTCGTGAACCGGCCGGAGCCGACTCTGCCTGTGCCTCGGCGCTTTCAGCGCACCAGATAGATGATGATCAACCCCAGAACCATACTTGCCAGACCGGCCATGCGCATGGATGAGGGATCCATCTGCGCCAGCATCTCCACCATCTTCTGCCAGCGCCTTGGATATAGGAACGGCACTATGCCTTCCAGAATCAACATCAGCCCGAAGGCCAGAAGCAGTTCCTGCCACATGGTTCCACCCCCTGTCATTGAGTCCGGGAGGAGCAGGATGCCGCGATTCTACCCTGATCCCACCCATAAAAAAACCGGAGACCCAGGGCCTCCGGCTTTACCGTTCACGCCATGCTGCTCAGCGTGTGCCGTCTGAATCCCTGAGGAATCTCAGGAAATCGCTGCTGGAATCAAGCAGGAAGATGTCGTCCTTGCCAGTGAAGGTCTCCTCGTAGGCGCGCAGAGTCCGGTAGAGCTGATAGAACTCCGGATCCTGACCAAAGGCATCCGCAAAGGTCTGGGCAGCGATGTTATCACCCTCGCCCCGAATCTCTTCGGACATACGATAGGCTTCAGCCGTCAGGACCGTGGCCTGGCGATCGGCATCCGCACGGATACCCTCCGCCAGCTCCTCACCCCGGGAGCGGTGCTCCTGGGCTTCCTTCTGACGCCCGGTACGCATCCGCCGATAAACATTCTCGCTGACCTCCTGAGGCAGCTCAATGCCCTTGATCCGGATGTCGAGGACCTCGATCCCGAACTCATCCTGAGCCAGTTCATCCACCGCCTCACGGATCTGGTCCATCAGCTCATCACGTTGACCCGAGACCACTTCGCGCATGGTTCGGCCGCCGAACTCGTCCCGCAGACCGTTGTCGATGCGCGAGGTGAGCAGGTTTTCCGCCCGGAATTCCTCGCCACCAGTGGCACGGTAGAACTGATCCACGTCACGGATACGCCAGGTCACGTAAGAGTCCACATCCAGTGGTTTCTTCTCGATGGTCAGGTACCGCTGCTGCTCAATGTTCAGCGTCAGCACCCGCACATCGAAGTGGCGTGCGTTGTCCACCCAGGGCAGCTTGAAATGCAGACCCGGCTGGATGTCCGTCTCCACCAGTTCCCCGAAACGCAGCAGCACGCCGCGATGGGTCTCAGGCACGATGTAGACCGTTGCCGATACCAGAAAAAGCAGAATGGCACCGGAGATAATGGCAATAATACCCTTGGGATTCATGGTTTAACGCCCCCTCCGGCTTGTGTTGCTTTCCTGCTGGCGGAGCTTTTCGACCACCTGGTCAGTGAGTTCCTGCATGTCGTAAGGCACCTGTCCGGAATCACCACCGCCGCGCTGGTCAGCCATGGCGCGAGCGCCACCCTTGGCCATCTGATCCAGAGGCAGCATCATGAGGTTGTTGCCATCCTCAACATCAAGCACCACTTTGCTGGTATTGGTGAGCACCCGCTCCATGGTTTCGATGTAGAGACGCTCGCGCGTTACGTCCGGTGCTTCCTCGTAGACGCTGAACACCTGCAGGAAACGATCCGTTTCACCCGCGGCACGCTCTACGACTTCCTCGCGATAGGCTTCGGCCTCTTCAAGCACACGCTGGGCCCGGCCCCGGGCTTCCGGAACCACTTTGTTGCGGTAGCGCTCGGCTTCATCCTTGACGCGCTGCTCATCCTCACGCGCCCGCTGTACGTCACGGAAGGCCTCCTGAACGGCATCCGGCGGCTGCGTGCTCTCCACGTTCACCCGCAGAATCTGCATGCCCGTGGTGTAGTTATCCAGAAAACGCTGCAGACGCTCCTCGACCAGCGTACCCAGCTCCGCACGGCGCTCCGTCAGCACCCCGTGAAGTGAGGAGCTGCCCACCTCATGGCGCAGGGAACTGTCCGTGGCGTACTCCAGAGTGGTCTGCGGATCACGCACATTGAGCACAAAGTCCCGCGGCGCGTTGACCCGGTACTGAACGCCGAGATTGACGTTCACTATGTTCTCATCCTCGGTGAGCATATGCCCCGTGGAGCGGAAAGAGCGCACATCCGTCACGGTAACCTTTCGAACATCGTCCACCAGAGGCAGCTTGAAGTTCAGACCGGGCATGGACGTGGTGTGATACTTGCCAAAGCGAAGAACGACGGCGTTCTCCCGCTCATCCACCACATAGACGGATTCGTAGGCGAGAAACCCGAACAGGACCAGGCCGATCAGTGCCAGCACCAGACCAAAACCGCCAGAGCTCTGCGACGAACCACCGCCGCCACTGCCCTTGTTGTTGCCGCCTTTGCCTCCGAGAAGGCTGTTCAGTCGATCCAGACCCTTTTTCAGGGCTTCATCCAGATCCGGAGGCCCCTGATCGTTGCCACCACCGCCACCACCGCCGCGGTTACCGCCCCCCCAGGGGTCTCTGTCGTTGTTGCGATTGCCACCCGGTTCGTTCCAGGCCATAACGTTCTCCGTCGATTTTGATCTGCACCGCTGGGCACGCACATTAAGCGGCGCGCGCCGCGACAAGTGCAAATAGTAGGTGTTCTGGTAAGCCGCGACAAGCGTCGGGCACTAACCGTAAGTTACAGCGTCCAGCCACTGCTCATCAGACAGCGGCTGCAGCGCCTCCGGACTGATGCCGGCTCGCCCAAGGAGCTGGTTCCAGTCCCGGGCCTGCATGCGTATTTCCAGTGCAAAATCACCGCTTTCCAACATCCGCTCGGACACAACGGCACCCGCTTCATAGAATCGGGCTCGCAAACGTCCATCGGAAGGCGAGAGGCTTAGATAATAATGCACCACATCCTCAGCGAGCAGCTCGGCAATGGCATCATCAAGCAGCTCCATGCCTTCTCCGGTTACCGCCGACAGCCACACCTGGGCAGGGTACCCGTCGGCATTGCGCTCCATGCGTGGCTGGCTTCCCGGATTCTGGTCAATCTTGTTACAGACCTGGAGCACGGGAATGTTCTCGGCGCCAATCTCGGCCAGAACCGCTTCCACCTGCTCAATGTTCTCATCGCGCCGCGGATCACTGTTGTCGATGACGTGTACCAGCAGTGAGGCTTCAACCGTCTCCTCCAGAGTTGCTCTGAAGGCGTCCACCAGCTTGTGGGGGAGATGGCGAATGAAACCCACCGTATCGGCCAGCACCACGGCGCCGACGTCCGGCAGCTCAATCCGACGCACCGTGGGATCCAGAGTCGCGAAAAGCTGATCCGCAGCAAAAACCCCGGACTCGGTCATGCGGTTGAACAGCGTGGACTTCCCGGCATTGGTATAACCAACCAGTGACACACTCGGTATGTCTGCTCTTCTGCGCGCGCGCCTGCCCTGCTCACGCTGACGCCGAACCTTTTCCAGCCGCTTGTGGATCTGCTTGATGCGGGCACGTAACAGTCGCCGGTCAGTCTCAAGCTGAGTCTCACCCGGCCCCCGCCCACCGATTCCACCTTTCTGCCGCTCCAGATGCGTCCAGCCCCGGATCAGGCGGGTGGACATATGCTCAAGCTGGGCCAGCTCAACCTGCAGCTTACCCTCATGGGTGCGCGCCCGCTGGGCAAATATATCCAGAATGACACCGGTGCGGTCCAGTACCCGACAGCGCAGCTCAGACTCCAGGTTGCGCTCCTGGCTGGGACTGAGAACGTGATTGAACAGGACCACATCGGCACCCTCCGCAGTAATCGCGGAGCGCAGCTCTTCCAGCTTACCGGCACCCAGAAACAGCCTGGACGTCGGCTGGTTGCGGGTCCCGGTGACCAACGAGACGCAGCTCACTCCCGCCGAGGAAACCAACTCACTGAATTCATCCGGATCTTCCGGCTCTGTTTCGGACTCCAGCGTGATGTGAACGAGAACAGCCCGCTCACCGGCATCGGGTCTTTCAAACAATCAGGTGCTGCTCCTCATGCTTCGTCCGGGCTGTCCGGATCAGAGTCTCCCGGATGCTGAGGCGCTTTGATATTACGCGCCGGGACTACGGTGGAAATGGCGTGCTTGTACACCATCTGGCTGACGGTGTTTTTCAGAAGGATCACAAACTGATCGAAGGATTCAATCTGTCCCTGCAGCTTGATGCCATTGACCAGGAAAATGGACACGGGAATACGCTCTTTGCGCAGCGCGTTGAGGTAAGGGTCTTGTAAAGAATGCCCTTTTGACATCGTTTATCTCCTGTTTTTGATTCGTTTCCGCTGAGGAAGCCGCCAACGCACCCCGATGCCTCCAGGTTGCGACACTGCTCTTCCTTCCATGTCCCGCCCGACGAGAGAGCCCTGACCGGACTCTTTCACTATTGATCAAATGTGGCTGTACCCTGAACAATTTTCAAGGCAATATCCAGCGGTTTCGGTTCATCCGCGTCCAGCCAGTGTGCCTGTTTCCACCGCCGCAGCCAGGTCAGCTGTCGCTTGGCCAGTTGCCGCGTTGCAGCCATACCCCGCTCGGCCATCTCAGTATAGCCACTTTTACCTTCCAGGTAGTCCCAGATCTGTCGATAACCGACACATCGCATGGAGGGCAACTCCAGCGACAGATCGTTGCGGGCTCGCAGGGCCCGAACTTCCTCGATGAACCCGCGCTCCAGCATGCTTTGAAATCGCGCCCGGATACGCTCATGCAGCAGAGCCCGATCACCGGGCGACAGCGCCAGTGCCGTCAGCCTATAGGGAAAATCGGCCAGTGCCTGGTCCGGATCCTGACCCGCGTGGGTCCAGAACGCGGATATTGGCTTACCGGTAAGCTCGTGGACTTCCAGAGCCCGGATCAGGCGTTGACGGTTGTTGGGGTGCATGCGCTCAGCCGCTTCCGCATCCACCCGCGCCAGCTCCTCATGGAGCGCCTGAGCCCCCTCGCTTTCCAGTCGCGCCTCGAGGCGGCCACGCACCTCCGGATCGGCAGCTGGCATCGTTGCCATTCCCTGAACCAGCGCGTTGAAGTACATCATGGTACCACCAACAAGGATAGGAACTCGATCACCCGCTGTTATTTCCGCCATGGCATCCCGGGCATCGCTGCAGAAATCGGCTGCGGAATAGCTCTCAGCCGGGTCGCAGATGTCGATGAGACGGTGCGGCGCACGACGCAGCACCTCAGCGTCCGGCTTGGCCGTGCCGATGTCCATGCCCCGGTAGACCAGGGCCGAGTCCACACTGATCAGCTCACCACCCAGCGCCTCACGCAAGGCTATCGCCAGATCTGTTTTGCCAGAGGCCGTGGGGCCCATGATGAACACGGCTGGCGGCCGGTTGTCCTGACCTTCACTCACCTAGCGCCCCCGCAGAAAAAGCCTGTCCAGCTCGGACATGCTCATGACCGCCCAGGTCGGGCGGCCGTGGTTGCACTGGCCGCTGCGTTCCGTCGCCTCCATATCCCGCAGCAGGCTGTTCATTTCCGGGATGGTAAGCTGACGGTTTGCGCGCACTGATCCATGACAGGCCATGGTGCTGAGCAACTGGTAGAGCTGGGCCTCGACACGATCGCTCTGTCCATGCTCAACCAGATCCGCAAGCACATCACGCATCAGCCGCTCCACATCTGCATCGCGCAGCAGTGCCGGAATCTGGCGGATCACGATGGACTCCGGGCCAATGCGCTCCACCCGCAGCCCAAGCTGCGCCAGCTCATCCAGGTGCTGCTCGGCGTGATCCGCCTCGCGCTGGCTGACATTGAGGGTCAACGGCACCAGCAGCGGCTGGGAGCGGATACCCTCCCCCGCCAGACTCTGCTTCATGCGCTCATAGACGATGCGCTCATGGGCGGCGTGCATATCCACCACCACCATGCCGTGGCTGCTCTGGGCGAGAATGTAGACGCCATGGAGCTGCGCGATGGCATAGCCCATGGGCGGCTCGCTGTCGCTGTCTGTTTCATTCCGGGGTGGCGTGGGCTGTGCGGCCACAAAGGGCGGTGCCGCACCTTCCTCGACCTGGTCCGGTACGGCAACACCGCCGCCCTCATGAAGGGCTCCGTAGAACGCCATCTGGGAGCGGGTCTCATCCGGTGAGGCCCGGTGGGCGTCAGGGCGCGGCCCCTGAGGGACCGCGCCCTGCATCCCGCGCTGCGGTGTTGTGGGCTCGCCGTTGCCAGCAGCACCCTGGGTACGCCAGCCGGATTCCGCCATGGCGCCGTTCAGATGATCCTCGGGACGCACATCGGCCAAGGCCCGGTGCAGACTTCTGAAAATGAAATCGTGCACCAGACGTCCATCCCGGAAACGCACTTCATGCTTGGTGGGATGAACATTCACATCGACGTTGGTCGGATCGACTTCCAGGTAGAGCACAAAAGCCGGATGACGGTTGTTGTAGAGCACGTCACGGTAGGCCTGCTTTACGGCATGTGCCACCAGCCGATCCCGGATCACCCGCTGGTTGACGAAGAAATACTGCAGATCCGCCTGACTGCGGGAGAAAGTCGGCAGTGCCACCCAGCCCCACAGGCGCAGCCCCGAGGCCTCGGCGTCGATCATCACCGCATTTTCCATGAACCGGCTGCCGCAGAGGCTGGCGATACGCCGTTCGCGATCGGCATCACTGGAGGCCGGGCGCAGCGAGTGCACTCCGCGCTGGTTGTGACGCAGGGTAAAACCCACATCGAAGCGGCTCAGTGCCTGGCGGCGCAGGTTCTCCTCGATGTGGTTGAATTCGGTCTTTTCCGTGCGCAGAAACTTGCGCCGGGCGGGCGTATTGAAAAACAGATCCCGCACTTCCACCGTTGTACCCACGGGGTGGGGGGCCGGCGAAAGGTTGGCCTCCATGTCCTGCCCTTCCGCCTCGGCACACCAGCCCTGTTCCGCATCGGCCGTGGCGGTGGTCAACGAAAGACGCGAGACGGAACTGATACTGGCCAGCGCCTCACCCCGAAAACCGAGCGAGCGCACTGCCTCCAGATCGTCCAGATTCTCGATCTTGCTGGTGGCGTGGCGGCTCAGCGCCAGGGGCAGATCGTCGTAGTCGATGCCATGCCCGTCGTCACGAACACGGATGAGCCGGGCGCCGCCCTGCTCGACATCCACCTCAACGCGACCGGCTCCGGCATCAAGGGCATTTTCGATCAGTTCCTTGGTGACGGAGGCTGGCCGCTCCACCACCTCGCCGGCGGCGATCTGGTTGGACAGCCTGGTTGAAAGCGGTCTGATTCGGTTCATGCGCGAATGGTATCAGATCAGGATGTCGGTATGCGGATGACCTGACCCACGCTCAGCGTCTCCGAGCTCAGATCATTGACCTCCTTGATGCGGCTGACCGACGTCTGCTTCTGCCTGGCGATGGAGGACAGCGTATCGCCACTCTGTATCTCGTAGCGCTCGGCACCACCACTGCTGCCTGCGCCATCGCTGCTGCCCGCTCCGTTACGCTGACGGTGCGCAATCAGCGTGCCCGGCGGTGGCGAGTCCTCGAAATGGTGACTGACGCCCTCAACAATGGCATCGGCCTGCCGTTGCTGATAACTGATGCTGGACAGGAGCATTTCATCCGTCGGATTTGACATGAAACCCGCCTCCACCAGGATCGAGGGGATGTCCGGTGACTTGAGCACCGCAAATCCGGCCTGCTCCACCGAGGATTTATGAAGATCGCCGACTCCTGAGAGCTCGCTCAGCACGTTGCGACCGACCCCCATGCTGTACTGGATGCTTGCCGTCATGGAGAGATCCAGAAGCACACCGGCGAGCATGTCGTCCTTGTCATTCAATGAGACGCCACCCACACCGCCGACCAGATCGGAACGGTTTTCTCGCTCGGCCAGCCAACTGGCCGTCTCGCTGCTGGCACCGTCGGTGGACAGTGCGAATACGGAAGCACCACTTGGCTGCTCCGAGGGGAAGGCATCAGCATGAATGGAGACAAAGAGGTCGGCGTTATAATCCCGAGCCATCTCGACACGTTGGCGCAACCCAACGTAGTAGTCGTCATTGCGGGTTGAGTAGGCCTGATAGCCATCCATTTCAGAGATCCCCTCCACAACCTGCTCTCCGATGGCCAGCGCCACATCCTTTTCCTGCACACCCGAGGGGCCAATGGCACCGGGGTCCTCGCCACCATGGCCGGGATCCACCACCACAATAATGTCTCGTTTATCATCACCACCGTGTTCTTCCAGCACTGCCTGCTGCTCTTTCTCACGCTCGCTGCTGGAATCCTTCATATCAATGACCAAGCGGTGGCCATACTGCTGATTGGGCTGGAGCGCGAAGCTGCGCGGCGTCACATCGGATTTCATATCAAGCACCACCCGCAGCGTGCCATCCTCACGCGCACCACTGCGGATGCTTTCTACCGGCGTATCACTGAAATCAAGGTCGGTCAGGTCGTAATCCAGCTCCGTCTGATCAATATCCACCACCAGTCGATCCGGCGACTCCAGGGCAAACAGGGTATGGCTGACCTCACCACTGGTTTCCAGAACCAGTCGCGTGTGGTCGGTGGCAGGCCAGACCCGCGCATTCTCAATGGTTGTCTGACCCACAGCCCATTGACTGACCAGAGCCAGCAATACCACCTGAACTGCTACCACGATACGCCTGATCATGCTTGATCCTCATTCATTTCCGAAAGCGACACAACCGAATCCACCATGCGCATGCCACGCTCGGTAAAAACCTCCAGTCGCGCCTGTCGCCCCTGCTCACGCGCTTCCAGCCGGACCCGGAAGTCCGGCTCTGGCAGCACACCAGCGCCACGCTGAGGCCACTCCACAATGGTCAGAACGTCATTGTGATCAAAATAATCACGAATGCCCATAAACTCCAGTTCTTCGGGATCTCCCAGCCGGTACAGGTCAAAGTGATAGACTGGCGGAGTCAGCATTGAGTAGGGCTCCACCAGCGTATAGGTCGGACTTTTGACCGCACCCTCATGACCCAGCACCCGCAGCACCCCCCGAGTCAACGTGGTTTTACCCGCCCCCAGATCCCCATCGAGATAGACAAAACCACCGTCACTGCAGGCTCGCCCAATCAGCCTTCCGAAACGCTCTGTGGCGCGCTCATCACAGAGCCAGAACCGGGTGGCAACCTCACTCATCGACACCCACCTGTTCGCCCTGACTGTCACCACCGGGCGACACTGCCGCGCTCAGCGCCTGAATCACATCCGACGCCACCATACCCATGACACCGCGGCGTCGCATGGCGATGTCACCGGCCCGGGCATGCAGCGCACAACCCGTTATGGCAGCCCGATGGGGCGTCAGCTTCTGAGCCATGAGCGCGCCCAGCACACCGCTGAGCACATCCCCCATACCCGCTGAAGCCATACCGGCATTACCCCCTCCGACCACAGATATGGGCTCCCCGGAGCTGGCCACCACCGTACCGGCACCCTTGAGTACCGATGTGCTGGCATAACGATCACTGAGTTGTCGGGCGGCCGAGTAGCGATCCGCCTCAATGTCCTTTGTGGCACACGCCAACAGACGGGCTGCTTCGCCCGGGTGGGGCGTGATAATCCAGTCGGCATGATCGGACAGAATGCCCGGACTGGCCGCGATCAGATTCAGCGCATCCGCATCCGCCACTACAGGCCCCTGAAATGAGCACACTCTCTGGAACATCTGCTGCCCCCACGCCGCCTTACCCAATCCCGGGCCAAGAACAACCACATCAGCCGCTTCAAGCAGCTCATCCAGGTCATTGCCATGTTCCACTGCCCGCGCCTGCACTTCCGGGCAACGGGCAATGGCCGCCGCCAGATGCACCTGCCGGGTCGCCCAGAACACCAGTCCCGCTCCAGTGCGCAGCGCCGCCTCTGCCGCAAGCAGGCCGGCACCGCCCATGCCCTGATCGCCGCCAACCACCAGAACCCGGCCGCAATCTCCCTTGTGCGTGGTCGGGCGCCGCGCTGGCAGCCAGCGTGAAGCAGCAGGCCAGTCGTGGTAGTGGGCAACCGGCTCCGGTTCGGCGTTATAGACTGCAGGATCAACGGCCAGATCATCAAAGATCACCTGTCCGGTGCAATCCCGGGCCTTACCCGTGTAGAGACCGGCCTTACGGGCGATAAAAGTGACCGTCATATCCGCCTCGACAGCACAGCCGAGCACCCGCCCGGTATCACTGCACAGCCCTGAGGGGATATCAATGGCGAGCACCGCCACATCACTGGCATTGAGGCGGCTGATCAGATCCGCAAAGGGATCACGGACGTCACCGGAGAGCCCGGTACCCAGAAGGCAATCAACCACCAGATCGGTACTGCGCAGCGCCTGCTCAAAACCCGATTCACCCAGCGCCTCTGCAGATTCCACGACAACGCCCTGTTCGCGCGCATGGGCCAGAGCCTGCAGCGCTGTGCCCTGGAGACGTGCGGGATCGGTCACGGCAAGGCAGCGCACAGACAGTCCCTGCTGCACCGCCAGTGCCGCAATCACATAGCCGTCACCCCCGTTGTTGCCACCACCACACAGAACCGTGATGTGGCGCACCTGATCCCAGTGCCGACGAAGCTGACGGAAGGCCGCCCGGCCCGCCCGGCGCATCAGCTCAAAGCCATCCACGCCAAAGGATTCAATGGCGGTGCGGTCCAGATTCCGGACCTGTTCGGCGCTGTAGAGTGCTGGCGCGTATGGATCCACGATGGCCCCTGTTATCATAGACTGTTCAGTTTTTACACTGAAAAGAATGAGTTAGCAGAAAGCGGTTGAAGAGTTGCCGCTAGGTTGCTGTTAAGCATAGCAAATCAAACGCCATTGGTCATAAAAAACCATGCCCGAGGATTTATCGAAACTGGCCGAACGCATCCGCCACTGGGCCACAGACGAGCTGGGTTTTCAGGGAATCGGCATTACCGACACCGGACTCGAGCCCGACGGCGAGCGCCTGAACCAATGGCTGGCACGGGGGCTGAACGCGGACCTGGAGTACATGGCGCACCATGGCAGCAAACGCTACCGGCCCGCCGAACTGGTGCCCGGCACCCGCCGCGTGATCTCGGTGCGCCTGGATTACCGCCCTTCCCCGGACGCCCCGGAAGCAGTGCTGGATGACGCCGAGAAAGCCTACGTCACACGCTACAGCCTGGGCCGGGATTATCACAAACTGATGCGCAAGCGCCTGGCGACGCTGGCCAAATGGATTGATGGGGCGCTGGAGGGCTATTACCACCGGGCTTTCGTGGACAGCGCCCCGGTCATGGAGCGGGCGCTGGCCCGTAAGGCCGGATTGGGCTGGCAGG
>LKMJ01004523.1_pt1 | contig 13089 bp, 13 predicted proteins | sample 643391 | NCBI WGS metagenome assembly LKMJ01 (sample SAMN04112250, study PRJNA286221) | soda lake metagenome | biome: soda lake; feature: Kulunda Steppe; material: water; isolation source: sample PL-Br10 brine of Picturesque Lake | place: Russia: Kulunda steppe | collected 2010-07
AATCGAGAGGTATGAACGTACAGATTGATCGAACTGACCGCTCCGACAGCGAGTCGACTTCGTCGGCAATCCCGACGCACCGTGAGCGTCGGCGACGCATTGACGTCACTGACCTCGATGCCACCAGTGTCCAGGAGTTCGTCCGCCACAGCATCGAAACCGACGAGGTCTCATTGGAACATCGCGGGGCGCGGACCTACCTGCTTGTTGGCCGATAACTCGACGCTGCTTGTCAGTCGGTCACCCGGGGCCGTCTGCTAGGGAATAGTTTAGCCCTTGGACGGATAGTGTGGTGTATGGTATCGATAAGCGATCGGAATGGGTGTGAGAGTCAGTGTCAGAGCGACAGTCGAGGGCACCGATGATCAAACGCACACTCACCGTCGTCCCTGAAAAGGGACTGCATGCCCGGCCAGCCGCACGGTTCGTCTCGACGGCAGGTCAGTTTGAAAGCACGGTCGAGGTTTCTCGCGAGGACGGCGATCCGGTCGACGCAAGCAGTATGCTCGGCGTCACTGGTCTCAATATCCGAACTGGCGAGGCGATCGTCCTTGCGGTTGACGGACCGGATGAAACCGAGGCGTTCGAGGCACTCGAGGCGATTGTGACGACGCCCGAAGATGAGTGATTTAGACCGCGAGCCGGACTCAGAGTCAGGGTCGGAGCCAGAATCGGAACCTGACTCAAAATCTGGATCGGAACCCAACTCGGAACCCGAACGCACCCTCGAGGGCACCGGCGTTACACCCGCCATCGGTTTCGGCCCCGTTCACTGGCTCGCTTCGGAGCTCGAGTTATCCGACGCTCCGGAGTCAGTCGACGGCGAGACTGAACGCGAGCGTGTCGCCGACGCCACAGGGCGGGCGCTCGCGGCGCTTGAAGACGAGCAGCAGGCGACCGCCGAGCGCGTTGGCGAGGCCGAAGCGGATATTTTCGAGGCACACGCGGCGTTTCTGACTGATCCACAGATCGAGGACGCAATCGAATCGGCACTCAATGACGGACTGCCGGCGGAGCACGCGGTCAAACAGGCCTTTGAGGCCCCGATTGAGCAGTTCGAGGCGATGGAGGGGCCGATGGCCGAGCGTGCCGATGACCTGCGGGACGTCCGTGACCGGCTGCTTCGGGTGCTGTTGGGACGGGAGTCAGCCGGGATTCCCAAGGGGAGCGTCCTCGTTGCCGAACGGCTTACCCCGAGTGAGACGACCGGGCTCGATCCCGACTCGGTTGCTGGCGTCGCGACGATCACTGGCGGGCGAACCGCCCACGCGGCGATTCTCGCCAGAGCCCTCGGGCTTCCGGCGGTCGTCGGCGTTGGCGAGGAACTCGAGACAATCGAGACGGGGACGCCGGTCGTTGTCGATGGCGAACGCGGCCTCGTTATCGCCAATCCGAACGCGGAGACGCGAGCGCGAGCTGAAGGCGACCAGCGCATAGAGCCGATTGCAGAACCCGTCGAGACGGCCGACGGCCACCCGATCGAAGTAGCTGCGAACGTCGGCGGTGACGATTTTGCGGCGGCCACCGAACAGGGGGCTGACGGTATCGGTCTCTTTCGGACGGAAGTGCTCTTTTTAGACCGCGAGGAGCCACCCGACGAGGACGAGCAGTATCGGGCCTATCTCGAAGCACTCGAGGCGTTCCCCGATGGCCGAGTCATCATCCGGACCCTCGATGTCGGTGGGGACAAACCCCTCCCCTACCGAGCGGGACCCGACGAGACCAATCCGTTTTTGGGTGTGCGCGGGATTCGAATTGCGCTCGAGGAGTTGTCGGACCTGTTCGAGACGCAGTTGCGCGCGCTCTGTCGGGCGGCCGGCGAGGCGAGCGCGCGGGAGGAAGTTGGGACTCTCGCCGTCATGTTCCCGATGGTGGCCACGATAGAGGAACTCGAGGCGGCCGTCGATGCACTCGAGGCCGCCAGGGCGGAGGCTGCAGATGCGGGTATCAACGCCGCCCATCCAGAAATTGGGGTGATGATCGAGACACCAGCGGCCGTGTTCATTGCCGATGAACTCGCCTCCCGCGTTGATTTCTTGAGTATCGGCACGAACGATCTCACCCAGTACGTGATGGCGGCTGATCGGGAAAACGAACGGGTTTCGACGCTGCAGGACCCGCTTCATCCGGCTGTGCTTCGGGCCATTGCGCAGACGACGAGTCGTGCAGATTCCAACGATGCGTGGGTCGGCATGTGTGGCGAACTTGCGGGCGATCCGGCGGTAACAAAACTGTTAGTCGGCCTCGGCCTCGAGGAACTCAGCATGAGCCCGATTGCGATTCCGGCGGTCAAGCGGCGGGTACGGGACATCGAGTTGGCAGATGCGCAGGCGCTTGCAGAGCGGGCACTCGAGGCGGAGACGCGGGCTGAGGTGGCGGCAGTGCTGGAGAGCGAGTAGTAGGGGGCTCCCAGGGCGGTCCGTTCCACCCGAGACTACACACTACACTTTCGAGACGCCGCGAGCGTCCTCAGCGGAGTCACGGACCGACTCGACGGTGGCCGAGGGCGATGTTGCGGCGACAGCAGCGTTGAGCGCGCCCTCGAGGACCGGTGCATCGGCGATTGCGACCGTTTCGGCGTCGATGTCGGCCATCTCGATTGCCAGTTCAGCGTTCATGACGGCGCTGCCGAGGTCGACGAGGATGACGACGCCCCCGTCATCGGCGGCCTCGATAGCCGCTTGGATCGGTTCGGGACTCGTTCCGATGCCGCCGTCCGGGTCGCCCCCGACGGGGACGAGGCCGTCCTCACCGCCCATTTCGCTGGCGATTTCACAGATGCCCTCGGCAGCCTGTTTGCTGTGGGAGACGACGACGATGCCGACCATCAGTTCTCGCCTCCGCCTCCGCCTTCGCCTTCGCCTACCGTCCCGCCGTCGGTCTCCCCTGCCTTCAGATCTTCCGACTCGATGTCAGCCTCCGTTTCGAGCGATTCGGCATCGACGTCATCCGGGTGAACATCGGATTCGGCATCGACTTCCACCTCGCCGTTGAGCTCCTCGGTAGCGACAGCAAGGAGTTCCTCTAAAATGATGAGCGTGCTCGTTGCGCCGGGATCCTGGTGACCGACCGAGCGCCAGCCGAGGTAGGAGGCCCGGCCCTTTTTTGCCCGGAGTGGGGTCGTAAACTCGACACCACGGCGGGCAGCATCGACGGCTTTGCCGAGCGCCTCGAGTGGCTCGAGTTCGTCGACTTCGATCGACTTCTTGTAGGTGTGGACCGCCGGTGTCAGTGCGTCGACCATCGTCTTATCGCCCAGCGAGGCCTTCCCGCGGCTCTCGACGGTCTCGAGGTAGGCCTCGGCGAAGGCGACGCTCGTTTCGGCGGTGATCCCGCCCTCGAGTGTTTGGCTGGCGCTCATAATCGAGCCGCCATAGAGCGGGCCGGATGCGCCGCCGACGGCTGAGACGAGGGCGACGCCAATTGTCTTGACCAATTCCGCTGGCTCCTCGGCGTCGCTCCCTTCGACTTTCTCGAGGGCGGCCTGAAAGCCACGGTTCATGTTCGCGCCGTGGTCGGCGTCGCCGATGGCGGAGTCCAGGTCCGTGAGATACGTCTTTTTGTCGGCGAGTCGGTCGGTGACCGCCTCGAGGGCAGCCGCCACAGCATCGGTCTGGGACTCGAGATCCTGTGTCATCGATCAGTCCACAACTGTCAGGCCGGGTGTTTCGACCGGGTAGGCGAGCAGCTCTTTGAGTTCGTCGTCGAGCTCGAGGACGGTGATCGAACAGCCGTCCATATCGAGTGAGGTCATGTAGTCCCCAACCCAGGCATCCCAGATTTCGATGCCGGCCCCACCCAGTATCTCCTGTAGGCGGCGGTTGACCACGTAGAGTTCCATCAGCGGGGTCCCGCCCATCCCGTTGACGATCGTTGCGACTTCAGCGCCGGCCTCGAGATCAAGGTCCTCTAAGACGGCCTCGGTGAGGTGGTCGGTGATCTCGTCGGCGCTCATCACGTCGGTGCGTTCGGTGCCGGGTTCGCCGTGGATGCCGATTCCGAGTTCGATTTCGTCCTCGCCTAAGTCGAATGTGGGCTCGCCCTTTTCAGGTGTAATACACGAGGTGAGGGCCATGCCCATTGTGCCGACGTGCTCGTTTGTCTTTTCGGCGACGCGTTTGACTTCCGCAAGGTCGCCGCCCTTGTGGGCGGCTGCACCGGCGGCTTTGTGGACGAAGATGGTACCACAGACGCCGCGCCGTCCGGAGGTGTAAAGCGAGTCTTCGACGGCCACGTCGTCATCGACGACGACGGTTTCGACCTCGACATCGGACTCCATCCCGGCCATTTCGATGGCGGTTTCGAAGTTCATCACGTCGCCTTCGTAGTTCTTGATGACGACGAAGACGCCCTCGCCGCCGTCACAGGCCTGGATCATCTCGCTCAACTGGTCGGCAGTTGGCGAGGTAAATACCTCTCCGGCGGCTGCGCCATCGAGCATGCCGTCACCGATATAGCCGGCGTGGGTTGGCTCGTGGCCGCTCCCACCGCCGGAGACGATGCCGACTTTCCCCTCGACTGGGGCATCCTCACGCACGACAACCTCGATGCCGTCCAGTCGGCGCAGGTCGTGAGCAGCAACCATTCCATCTAACATTTCGTCGACGACACTGTCAGGTTCGTTGATAAGTTTCTTCATGATAAACCCTGATGAACAGGTGGGTGCAAGAGGAAATAAGTGTTCTTACCATATTTCCCGATGTCGAACCCTGGATTTAAATAACTGTGCTGCAACTTGTTTTGTTCACACGCAAATATACTGTAAGTCACTCATGTGGCAGAATAATACTCGCTTCGTATCTCGATAATCTATATTTTAGTTTAATCCCCTTTGTATACTAGGTGCTCTCATAATATTGCCAGAGTACACATAATGTCAAACTTATCTCTATCGCATTTGTCTTTCTGTATTGAAATATAGTACTAATATCGTCCGGCTACAGTTCACCTCGGTACATTTGTATAGTATCATACTTAATTCAATAATATTTATGAAGGTAAACTTATATACGAACTCCACAATTGTTTATTTGCATGTCTGTTGCAATGCAAGTAAGTGCTGATGAACCGACGATGAAAAACCAATTCGATGCCGAGTTTGATGTTCCCTCGCTACCAGCGACGGACGGGCAGGAGAACCCGACTCTTGATGACGACGAGTGCGGATTAACCTGTTTTCTTACCTGTACGGTGACGTTCGAATAGATGACGCAGGAGCGGTCGGCGGAATACACATACTGATCCAATTTACAATTGGTCTGTAAGACCGGTTGGCCAACCGTTTGTGTTGGCTGATTTTGTGTCCTTCGTATGAACCAGTCGTCCTTCTCGTGTTTAGGTCGGCGCAGGTGGACTGCAAGAACTAATATTGTCCGGCTACAGTCTCCCATTATATTTGCATAATATCATACTTAATACAATAATATTTTTGAAGGTAAGTTTATATGCCTACTCCACAATTACTTATTTGCATGTCTGTTGCAATGCAAGTAAGTGCTGATGAACCGACGACAAAAAACCAATTCGATGCCGAGTTTGATGTTCCCTCGCTACCAGAGACGAACGAGCAGGAGAGCCCAACTCATGAAGCCTGCCAACTTACCTGTTGGAGTACCTGCATCGTAACGATTACATCGTAGGAGCGGTCGGCGGAATACACATACTGATCCAATTTACAATTGGTCTATAAGACCGGTTAGCCAAACATTTGTGTTGGCTGATTTTGTGTCCTTCGCACGAAACAGTCGTTTCTCGAATCTATTTCGACAAAGATTGGAGTGCAAGAATTATTATATAGTACTAATATTGTCCGGCTACAGTCCCTCATTATATTTGCATAATATCATACTTAATACAATAATATTTTTGAAGGTAAGTTTATATGCTCGCTCTACAATTGTTTATTTGCATGTCTGTTGCAATGCAAGTAAGTGCCGATGAACCGACGACGAAAAACCAATTTGATGCCGAGTTTGATGTTCCCTCGCTACCAGAGACGAACGATCAGGAGAGCCCAACTCATGAAGCCTGCCAACTTACCTGTTGGAGTACCTGCATCGTAACGATTACATCGTAGGAGCGGTCGGCGGAATACACATACTGGTCCAATTTACAATTGGTCTGTAAGACCGGTTAGCCAAACATTTGTGTTGGCTGATTTTGTGTCCTTTGTATGAAACAGTCATCCTTCTCGTATTTATTTCCATATAATATTATATGCAAGAAATACTTGCCCCACGGATAGTGAGTGTTCCGTGGCGCTCTCTGTCTTTGATTCAACGTACCGCCGCTGGTCGACATCGCGGTACTCCTCTAGTCGCTCATTTTGTGCTTTATAAAAAAGCAATCATCTTCTATTAGAACATTTCAACAGGTAAATAAAGTACTAACAAACTGAGCTATTGCTTTCTACACCTACGAACGTTTCAACAGTTACATCTGCACCCTCTCGGTGGAATAGCCAGTCGGCCCGTCCGATATCTTACCACGACTAGTACTCCGCCAAGCGTCGACTGCCAGTAAAAGCGAATCATGCTGTTTAGTAATGGCTCATCACTCCACGCTTTCGAGCGATCAGTGTCAATCGCAAAAAGCAGACGTACCCAATTGCGAGATAAATAGTTGCAGTAGCCCCGAGCAGGCCAAGTTCCCATGCAGGGAATTCCCAGAGTCGAACCCCGTCTTCCATTGCGATTCGCGTCAGGTAACTACCATGGGTGATTGGGAGTATTTTCAGCCACTCAATGCTTCCTGCAGGTGCTGCAATGAGCCCAATGAATCCAAACTGCAAAAGTGGGAAGATGCTTTCAATACGCTTATATACGACCGCGAGGCCGCCAAATAAAAACCCGATTCCGACGACCGACATGAGTGTCAATAGCACTAGCGGAATAATAGTCAACGGGTCAATGGACAGCCACCGTCCGGTGATACCCATCATAACCAGCAACAACAAAAACCCCCAGACGAAACTGAGTGCGATATTCGTTAGCGTCGACACAGTCATCACGCGGCCAAACCCGTGTGGCGACATGTATAGCCGCTCAAGTGTCCCCCATTGGGCTTCGCGCGTGATATCCCACGAAAGTCCGGAGTAAGCCATTATAGCCAGAGAAAATAAAAAGAAGCCGACAATAATTCCGCCGAGTGATTCGGTCAGTGTTGGACCGGCGACAGCCTGTCCGCCAAAAAAGATGAGAAGGAAGAAAACAATCATCGTCAGAAACTCTGAAGCGGTGTTGACCGGATAGCGAACAAGCATAATCACTTTTTTGTATACCATTACCTTCCAAAGTGCTCGCAGTGAGGGACTCTTCTGTGAGGGGCCGGCTATGTCAGTTGTCACTGGCATGCACCCCGATTGTTTGTGAGTCACCTGGCGTGGGTACGGACTCGGGTTTCCGTTGGCTCTGCCGGTTTTGGTTGTCGGTGTGAGTGGGTTTTTCACTCGACTCAACAACTCGGAGGAACACCTCCTCTAGATCCGGTTCGAGTGTCCTGATCCGTTGAATCTCAGAGCCCGAGTTCGAAATTACGGTAATCATATCCGAAAGTTCGGTTCCATCGGTCGATGAAATCGTGACCGTTAGGTAATTTCCACTGTAGGTGTACGTAATATTCGCTGATTGTTCTGCATACTGACATATCTTTGGCTCAGGTTTATTCAGTGTTATTTCATAGCGGTGTGATTGAAACAGCTCAAGTAAATTTGGGACCGTCTCGTGGGTGACAATCTGGCCATCGTTCATAATAATTACTTCGTCACAGACGGCTTCGATTACGTCCATATCGTGGCTACAGAGGACGATTGTGACGTTGTGTTGGTCGGCCAACTTGCTCAATTCCTTTCGAAACTCCAGCGCTGTCTCGATATCGAGCCCAAGTGTTGGCTCGTCTAAAAATATCACCTCCACGTCACGAGCTAACGTTGTTGCTAACGAAACCTTCTGTTTCATTCCGCGCGATAGTTCGTTGACCGTCGTATCAGCATGAGAAGTGAGATCGAACTGCACTAAAAGCGCTTCGTGTCTCTCTTGTAACTCACGCGGGTCGTCACCGCCAAGTCCAGCAAAAAAAGCCAGGTTCTCTCGGACGGTCAGTCGCCAATAAATGTTTCTTGCCCCCTCGAGGATAACGCCGATGTTTTGGTATGCAGCGCTCGGCCGGTCTGAGACATCGATTCCGGCGATTTCGACTGTTCCTGTATCCGGAACTATTAATCCGAGTAGTGACTTGATCGCTGTCGTTTTTCCAGCGCCATTGGGGCCGAGTAGTCCGACGACCGTCCCCGTGTCAATCTCAAATGAAACATCGTCGACGGCTGTTACGGCGTTCTCGCCGGTTCCAAACTGTTTGGATAACGCGTCGACATAGATTGCCGGTATATCACCGGTCTCGTCATTCACAGCCATTCTTTCTATCTCCATTACCATATTCCATGATAACTGTTCCGTTATATTCTTGTACTACAAAATTAAATTAAATATAGAATTAAGTAATAAAGCTTATTTATCTACATACCTTGTTGAAAATAATGGTCGTAGATAGTGAAGAACTCCCGGCGATGACGGGTGGCCGGCCGCCAGCTGCAGGGCGTGTCACCGGGAGACCTGCCTTCGCCTGTCCGATTACTTGTGTCCCAAACCCGAACGCGCCGCCAAAGGCAATTGTAAGGGCATTGTCGCCACGGCTCTCGGCGAAACCAACGGGAAACGGAACTCAACCCCAATCTAAGCGTTCACTGTTCGAACTCTAACAATGGCCCAAATATTTACTGACGCGGAACGTCGTGAGATTGCTGGTCGAGCACGCCCGCTTCACGAACGACTGAACGGCCCACCGAACGAGAAAGAAGTGAAGCCACCAATCGATCCTGACCGCATTATCGAGGAGTGGAAAGATCAGTTTCCGTCCGAGGAGGCGTTCGACGCTCGACTCGAAAAGGAGGGGCTTTCACTTTCGAACGTTCGCCAACAGGTCGGCGCGACCCGCTTCCCAGTCGACGAACCGCTTCCGGAGTGGATTTTCTCCCTCGAAGCGTTGGTTGCATTTCTCGAATCGGCCGGTAACGGTGGGGACGAAGGCGAATCTCGGACCGATACGGAGCCACGACCGTTCACCGAACTGCTCACACCGGTTGCAGACTATGCTCAAGAGCAACTTCCGTCGACATCGATCGATGAGTCGGCGCTTTCACCGTTTGTTGCTGGCCTGAGAGAGCAGATGGATATACTCTGTGTTCAGGCACTGTACGTCGAATTCAAGAGCTTCATCCAGCACTTCGACCCGGACCTCGTGGACGCAGAGCCAACGGATTTTGACGAACCGCCAACCGAATATTACGAACGGTTTATTTCGGCGATGTTCGAACACGGCTTTCGAAACCTGTGTCTCGAGTACCCGGTCCTCCTCCGTCAACTGGATCAGTTGATTACCAATTGGGTCAATGCTGTTACAGAAGTGTGCCAGCGAGTGCAGGCTGACCGGAACGCCCTCAAAGAACGATTTGCTGTCTCAGGTGATATCATAGAACTCGAACCGCTTTCGGACGATGCCCATGACGGCGGCCGACTGCCAGTTCGTGTCTCGTTCGAAACGGGGAGTGTCATCTACAAACCGCGGCCTGTTGACAGTGGAATTACGTTTTATGCTATTCTTACACGGCTCGAGACACACCTGTCGGTTCCATCGATCGAGCCCCCGACGTACCTTCCGCGAGATGGGTACGGGTGGATGGAAGAGATCGAATACGACGACCTTTCAGACCCTGGTGGCGCCGACCGGTATTATGAACGGGCAGGAGCGATACTGTGTGTCGGATACATCCTCAACTTTACTGATTGTCAACTCGAGAATATTATCGTTGCTGGCGAGACGCCGATGATCATTGATGGCGAGACGATATTCCATCCGTCGGTTCCGGCCGCCGAAATGCCGGCACAGACGGAGATTGCACAGTTTTTAAAACGGTCCGTTTTGCTTACTGCACTCGTTCCGTGGTCTTCGGGAAATCCTCAAGTTCCCGACAAAAAAGGGTTTGCTGCGTCGCTCGCGGGTCTCGGGTCAAAGAGTGGGCAAACTGAGTTACCTAGTCGGAAGCGACCGGTGATTGAGGCGGTCAACACTGATGTCATGACTGTCAGTAAGGAGCCTATTTCTCTTGGACTGGCTACTAATACACCGAGCATCGGCGAAACTGACTATCCACCGGATGAACACATTGAGTCGATAATTCGGGGGTTCAAACAGGCGTATGAGGCGGTCGAAACCCTCCATGCAGCCGACCGTTTTGTTCCCGAAATTATCGATGACTCTGCCGTTCGTGGACTCGAGAATCGGTTGGTTTTCAGGACGACGATGGCATACGCAACGGTTCTTCAGTCGGCCGTCTCACGAAACCCCTTGCGGGACGGCGCGCAACTCACTGTCGAGTTCGAATCACTCGCGGCTGCCTTTTTTGACGGACAGATCGCAACGGATTCGTATTGGGAGCTGTATGAAGCAGAGCGCCGAGCGCTGTTAAACCGTGATATACCTCGATTTACGTCACGAACGGATGGGAAAGAAATCTTTCAGAACGAACGGAAACTGGGCCCTACCGTTGAGCAGTCGGGATATGACCAGTTTCTGAACCGTCTTGAAGAGATGGATGGGGCTGATATGGAACGCCAGTGTTGGCTCCTCAAAAGTGCGTTCGACGTGATCGAGCCACGGTATGAACTGCCTCCAGCAGCCGAAGTGAGTAACGAGCGCCTCCAAGCGGAGGCGGTTGAGCTGTTTGACATAACCAACGATGCGCGCATTGCAACAGAGACTGCCGATAGTTGGGTTTCGTTGACGCCAAATTACGATGGCGTCAACCTCTATCCGGCCGATTCCACGCTCTTTTGGGGGCGGGGCGGAATCGCGCTCACTGCGGCAGCGCTGGCGACTGCAACCGGTCAGGACCGATATCGACAACACGTCGATGAGATTCTCGAACCGGTCGTCACGTCGATTCATGAGGACACGTTCTCAGCAGGGCTTGGCGGTATCCGTGGAGTTGGATCGGTGATCTATTCCCTGTCGGTGATCGCTGAACTGCTCGCTGAGGAGCGCTATGCGGAATCGGCTGCTCGGGCAACCACGCTCGTCACCGACGAGCGAATCGCCGCTGATGAAACTCTGGAGGTTATGCAGGGAAGTGCTGGGACGCTGCTCGCACTACTCGCGCATTACGACCGCTATGGTGGGGAGGCGGTTCGTGAGCGTGCGGTTGCCTGTGGTGAGCGGTTACTCGAAACCCGGTCCCAACTCAACGGACACCGTGTGTGGGTCACGGAAGATGAGTCACCATTGGTCACCGGCTTTTCACACGGCACAAGCGGTATTGCGTATGCGCTTGCACGTCTCGCTTCGGTCACCGGTGATGAGAGATATGCGAAAGCGACGCGTGAGGCACTTGCGTTCGAGTCGAGCCTGTATGACTCTTCGAAACTCAACTGGCCAAGCACAACCGCTGAAACAGAATACGTCGACCGATGGTGTCACGGTCGAACCGGAATGGCACTCGCGCGAATTGGAATCGCAGACGCGCTTGAGGATCCAGACCTCCGTGCTGAAGCGGCGACGTCGCTCTCTGTGACTGGGACGGGTACCCCATCACACCTCGACAACGTCTGCTGTGGGAACGCTGGACGCGTTGACGCACTGCTTGTTGGCTCCCGCCGCGCCGGTCTCGACCGGACGTATGCAACCGAGTTGGCAGGACGCTTTCTCGCTCGCCGAGCCGAAGACGGAACCCTCTCACTACCTGGTCACTCCCAGTGGTTTGGGAACCCGACGTTCTTCGACGGCGTTTCCGGCGTTGCATATACGCTGTTACGGCTCCGTGACCCCGACGCGCTCCCGTGTGTCCTCCTCCTCGAGTAACTGGAATCGCCGCCGGTTGCACTTCGCGTCTTCCCACTCACGGACGGACGTGTCCAGTAGCGTCGACCAGATGACTGATGCTCGCTGCATACATAGGCTGGACATGGCGCTTGGCTATCCCTGTATGAACCACACGCTTCGTGAGCACGAGCCACCGCGTCGGTGCAACCGCGGGATGCAAAAGCAAACGTGGAACGAACGCGGGTTCTCCTACGCCTCCGAACTCACCATCCAGAACTTTCGGGATCTCAAACGGATCCTCGAGTGGAACCACGATCACGGCATCTCCTTCTATCGGATCACCTCCGACTTGGTTCCGTGGCACTCTCAGTACGACCTGTCCGAGTTGCCGGAGTACGAGACGATCAGGGACGTAGCCCGCGAGTGTGGTGCGTTTGCAACGGAACACGGGATGCGCCTTACCTTCCACCCGAGTCACTGGTGTAAACTCGCCAGTGAGTCGGAATCGACGGTCGAAAACTCCTTACAGGACCTCGAGAATCACGGCGTTTGGCTCGATCTGCTCGGCCTCGATCGCTCGCCATATTACAGTATCAATATCCATATCGGCGCGCATTATGGCGACAAAGAGGCGACGGCCGAACGCTTTCGAGCGGCCGTCAGGCGGCTCTCGCCCGCTGTCCGCGACCGGCTGACGGTCGAAAACGACGACAAGGAGAGTCTGTGGTCTGTCGGCGAGTTGGTCGAAGCGGTCGGGAAGCCACTTTCCGTGCCGATCGTCTTCGATTACCACCATCATCAGTTTACGAGCCGCGGGGTGAGCTACCGCGAGGCGTTTGAGTTGGCGGCCTCGACGTGGCCAGCGGACGTGCGGCCGATCACCCACTATTCGGAGCCGGCGCGGCTCCATGGTGAGCCAACGGTGAAGCCACAGGCTCACGCGGAGACGGTGGCGTCGATTCCCGACTGGCTGTCGGCACATTCGGACGTGATGGTCGAAGCCGGTGGGAAAGAGCGGGCAATTCTTGGACTCGGACTCGAGGGTGGTGACCGACGACAGTCCGTGGTGAATAAATAGTCGAAATAGTATATTAGCTTCAATTGAGGGCGCTAAGCCCCCTTCCTCAGCAAGCGCTGAAGGCGCGAGCAGGGAGGGGATACAGCGCCTGCACGTCTTATTTTCGTGTGAATCGGCATCTTTACTACCCCGGTGGTTGA
>LKMJ01004524.1_pt1 | contig 13088 bp, 11 predicted proteins | sample 643391 | NCBI WGS metagenome assembly LKMJ01 (sample SAMN04112250, study PRJNA286221) | soda lake metagenome | biome: soda lake; feature: Kulunda Steppe; material: water; isolation source: sample PL-Br10 brine of Picturesque Lake | place: Russia: Kulunda steppe | collected 2010-07
CCGTCGATAGGGCGCTACAGGAAGGGTGGATGAAAGTTACCGAGAGTCCATCATACGTTGTATCTGAGGTCTCGAAGATTATGGACCAGGCGCGGCGGTTTATTGCGACTGCCAGTAATCGATCGGAGGATGTCGTCGAAAAAGCGGATACAGAGATTGTCGGATTAGCCCTTGAAATGCTTATTGATGAGGCAGCTGATCAAATCACAGTAGTCACAAATGATATCCCGCTCGGCGAAGCAGCAGAATCGTTGATCCCTCAATATGGATTCGACGATGATCAGATTACTTGGCTCACCGGAGGTGAATTTGCTAATGAACTTGATGAGGATTTTATCTCTGAATTTGAGTGAATGAAAATTCTATTCTGCTTTGTTTTATCTACTAATTTTTATGCAAATAACATTCATCATCTGGACCGTCGACAGATCGCTGGCATAGATTTCCAGAATTTGTTGGTGCATTACAATAAGATCCAGAATGGTAATGACAGCATTCAGACTCAGATGTGACCGGCATTTGGCAGACACCAGATTGCGTTTCAGCTTTACAAATTGGCTGAGAGTCTTGATGAAATGCACATTTTCTATTTGGCTCACTAACAGGCATTTTACATTGTTCTCCGTTAGATTTCAGAGCACCACACTTGTATGCGTCTTCGCTATGGCTGAGACACTTAGCAGTTGGTTTGGAAACAGGGGTACCACATTGTGTTCCATCATCTAATATGGCCCCACAGGTATATTCGACATATTCATCATATACGTTATCGGGTAGTCCTTCGCCTCGATGGATATGACAATAGTCGTATTCACGAGGGATACCATGAGGACACTGAGAACCATCATTCGTCTCAGCTAGACATCGAAATGGGTTTGATCCGTCTACATATTTGCCGTACTTCGATACTGCTCTTATATTTTTTAATCCTGTAATTTCCATTATTTGTTCACGAGAGAATCCATACTCAACTAATCGAACACGATATGTATTCCGTAACGTCTTGAAATTCAATGATGAGATATCTGTCTTTGTCTGCCACCGGCGGGAGGGTAATTTATTCGCTCCACTAGGACTCATTACCCGATCATATAATGAAAAATAGGAATTAATTGACTCTATCGCATTTGGATTTCGGACGGGGACTCCACGGGGTGGTTCACCAAACTCTAGTTGCCCTTCAGAGTATCGACGACAATCATAACATGGTCCACCATCATCACTAAGATCACACTCGTATGTCCCTGTCGGAATACGTATAATTAGACCATTCTCTCCCGATTCAATCCATCTGGGACGCATATGACAAATTGTTTTTAATTGCAATCCAGCGCAATAGCATAGGTATCCAATCACCTGATTTACGAGAGGTTCTTCAGCGAGAAGATTTTCAAATAAATCTCGTTCATTTTTATTCAAAGGGCTAAACTGCGGTGCAATTGAATTACCCCATTGATCACTGTCCATAGCAGCTCACCCATAGAGTTGTTCTTCATTATTTGGCCAATGTTCATCATAATACTCTTGAACATCTCGACCAACGAGATCAATGTAATCTTGTGATGTTTGAATATTCTGATGACCCATCAGTACTTGTATTCGATGAGCTCCTGCATCTCGTTTAGCCAATACCGTCCCATAGGTTTCACGAAGATTATGAGCAGTTGGCCAATGGCTTCGATATTCTGAATAGGGAGTCTCTTTCAGTATCCCAGCTCGGTCAGCGATCTTTTTTACAAGCCTAGTCACATGATCAGGTGAACAGACCTTTTCAAAAACCTCAAAGTACGATCTTAGAATTTTGATAGTATCCTTATCACGAACGGGGATGGTTCGACCTGCACTATTCTCTGTTTTTGGACTGAATTCAGCCCAGCTAGGAGCCCAATGGCCATGTCTTCGCCTATTACAATCGTAGCAGATCCCTGCTTCAATATCGATTGTATTCCCACCTTCAGATCCCTTTGTCGCTTCTCCGCCTCCCACTAAACAGATATCTGCATAAGGAACCTTGATGTTTGGTCGGCCTTGGTTGATTTCTCCTTTCAACCAACGCTCCCAACGCATATGTGCCATCTCAGCAGCCCGTAATCCAGTAGAGGTCATTGTAAGTCCAATGAGTTCCTCAATCGGATCACCCTCTATTGCTGCTTTACGGAAGCGTGCTAACTCTGAATCTTCGTGGACAACGAAGACCCCATCTTGATACTCTCCTTTTGTGCCGAGAGGTTGAAATGTTGATCCTGGCATGCCTATATCCTCAATGATCCATTGATGTAATCAGTCGTAGGAAACCCTGATAAAGGCTTTTTCGACGTATCTCAGGCGAATCTTCACTGATGGCACTCGTAGACACCAATGGACACAACAAAACTATCACTAATAATCAGTATTAATTGTGAGCTAAAAAATCAACAAACCAATAATTATAAAATCAATGGTCCACTGATGTTATCAGCCACATAGAACCGTTGTAAATTCCTTTTTTACGTATCTCAACACAGTTGCCACTGAAGACATTCATAGACACCAATGGACACCATACATATAATTCAGACACGACGCTCAACCACAGAAGTACTGGTAAAACCCATCAGATGAATTTAGACGTTCGGTTGAGAGAAGATGTGTTCTGCTAAGCGAACTGTGGTCAAATTCACCCCCGAGCATTCTTGCGGTTAGAAACCGTTTACCCAGTCTTTTGCGTCTAATACAGAGTAAACTCGTCTTTAATTATGCCTTTTTTGTCATACTAAAGCTGCCGCTAACGGTATCGCTTCGACGTTGCGACTTGGGAGACTACGACGGAATGTAGCCGTCCTCCCTTTCTATCATCAGCCACTTCTTTTCGACGGCGTACTCAAGTGCCTCCTCAGCGCGGTCCGGTGAAAGCTCATTTGCTGCTTTTACGAACAACTCACCAAGACTCAACTTCCCTTCTCGATCAAGGATCTCGTGTATACGCCGCGCATCTGCTAATCTCCCTTCTGCATCTGCCGGGACTACGGTCCCACCGTCAGCGTTAGCAGTAGACTCAAGATTGTTCTGCCCTTGCTCTGGCTCTTCACCCTAGGTATGGCCCACTCCTTGCTGGATGGTAGTCACCTGAGTTAACGACTCAACCAGTGACAACTGGCGTGTTCCGTCGTATTCGGTCACTTCAGCGTCTTTCAGTGCGACGTGTTCGCCTTCGAGCTCTTCCAGGTGTTGGGCAAACTCTTCGTCCCAGGTCACCAGATCGATAGCACCAGTTTCATCTCTGAGGATAGCCTTCATCCCCTGCTGTTCACCTAGTCGTTGCGTGGTCACGATCTCGGCGGTGACGGTGACGTAGCCGGTGAGACACTTCGCGGCTTCCATGATCGGCAAGGCCGAGAACGCTGTCCCGTCGCTCGGTTCGGTTGTATCGCTCTCATCGTCCGGGGTCGAGCCGGTCTCACCATCCTCATCTTCGAAGTAGCGTGCTTGGAGACGGTCAGGCATCGACCGCTTCGCGGGTTCGCTGAACCGCACGTATCTCCAACACCTCTCCCGATTGTCGCCAGGGGACAGCCCACGGGTCTGCGAACTCTCTACGTCTATCAGGGCCTGCTGAGCTATCTGGCGTTTGAAAACGTCGGCGGAAGCAACACGCTCGTTGTCTTCTTCGCACATCGCGCGGTAAACGGCGTATGCATCGTCTTTCAGCAGGGCGTCGGTCTGCTCTCCCTGCTCCATGTAGTCGAGGGCGAACCGCCGGATAGGGTCGCTGGCGGCCTCGTATATTTCACGACGCTGCTGGGGTGTCTCCGGCATGCTGTACTGGCCCCGGCTGTCGATCAGTTCCTGGGCGTGTTGCACACAGAGTAGCAGTAGCCCCCGCATCGCCTCCTCGTTTTCCAGTATCTGTTCGGCGATCCCGGTTACTTTCTGCTTCTCGTGGGGGTCCTCTGGATCAGGATTATCGACGAAACGGTATGGCATCTCTATTGGGTACAAACGGTCAGCGATGGCGTCGGTCTCTTCGGTGATCCGAGGGGGTTCGTTCGCTGAGAAGAACATAGCAGCCTCGTTTTCGAACTCGTACTGCTTCTCGTACTTCTCGTTCGCTCGAATCGTGCCGCTGCCGGTCACCGACTTCAGGATACTCACGTCCCGGATTTCGCTCACTGAGATGTCGTCACCGATGTTGATCAACGCCCCTGGAAGGCCACCAGTCGCAAACTGATCGTCACCGGTGAGGTCTTGCAGTTCGACGCTGGCCGCATTGTCCTCGCCGACGAAACCACGGAAGAGCTTACCGACCCGTGTCTTACCGTTCGACCCCGGCCCGTACATCATCACGAACGCACGGAACGGATGACCGGGCAGCAGTCCGTGGGCAAGGTGATCGAGCAGCGTGTCTCTGTCCTCTTTTCGCTTGGTGATGTCGTCCAGGAACTCCCGCACTGGCCCTGGGTCTGCCTTCTCTGAGTCGTAATCCCATGCGATCCCGCGCGTGAACTTGTACGATGGACTGTGGTCGTGTAGTTCGCCTGTCTCCAAGTCGACAACACCATTGCCGACACAGAGGTGATACCTGCCTTTGTCTCCCGCATTCAACTCTTCGCGGTGGGTCTGGTAGCGGGCTTCAAGACGACCGACAATTTCTTTCAATTCTGTCTGTGAATAGTGAGACCATAGGTTTTTTTCGAGGATTTGAGCGGCGTACTCTCGGCCCCAGGGGCTGAAGTAACCTGTCTCGTCGTCGTAGACCCACAACCTCTCCGACTCCACGACATACATCCAGTGAGTACGGTCGTCAAGTGCGTCAGCGGCCTTCACTCGTCCAGAACCTTTGTCGACGACGTAACGCTCACGCACGTTTGTCCAGCGTTCGTTTGTCGAATTATCCTTTTGAATTCCTTCACTCTCTGGACGCTCTTCGCCTGGTGATTCAGGTGAGTGGACCGGCGCAGAACGTTCTGAATCGTCATACTCGGGTATCGGTGCTCCAGCGTTGCGGGCAGCGACGATAGCATCCCACCAATCCTCTCCTTCCAATGTGTCCCACGGATGGGTGATGATGCCTTCCTCTGCTGCGATTAAATCCAGAGGGCCGAACCAGTCACAGCGGCTTGGCTCAGATTGTGCAAAGTCCTTGAACAGACCGCTTGGCTTGTGCCGTTTCAAGCTCTTTCCCGATGACGACGACCGGTAACCGGGGTCCCAGGACTCCCAGTCACCGTTCTCGTCTTCGGTGTAGGATGACGAGAGACGCAGGTCTGACGGACGAAGGTGATATACGGCATCAAGTACGTCTTCGGTGTCGCCGGTCGCCTCAATCTCTTCGATATCGCTGCGAGACTTCGTCGGTGTGCGCTGGTCGTCGGGTTGCAGCTGCGGTGGCATCTCCCCAGTAATCTCAGTGTAGGCATCCTGTAGCCAGTCCTCCACGTACTCACCCGTATCGGCTACCTCATCACCTGCGCTACGCACACGATCTCCCGTGACGGTGAAGAACTTCTTCCCGTATGCCTCTACGCCTTCATGTTCATCTTCGATCAGATGGACGTTCGACCACCACTCTGGGGAGTCGAACCCAACCAGCGGGATGTGGAGACCGGTACCTGAAGGAGATCGTTCGATATAGGCGTCCTCGTCGAAAAACGGCTGTAGCGACGGCAGCCAGTCTTTTAGTGACCCATCATCATTGACGCAACCATCCAGGTCGAGTGCGCCGTACAGCCCGAGCGGATAGTCTTCGTTTTCTCGTCCAAATACGTAACCGATGCCCCAACTGTTCTTCTGTTCAGCGGCTTCGATAGCTTCCTCAAACGGATGCCAGTCGGCGGGGTCTGTCCACGACACCGAGAAGTCACCTTTCCAGTGGGGGCGACGTGGCGCGTCAGCAGAGGCATCCCACATCAACCACTGGTCGCGCTCTTTCAGCTCCTCGGGGATGGACTCAGCGTCGACGGTAACCTCAGACATCACCGATCACCCCCTGTTTTGGGTATGATTCATGTCTGTTTCTTGGCGTGTCACACCCCGGGGGACGACGGGGGTGTGTCATCTGAATTGCTAATAAAGCGTCTATAGCCTTCGAAAACGGAGGGGTAAAAACGGTGTCACAGGTGTCACGGGCCCAGACTCGATCTTTTCTCACGCATGAGTGTGCACACACGCACTCGCATACTACGCGAAAGTCCAGGTTAGAGGTGAGACACCTGTGACACCCCAAACTGAACACATATTGATAGGAAGTAAAGACGCTGAGATGCCTGCTTTCTATGTCATGGATGTCACATCCCCACCCAGTGACGGCGGCCCCTGGGGTTGTGACATCAGGATAATGTTGCCAGTAATTGGGGAGTTGAGGCTGTTCATCGATCTGTCCGACCGTCGTAGTGGTGCTGGTGTCGCTCATGATTATCCACATATCGCTGTACGCCCGACGCTGTGCAACGCCAGCTTTGTTCGACACTGTCGATCGTCTGTCGCGTCTAGTATCGTCATTCGTGTTTTGAGATCGGCATGCCCACACCGAGCCGATAAACCGGAGACCTCTCGACAAAAGCCATAGCCCACACTGACCGTGAGCAGTACGCTTATTGCCGTTCGGTCGAGAAGGGGAGGTGTACAAACCAATCTGGGCGTTTCTTTACGCCCAACCCTTCTGCGGGACAGGTTGACTCCTTAGCTTTGGTTAGGCCTATTCGGGATCAGACACAAACTGTTGCGCAGGTTCAATTGAGCTGTATCCCAGCCGCGCCATAATGTGTGTCGCTGTCATACCTTTTTGACCCAACATTATCCCATGCGTATGTCGTAGATCCTGTGCGGTCACCTTCCGATCCAACCCCGCTTCTTCAGCGATCTGCCGGACGTGGTAGTTGACCCCACGATGTGAGAGTGGAAGACAGTCGAAACCTTGTTGCCACCAATCTAGGAGGTTGACAAGCGATTCCTGATCGCTAGCAATATTTATAGACCGGATAGCAGCAGGTGTTTTGACCTTCCACCGATTGTCTTCCCGATTCGGAGAGTTCCGGCATTTGGTACATGGTTCACCCCTGTCATTCAGATTCTTTTGTTTCTTGTTACCAGTTCCTATTGGACCGACTCCACCGATGCACTCTTCTGTTCGCGGAATTTCGAGGACCATCTCCTCGTTGTCTGTGATTAGCCACTCAGGACGCATGTGCACGATCTCCCCAGTACGTAGCCCGGTATGCAACAGGCAGAGACCTACCAGCCGGCGGATAGGATTATCTGCGTCTTCTGCTGCTATTTTAAAGAGTTGCCTTTGAGTTGGTGTGAGCGGATTAAGGAGTCGTCCCGTCATCGGTCGACCACATCCACATCCGTTCTGTTGGCGTGTCTAATCTCGTTTACTCGTAGATTAGTTGTCCTGATTACATCCATGTGTTTTCGATGCCCCATATCTATCTATACTTCCCAAGGGGGTGTGAGTCTGACTGCAGGTTGCCGAGCAGGTTCGTTTTGACTTAAACGTTGGTAAAGACTACCATGCATAGAAAACCAAAATGTAGACATGACTCAGATGTGCGATTATATTCTCCACAAAGTATAGACGGAAAAGATACTATTACCAAGTAATGGTTGACGGAGAAGATCCTGATCAAAAGAATATCCGGGACTATCATCTTGCACCCAAGCAAAGAGATAGAATTAATAATAAAGAAGCACTATCTAACGCTTCCGCATCACCTGGTGAGTACCTGAGAGATATACAAAACAACAAAGTTGAGAATCTTCCAGAACGTATAATTAGATTGTTCTCGGATATTCGACTACTTGCAGAAGCTGACTTTTTCGCCGAAGAGTGGGAATCTGAAGTCTGGGAACAAGTTGACCTATCAAACGACAACTGGAAAGAATGGGATTGGGAGCCGCACCTGCGTGAGTTATTTTATGAGGAAATGAATGATTTTGCCGTTCGGGAACCACCGATGTCTACAAATGAAAGAAATGAAGAATCCAATCAGTCTGGAGGACCAATAGATTTCGGCGTTGAGATGGGACACACGCTGAGACTTCTATGTGGGTCATATACATCTACAGATGAACAACTTGACTTACTTGTTGGAATATTTGTAGGATTAATGCAACCGGGGCCAGATACTCGCTATCCAGGTGATGAAAGCAACTTCAACGATCAATCCGAGCTTGCTGAGAAATTCAAGACAAAATTGCAGGCTTGGATTATGATGGATAGTTTGACCAGACAGAGTGCAGGAAAACTCCAAAACAATTACAAAACTCGCGAACATCTAATATATAATAGCATTGAATCTGAAAACCTTACACCGTCTAGCCCACTGATAGAATATCTATTAGAAGAGGCCGATTTCCCACCGGTAGAGGATGAACAGACAAAAGAAGACCATATACAGAGGCAAAAAGAACTTGAAAACCTGCTTGAGAAATTAATAGAGGATACAAAAATCAATCAAGTTGATAAGCTAATTGAGAATATCTCGAGAAGTATATCGCTTCTTGTTAATTCGGAAAGTGGCGGAGAAGAGATACTGTCAGAGGTTTATTCATACGACGAATTTAGCTATCGAGAAATTAACTACGAAGGTAAAAATCTGAGAAATATGGTTCCGCTAATGGCCGGTGACCATGAATACTCAGACAAGACAGACTATCGGGAATGGATACAAAACCCACTAATACGTCAGGTATCAGGAAATTGGGGGCAGACTGAATGGAGAACAACCGAATTTGGTACGCTGGTTGGGTATGTTATTGATGAAGAGAAATCTCCAGGATGGGTGCATAATTACATTCTCGAGAGAGAAGATCTATCCACGAAAGATAAGAAAATAATCGAACAAGCTTTGTCCGAACTAGAACTGTGATTAATATCTCACGCCGGTAACAATAGAACGTTATTTTGGCATCTCCCAGATTGAATCATCAATAAACCGATCATATAGATCACTATCATCAATTACTGCACCGATTAGTGTCCTAATCTCTGCTGGTGTCTGAATCAGATTGTATCGGTTTACTAGGTACTCCGCTCTGTCCGGACTGAGAGACCGTCCAGTCATAATCGCATCTCTCAGGGCCAGTCGGATCGCCTGGAAATCATTGCGTGATCGCAATCCCCAATCGTGAGCCAACTGCTCGACGTTGTAATCACACTCATTTTTGCTGATAATATCATGGCAGTCTCGACAAAGCATTATTCCGCAATCGGGATATTCCGACCAGTGATGGTAATCAAATCGAGAGGGGGCCTCTGAAGCAGAGCGGTCGAGTGAGACCATCGTATCTCGACACAATGGACAGGTGAGTTCACAATTCCAACCGAATTCAGAGGCTTTTGTTCCGAATCGGTCGACGTATTCGTCGTTACGAACATTGCCCCGATTAGTTGTCACACCTTCCCAGATCCGCTCGTTCCAATACGCTTGAACCATCGAACGCAGTATCTGTGGTTCAACAAGATCTGCACATGTCGCATCTACAGCAACCCCACACCACCGTTTGAGAGTCACTTCACACTCTGGACACCGGGTATCGAACTGCGGGATAACTGGTGGCAGTCCTTGTTCATACGTCTCAACAACTTCACCACAATCTGGACAGACTACTACCGTTGGTCGATCTCTCAACAGATCCTGCTTGTCAGCTACTTCAAGCACAACAGCCTGATCACTATATCGTCGGGTTTCAGCCATCACTTCATTTTCTTTTCGTGCGAGGAGGTCAGATCTGTTTTCGATTTTCTCAGATTCCCTCATGGCATTGGCTCCTGAACTGCTCGATCTGTATCCGGCTCGACCCGATTTACTTTGAGCCCTTCGACTAACTGAGAGCCGACTCTACGCCAATCTCGATCTGTCTTGATCTCATGTACTCGACGCAGTTGATCACTCTCATTACACTTGACGAATCGATATCGATGGCGAGTATCATCACTAACAGTCGAGAACGCAACGAGAGCCTGAGTTTCTGGTTGATTATCTGTGCTACTTCCGGGTTGAGAACTTACTACTGGTGGCATTATTCTATGAGTTCGCAATTTTCAGTCGAATGGCCGTGGATCGAGAACGCAGGAATCACAATTGAGCCACTCAAAACTGAAACGACAGGAGAGAGAGAACAGGAGTTGAGTCGATAACCGATCAACCCCAATACTCACTCCACTCAAACCGGTGAATAAAAACAATATCAAAAACCGCACCCTCCATTGACTCACTATCATCTATCATAGTAACCCATAACTATATGCGTTTGCGCAAACGCATACGTAAACGTATGACAATACGTGCTGCAGTCTTTCTCGACAAGGGTGGAACTGGTAAAACGACGACTACAGCCCATCTGGGGCGAGCACTCTTGGAATTAGGTCACAAAGGAGTGTTGATCGATCTAGCGGGTAAACAGTCAGATCTCGCTAAACAGTTCGGCCTCTATGAAACGCAGCAGGAAGCCATCGAGAATGACGAGGATTTCCCGAACCTATCTTCAGTATTCGATGACGACTTCGCCAAGCTCGTGAAAATGAATGGAGTTGACGCTATCCTCGAACGACTGATCTACGAAACAGACGAGGGTGTCGACCTGATTCCGGCACATCCAGGGCTCGATAGCGTCGACGGCGAATTGAATAATGTTGAAGATCGGGAGGATCGGTACGGTCGGCTGAAGACATTCATCGACGAGTACCTCGAAGATCGGTATGACTTCATCCTGATCGACCTTCCGGGCCTGTCTCGGATCGTACCCTACAATGGGGTCTGGGCAGCCGAGAACATTATTGCCCCCGTCGAGATGGGCAGTTACGAGTTCGGACAGGCTAAGCAGCTAGCGAAGGATGTCGAAAAGTACCGTTCGAACTGGGATATCGACGCTGAACTCACGATGGTACTTCCGAACAAGTTCGAACGTGGGACAAATCTCGCGAACGATTACATAGACCGGTATCACGAGGAGTTCAACGGTTCGATGGCACCGGAACCAGTAGCGAAATCACAGGACATCAGGAACGCCACCGAGACCGGCAAGACAATCTTTGAACTTGAAGAACCCTCAACCACAGCCGCCCGCGCGAAAGAGGCCTATCTCGCCAATGCACGTGAACTGGTCAAACGTGTGGGGGATGACCGATGAGCGACGATCTCCAAGTACCTGACGGGATGAAGCAGGATCGGGGCTCGTCACTTGATGAGGAAGCAAAAGCAACGGAGCGTTTTGTCGACGATCTCGCCGAGGCTATAGGTCGGGTCGAATCCGGTGATGTATCAAAGACAGTTGCGTTTCGTGACGAACGGACAGCTGCACTCTTCCGAGCTCTAAAGGACAATCCTGAGCGACTCCAAACATCTGTAGAGGCCGCTCGCGATGAGGTCGGTGTCGACGACGACTCAGAAGGCGACCGCAGCGAACTGTTACGGCTGTTGGTCCGTTCCGCACTTGCCGAAGTAACACCGGAACTCACCGAAGCGGAGAAGCGGGCTCGTGTAAAACGGGTCGAGAACGATTACTAAGCATTTGCGTTTGCGTATGCGTTTGCGTATGCGTTTGCGTATGCGTTTGCGTTCTAGAAAATAGATTCAATGGCTAACCACACTCCACTATCGATATGTAATATGGAGAGATCTGCTCACCTCATTCTAGGGTTGCGAGTACACGGACATCCATCTCGGAGTGGTACTCACGCTGTGTATGAGCATCATATCCCGCAAGGAATGATTCTACCTCGTCAGCAAGTAACTCAGCTTCCTCATCGTCAACGTGAACGATCAGTGTGGGTTGATCAGAACGACTGGTATCGATAACGAGTGAGACCGTTTTGAACTCACCAGACTGTCTGTGAGATATAAATTCTTCATCAACCTTGGCAGCGAGATCGTTGAGAGAGTCGACTCCATCGGTGGTCATGGACGCATTGTCAGGAGAAGCCGACTAAAAGATGAACTACTTGGGATCGATCTCTCCGGTGTAGATGCTATGCTCACGAGATTCTAATCGAGTAATCACATAACTCGATTATGTTATAATGGATTTATTTCTGCTCTGCCCGGTTGCTATCATCTTCGACTCGATCTAAAGAGGTCTATACTGGATCAACAGACCACTGTTTTACTCACCTGTGTGTCAAGTTTTATCAACAAGGAGCGGTATTCGTCGGTATCCGAGATAGGCTCTTAATATGTCGACACAAACTACTCTAAACTACCGAACGAACCGAGACTTGTTCTCCAATTACCATCTTGACGAGCACCTCCCTGAAACGGAAGCATGGGATCAAGTGGACGATGACGAGCTCCAAGCAGCGTACGATGAAATCAAGCAACTCTGGGAACGAGAAAAAAGCACTGCTCCACAGCGGAACGAATCCCAGCTTGAGGAGAAGTTCATTCGACCGATGTTCCGGAAGTTGGGTATTCCATTTGAGGTCGAAGAGAGCACGGAGGGCACCCAGCGCCGACCAGACTACGGCTTTTTCAAGACCGAAAAAGATGGTGTCGACGCATTCCAACGTCGCGAAGAGGGCGGTGATTTCTACAAAAATGCAATTGCTGTTGCTGACGCAAAGCGATGGGGTCGGAAGCTAGACACGCGAGGGGAAAAGAAAAGAGACTACGAGAACCCGAGCCACCAGATCGACCAGTATCTACGCTTCACGTCGACGACTTGGGGTGTGCTTACTAACGGACAGAAGTGGCGTCTCTACTACAAGCCAACGAGCCACCGACTGGACTCCTACTACGAAATCGACCTTCCAACGGTTCTCGAACAAGGCGATCTTGATGATTTCAAGTACTTCTACCTCTTCTTCCGCCACGAAGCATTCGTCCCGGATTCATCTGGCGACGCATTCCTTGACGACGTCTACGAAGAGTCCAACGTATTTGCCCAAGAGTTGGGAGAAGATCTCCAGGACAACATCTACGAGGCGATTAAGCTCCTTGCGGAAGGGTACCTCCAATACCCGGAAAACGACCTTGATGAAGATAATCTTGAGCTAATTCACGACAGTTCGCTCATCTATCTTTATCGGATCATCTTCGTTCTCTATGCGGAGGCGGAAGGTCGCGACCTACTGAACACGAATAACGAAATTTACGAATCTCAATACAGCC
>LKMJ01004525.1_pt1 | contig 13087 bp, 11 predicted proteins | sample 643391 | NCBI WGS metagenome assembly LKMJ01 (sample SAMN04112250, study PRJNA286221) | soda lake metagenome | biome: soda lake; feature: Kulunda Steppe; material: water; isolation source: sample PL-Br10 brine of Picturesque Lake | place: Russia: Kulunda steppe | collected 2010-07
CGTCGCCCACCTGATGGAAACCGGGGCGCTGTCCATCGAGATCGCGCAGCGATACGACCTCGACGAGGCGGGCGAGGCCCAGCGCGCGGTCATGGAGGACTCGTTCATGGGGAAGCTGGTCATCGAGCCCTGAATTGTCGTAGTCTTCGCGGTCTGAACGACGGCTTCCCAACGTCTACCTTTTTGTTCCGGGAGGTCGTCAGCGGTTCACATGCGCACGGTCGAAGTGTCCCGGGTCGTCGACGCATCCCCAGCCGCTGTCAAAGCCGCGCTAGACCCGGCCAGTATCGTCGAGTACGAGGGGAGCTTCAGGGTGTTCGATATCGAGGAGCGCGAGGACGACTGGCTCGTCGTCGCCGGTTCGACTGGACTCCAGCTCGTGCTCCGATTCGAGGAGCACGACAGCGGCATCTTCTACGAGCAAGAGGAGGGAGAGGGCCAGCCCCTCGACGCAATGGAGACGACGTTAACGTTCCTGTCGGCAGAGGGTGGGACCAGAGTCACAGCGGTCTCGGAGGTCAGTATGGGTGTCCGACCAGCCACCATCATGGACCGTCTCGCCGCCTGGAAGCGCAAGGGGGAGCTCAAGCGTGCGCTCTCGGCGCTCGCCGAAGACGTGGAGTAGTTCGCCCAGCGTTCGTAGATGTCGAATGAATTCGCCCAGGTTCGCAAACCACGCGTGTGCGTGTGGTACACAATCGCGTAGTGTTTAACAGTATACAGGCTATCAGAAGGAGTATGAGCATACTTCAGACGGTGCGAGAGGTGCTAGAGTCGTCGTCGAGTGCGACGGCCACCGACGGGTCGAAGGGAGCGTACTGGTGTCACGACTGTAACGAGCGAATTCGAGACGTCGACGTGAAGGGGGAAGAGCCGCCGAACTGCCCGACGTGTGACGCGGAGATGGAGTTCGAACGTTCGACCGGAACCGCTGGCTGTGCCTGCTGATAGCGGAGGTTGAGGACTGCAGGCCACGGTTGCCTGTCAGATGAGGACGTGGGTAATCAACATCAGTACCAGGGTCCCGAGCGCGAAGCGGACGAGCGTAAACTCGACAGTCCCGAGCAGGTCGAGTCCCCAGAGGAGCGTGTAGACGAGCATCGCTGACAGCACGAGGTTGATAAGAAGGTGGACGCGCGGGTCACCCTCGGACTCGAGCTCCATATTTCACCAGTAGACCATCAGTCTCTTAAAGATACCCTCATCTCCCGACCAGTTAGTTGTCAGTTCGCGACTTGGTTGCTCGGTTGCCTCCCCTCGTCAACCGCCCCGGGGTCAAGCCCCGTGGCATCCGCCTCGATTATTCTGTGAAGATGCTTTTGGTGGTTCGAACCGTAGCCGAGGTATGCGCCTGCGGAACAGAGAGGGCGACCCCGTCGACCCGGTCCCGTTCCTCGTCGTCGCGTTACTCGCTGGAACGGCGTTTTTTTCGTTCGGACCGCTGTATCTGATGGAGTTCGGACTCTCGCTCGAACTCTCGGTCGCCCTCTCCAGTATGCTGGCGGTGCTCGCGGCTGTGCTCTGTTATCATCAGTTCGTCTGGACGTCCAACCCGCTCGCCCGTGAGGAAGTTCCCGCCGCGACGCGGTATCTCCGACTGCTGTACGCCATCGCGGCGCTCGTGATAGTCGTCCTCGCGCTCCGCGGACTGCTCGAACTCGCCTGAGTTACATCGAGTGCTGCTCCTCAGTTCGCAGTAGCGCTCCCCTCCCTGCTGGAAAATTCGAGCGCTTCGTCTCCCTCTGGAAGCCCGTCGGCCGCTGTGCTGTCGTTCCACTCCTCGTCGGTGACGAGACAGTCATCGAGCGCCGCGACGAGGGCCCCCTCGTCGATTTCCTGGCCGATGAACACGAGTTCTGTCCGGCGGTCTCCGTGGTCGTCGTCCCACTCCACGTCGGGCCGGTTCGACCGGTACATGTCCCGCTCAACTTTTGGGAGGGAGGCGAGCCACGGCCCCAGTTGCTCGATTCGCGTGCTCGGACCGGCCTGACTGAGCAGGAACGCCGTCTCGTCGCGCCCGGCAACCCAGAACAGCCCCTTGGCCCGGACCACCGATGGCGGCAAACTGCCGAACAGCGCTCGTACCCTGTCGGCGTGGAATGGACGACGGCGGCGGTAGGCGAACGACGTGACTCCGTACACCTCGTCGGGGTGTGCGTGGTGGTGCCCGTCACCCTCGTGATGGCTGTGGCCCTCGCCGTGGCTGTCGTGGCTATGGTCGTGGTCATCACCGTGGCTGTCTTCGCCGTGGTGGGCCTCGACAGCGCCGCCCCAGTCGACACCCGCACCGGTCTCTGCTGGGTCGAACAGGCCGGTCCCGAGAATCTCGGCAGGGTCGACCTGGCCGTGAGTCGTCGGGATTCGCTTCGCTCGCGGGGCGAACGCGCCGACGAGTTCCTCCGTTCGAGCGAGGTCCGCTTCGCTGACGAGGTCGGATTTGTTGAGCAAGACGACGTCGGCGAACTCGATCTGCTCGACGAGCAGGTCCGAGAGCGGGCGGTCCTCGGACTCCGGGGCGGTTTCGCGCTCGATTCGGTCGGTCTCGCCGAAGGTCTCGACGAACCGGGGAGTGTCGACGACCGTCACCATCGTGTCGAGGTCGTACGCCGCAGCGGCCCGCGAGGCCGTGGTGAACAGCCGGGCGACCGGCTCGGGCTCGCTGATGCCCGAGGACTCGACGACGAGGTACTCGAAGTTTCGCTCGCTGGCCAGCCGTGCGACCTCGGTTTCGAGGTCGTCCTGGAGCTCACAGCAGATACAACCGTTCGATAGCTCGGCGATACCGCCGTCGTCGGCGAGGTCGGTCCCCGCCGAGAGCAGCTCCGCATCGATGTTGATTTCACCCATATCGTTGACCAACACCGCAATCGAGCGGCCGCCGCTGTTGTGAAGCAGGTGATTGACGACCGTCGTCTTGCCCGCGCCCAGCGGTCCGCTCAGGACAGTCACTGGTATTCCGTCGCTCATGTCCCGCTATCAGGCCTCCATACCCTTAGTAGTAGCTGCGGATGGGCGAGGCCGACGCAAACGGTCGTGTGACAGCCACACCGGTGGGCGATATTCTTTAGTAGCGGACAGCGGTATGATGTGGCATGACACTCAGCGAGCGTATCGAATCCTTCATCGAGGAGCTGAAACTCTGGGCCCGGGGGCTGTATCACGGGATGATACGTCACCCGGCCTACGAGAAAATCGAGAAGGAGGCCGAAGACCTCGAAGACGCGTTCATGCTCGCCTGCTTCCCGGACGCCTTCGGGATTCCCAGCCCAGTCTCGTACTACACGGCGGAGTTTCTGCCGTATCTGACCGACGAGTTCGAATCCTGGCAGCGACGGATGTGGGACAGGGACTCGCTCGTCGAACGAAAGGGACAGCAGTACCACTTCTGATGACGACGTTCAGCTTCTTCGGTGGGAAAGGCGGCGTCGGCAAGACGACCGTCTCCTCCGCCTACGGCCTCAAATGCGCTCGCGACGGGCTGCGAACGCTCGTCGTTTCGACCGACCCCGCACACAGCACCTCCGACGTGTTCGACCAGCAGTTCGACGACACGCCGAGCGCCGTCGACGGTCGCGAGAACCTCTTTGCCATGGAGATAGACCCCGAGGAGGAGGTCGAGGCGCACCTCCAGCGCCTCCGCGAACAGCTCGGCCAGCAGCTCAGCCCGGCGATGGTCAACGAGGTGTCGATGCAACTGGAGATGTCCCACCAGACACCGGGGGCCTACGAGGCAGCGCTGTTCGACCGGTTCATCGACGTGATGCGCAACACCGACGAGTTCGACAGAGTCGTCTTCGACACCTCGCCCACGGGCGGAACGTTGCGGCTGCTCGCGCTGCCGGAGTACCTCGAACAGTGGATAGAGCGGCTGCTCCACAAACGCGAGAAGAGCATCGAGTACTACGAGCGCGCCGCCATCGGCAACCAGCAGGCCCGGCGCATGATGGAAGGCGACCCGATTATCGCACAGCTCCGCGAACGCAAGGAGAACTTCCACTTCGCCGGGGAGACCCTCCGGAACGACGCAACGTTCACGCTCGTGTTGAACCCGGACGAGCTGTCGATACGCGAGACCCGGCGTGCAGTTGACAGCCTGCAGAAGGCCGAGTTACCGGTCGAAGGGCTCGTCGTGAACCGACTCACCCCCGAACCGGACCCTGACGAGAGTGGGCGTGGTGCGACGTTCCTTCGGGACCGCGTCGAGACTGAACAGAAGCGCCTCGCAGAAATACGCGAGACGTTCGATATTCCCGTCGCGGCCGAAATCGAGACACGCGTCCGGGAGGTCAAGGACTCCCTTCTCGACGACGTTGCCGACGAACTGGAACTCGAAACGGCGCCGGTTCCCCCTTGAACTGCCTCGGGGCATTCACCTTGCTCATCTGTAGAAACGCCCGGCAGCGGGTCACTCGGCGTGATCGATACCCTCGACTGAATCCGACAGCAGCGTGTCGAACACCTTCTTCTCACCCTTCCTGAGGTGCTGTGAGAACGTCGCCGGAGCGATGTCGAGGGACTCCGCGACGGTCTCGGCGGTCACTTCCCGGGGCCACTCGAAGAACCCGGCGTGGTAGGCCGCACGGAGCGCCGCCCGCTGACGGTCCGTGAGTGCCTCGTCGAACATCTCCGAAACCGCATCGATGGTCTTCTCTGGCCGCTCAATCTGCCTGCGTGCCAGCATCTCGGCGCCCGGGTACGTCTCCTGGACGGTGTCGATAATGCGTCCGACGTCCGTGCTCGGCGAGAGGTGAATCGTCAGGTGATACTCGCCGTCCTCGAGGACGGCCTTCTCAATAGAGCCACCGAGCGACGCAACTTCCGACAGTGTCGGCGGGTCAGAGGCTCTGAACTCGAACCTGCGGCAATCTCCGTCCCCGTGGAGCCGAAGGTTCGTGAGATGAGGGACGTGTTCGGCCAGTTGCGAAAGGCTCTCGACGGCGTCCGACGTCGCGGTCCCATATACCAGAAATTCACGTTCCTCGACAGGGACGATGGTGTCGAACGTTATCGTCCCCTCCGGTTCGGTCTGGATGTCGAGACTCTCGAATATATCCGGTATGAGGAACTCGAGTTCGACCAGTTCGTCACTCATCAGCGCCTGCTTTCGTTCGGTTGCTGCGATGGCGTGACCGATGATTTCGCCAAGCTGGCTGATAACCGCCCGCTCTCGAGTTTCGAACGCATAGGGACGACTGCTGTAGACGTTCAACACGCCATAGACCGTGTTCTCGTGGACGATTGGAATCGCCGCCGAGGAGCGAAAGCCGTACTGCTCCCCCTGCTCGCGCCACGGTTCGTAGTCCGGGTCAGTACGGATGTCCCGTGTGACTTTCGTCTCCCCCGTCCTGAGTGCCTGTGCTGTCGGCCCCTTGCTGTGTTCGTCGTCCTCGTCGATCGAGATAGTAATCTCGTCGGTGTACCCCTCCACCCCGGCTTCGGCTCGAACAGCGACTGTCTGCGTGGCAGAGTCCACTTCACCAACCCAGGCGAACTGGTAGGAGTCAGTGCTGGTGAGGTGCTCACAGGCAGCCTGCTCTATCTCCTCGCGCGTCGACTGTTCGATGACGGCGCCGGTGATTTCGTGAACCCCCTGATTGATGCTGTTCAGTGCGGCGAGCTCCTCACGCTGGCGAATTAACTCCTGTTCGTTCCTGTGGTCGGCGATAGCACTCGCGAGGATGTTCGCGACGGACTGGACGAAGTTGACGTCCTCCTCGGTGAACGCTCTGGGCTCGGTGTCGTGTGTACCGAAAATTCCCCACGGGCTCTCGTGGGAGCCGATGACGACGCTGACACCGCTTCTCACGTCGTGGTCGGTGAGCAACTCCGGGCCGCTGAACCGAGACTCCGTGGTCAGGTCCTCGACGACGATTGGGTGGTTGTTCGCCAGCGTGTACGCCGCCTGCGAATCATCCTCGACCGAGGAGACGGTCACCTCGCCGACGATGCCGTCCTGCCAGCCGACGCCCTGCCTGAGCAGGAGCCGGTTCTCGGCTTCCTGCAGGTCGAGCACCTTGCAGTACTCGTTGTCCAGCGTCTCGGCGACCAGCCGCGACGCCTCCTCGAACAGTGTATCGAGGGAGGTGTCTTCGAGCGCCTGCTTGCCGAGGTCGGTGACGACCTCCTGCTGTCGAACCTGTTTCTCCAGCCTCCGCTGGTACGCTTTCTGCTCGGTAATGTCGGTCTGGATAGCGACGAAGGACTCGACGTTGCCGTCCTCGTCAGTAATCGGCGAGATAATCTGATAGGCAGTGTACAGCTCCCCGGACTTGCTCCGGTTGACTACCTCTTCCTCCCAGCGCTTGCCTGCGGTGACGGTGTTCCAGAGACGGTCGAAGTAGCCCTCCGTGTGCTCGCCAGAGTCCAGCAGCCTCGGAGTCTGGCCGATTGCCACCTCTCGCGAGTAGCCAGTCATCTCCTCGAACGCCGGATTGACGTACGTTATCGTCCCGTCGGGTTCGGTCATGTAGATGGCGTGGCCCGCCGTCTCGACCGCACGCCGGAATCGGTCGAGTTGCTGTTCGCGCTCCTTGCGCGCGGTCACGTCCCGGAAGTAAATCGAGAGTCCGCTGTCGGAAGGGTAGACGTTCGCTTCCACCCAGAACTCCAGTGCGTCGAAGTAGACCTCGTACTCCGTTTGCTCCTGTGTCTCGAGTGCGGTGTGAAACGCATCGTAGGCAGGGGTTTCCGTCGCTGCCGGGAACACCTCCCAGACGCTCCGCCCCAGCAGTTCCTCCTCGCTGTGCTGGAGGAGTGTCTCCGCCCTGTCGTTGACGTACGTGAACCGAAACTGCTCGTCGACAGCGTAGAACCCGTCGTCGATGCGGGTGAACATATCGTCGAGTTCGCTCGCGATGTCCTCGCGCTGGCGCTCCAGCTGTCGTTCCTTGGCTTTGCGCTCGCTGATGTTCCGTCCGATACCGGTGAGTCCGATAATCTCCCCGCCCTCGTCACGCAGGGGCGAGCCACTGAACTCGTAGGGAATCGTCTCGCCGTCTTTCGTCTCCAGCGGGAGCTCGACGGTAACTTCCTCGCCTTCCTCGAACACGCGATTGAGAGCCGCGACAGTCTCGTCCTCGGCCTCGTCATCGATGAAATCCGTCGGCTGCATCTCCTCGATTTCTGCGTCGGTGTACCCTGCGACGTCGTTGAGCTGGTCGTTCCAGTGGAGGAACTGACCCTCGCGGTCAATCGTGTAGATGACGTCGAGCTCCGTGTTCAGAACGCTCTCGATGAACGCGTTCGTCTCCCGAAGCTCCTGTTCAGTCTCGTGGCGCTCGGTCATGTCCCGGGTGACCTTCGCGTAGCCCTGCAGTTCGCCGTCCTCCCTGATAGCGGTAATCGTCACGTTGGCCCAGAACCGGGAGCCGTCCGCGCGGACGCGCCAGCCCTCGTCCTCGACGCTTCCTGCTGCTGCCGCTTCCGAGAGGTTCGCCTCGGGAACCCCCGCCTCGCGCTCTTCCTCCGTGTAGAACACCGAGAAGTGTTCACCGAGAATCTCGTCCGGGTCGTACCCCTTGATCTGCTCGGCACCAGGGTTCCACGTTCGGACGTACCCGTCGGTGTCGAGCGTAAAGATGGCGTACTCCTCGACCGCATCGACCAGCCGTTCGAACTCCTCGAGCGCGCGCTCGCTCCGCTTTCGGTGTGTGATGTCGTAGTACAGTTCGACCCGACCGCCCGCGTACGTGCCAGAGTAAACAGGTCTGCTTCGGTGTTCGAGCCAGCGCTCCTCGCGACCCTCTCCCGCGGTGACCCGGCATTCGAAGCACTCAGTGTACGTGTTGTCCTCGTAGGTCGCAAGAACCGTCTCCGTGAAAACTGCCGAGTCGTCGACGACCGGGCCGATTTGCTCCTGAATGACCGTGCGATTGTCCCGGCCGAGCACCTCCTCGCGGTCGAGGCCGAAGTACTGCTCGGTCGTCTCGTTGACCCAGACGACCTCGAAGTTCTCGTCGAGTACAAGCAGTGCCGCGTCGATTTCGCCGAGAACTTCACTGGCGAAATCGTCCGTCCGCCCAACCCACTCGGCGGTCGTTTCGGTCCGGGACGGACGCCACCAGACACGGGCGTTCGCGCCGACTTTCTTCGTTTCGAGGTGGCCGCTGTCGACGAGTCGATCCAGTCGGTCGTACGTGCTTCGCCGTCCGAGGTCGAGTGTATCGGCTATCTCGGTCGTCGTCCGCGGCGTTCCAGACTCCTCGAACAACGCCAGCGTTTCTCGAAGTGACTGCGTGAGTGTTCCTGTCTCCATGTCGTGTCCCCAGACGTTCACCTATTCTTCCTCCGTCAACGGAGTTACATAGAAATGCCGGTATCAAGACAAATAGAGAGCTATTTCGTAGCTAAAGCTCTCGAAACGAAGGTACGTGGCACAAATCGAGAAAGCTCGGTCGAAAAAAGACGCGTGTTAGTTCCGAGAATGTGCTGTCACTTCCGGAGCGTTCGAGTGCGGGCGCAGGTTGAGAGGCCACCCGACGCCTGGCTATCTCTGTGTCCGACGGTCGGGTACCTTACATACTCGGTAATCTGTGTGTATGGGTTTTTTACTCAGACGAAGTTCCGTCGATGGAGGAACAGCAGGCGACAGCGTTACGAAGACAATCCAAAACGCAACCCGCAACTACCCGGTCAAAACACATCAATAATTCTGTATTATAATGCAATAACCGCCAGACTGCACGGGCCTAACCAGTTCTAGCGAGTGTTTAGGGAGACACCGTGTTACCTACACGATAGGCACTGACTAGATCAGGCCAGAGATGAACGATGTCACATCTAACGAACCAGATAGCGGAGGAGAACAGGGGAGTCGTCGAGCTGACAGCAAGTGACCGTCACAGTCTGCTGGCAGCGAAGCGTCGCCGTGTCGTGCTCGATATCCTCTCGGAGGGGCCGTCGTCGTTCACGCTATGGGAGCTCTCGACAGCGGTCGCCGCCCGCGAAGACGACGCCGACGAGGGAGATATTGAACAGATAGCAATCACGCTCCACCACGCACATCTGCCGAAGATGGACGAGTTCGGCGTCGTCACCTACGACCGACGACGACAGCAGATTGTGCAGAACTGAGACGTCTCTGCACTGTAGTGCCAGGTTACGAGCGATAAATATGGATTACAGTACCAATGTATATGGACAAATCCGGGACACTGCGTATCCTCGACAGCCCAGGGGGTAGCACAGACAGTGAAGCGAATGGCTGACCTGAGTCGAGAGACAACCGAAGCGGATGTACTGGGTGCCTTCGATACCCTGGCGGAGCCGAGCGAACCGCTGACGACAGCTGAGATAGCCGAGGAGCTGGGCTGCACGCACGAGCGAGCGCACGCGCTGCTCGAAGAGTTGGACGAGCACGGACTCATCGAGTCGAAACAGATGGGCGTGCTGGCACGGGCCTGGTGGCGACCCGCGTCTGGTCCCTCGAGCAGTTTGCTGTCACCTGCCGAGAACACCACCGAGAGCCCATATCCGAAAGGCGGCTCCGGGTCAGGCGAGTCCGAGGGTGCGACCTCCCTGAGTCGAATTCTCGAGGCAAGTCCAATCAGTATCGCCGTGTTCGACCGGGCTGGTGACGTGTCGTTCGCAAACGAGCGGGCAGAGACGTTGCTCGGTCTCGAATCCACTGTTGACGGACGCTATGACCAGCCAGAGTGGCAGATGCACCGCGCCGACGGAACACCGATTCGGCGAGGAGAACACCCCATCACGCGTGTCTTCGAAACCGGTGAGCCGAGTTTTGGATTCGAACACTGGATAGCGCTTCCAGACGGAACCGAACGCTGGGTGTGGGGCAACGCAGCCCCCATACTGGACGAGGAGCAAGTCGAAAACGTGGTCGTCGGGTTCGTCGACGCCAGCATCCTCAAAGAGCGCGAGAACAAGCTGACGAGTGATCGACGCCGATTGCTCGAACTGTCCTCCGAAACGCTGTTTGACCAGTTTCTTGAGGCGGGTAATGGCCAGTTCCGGATAGACCTCGACGAGCGGGTACCAATCCAGGACGACGACGCACTTGAGTACGTCACGGCATCTGGATTCCCGGTCACAGCGTTGACAGACGTGCTCGAGGACCACGACAACGTTCGTAACGTCAGATTACTCCGGTCGAGTGGCGAGCACTGCAGTCTCGAGCTCCGGGTGACGCCACCGACACTCCCATCCGTGGTCGACAACCTCGGCGGAACGGTCGTCTCGTTCGTCCGCGACGACCCGAGGAACACGCCGCGCATCGTCGCGGAACTACCCGGAGATGTCGATCCGCGAACAGCAGTACAGGCGGCGAAGCAAGTGTATTCGGACATCGAACTGGAGTCACAGGAGCTGCACTACTCGCCGCGTCTGCTGTCCGATATCGTGAGCGACGCGCTGACCGACAGGAAGTTCGCAGTTCTGCAGACGGCGTATCACGGCGGGTACTTCGAGACGCCGCGAGCGAGCACCGGCGAGGAGCTGGCCGAGCAACTCGACATCACACGACAGACGTTCAATCAACATCTCCGGAAGGCCGAACAGACGGTGTTCGAGCAACTGTTCGAAGCCAGTGGAACGGAACAACACTGACCAGTCAGCCCGATACTTTACGTCCATCATCGCATTGTCTGAGATGATGAGTCCCGATGAGATCCGAACCGGTAGCTCAGTTACTGAACCAGTTCCAGCCGACACCACCCCGAATGTAGAGACCCCCGACATCACACATCGCTGGGACAGCTCTGACTACCTCCTGTTACAGATTATCGAAACTGTCGCTGACATCACCGGCCAGGAGCAAGAGGAGATGGAGCCGCTGCACTCGGTTCTCGACGTCGACGCGCTCGAATCGCTCCTCTCCAGTCATCGAAGCAATCCGGTGCGCCTCACGTTTTCTTACGAGGGCTGTGAAATCACCGCCGCGAACGACGGGACTGTCATCGTTCGGGCAGACAGGTAGAGACAGTTCGTCGCTCGTTAGCGAGCAACACCGTCCACTCTTTTTGAGTATGATTGCAGAATAACTAGTCGTACCCACAGAACGGATGCATAGACGGCGCAGAAAATTGCCCCGGAACCCATATTTCAAAAATTTTATTTAGTCTCAAGATGAGAGTCCGTCTAGAGGACCGTGTGGGAGTGTAGCATGTGACGAGGATGAATCTGCACACAGGCAGCATTCGGAAGTCGGATGCCCGCTGGTGGGGGCCACCGGCGTGGGCAAAGAGAGTGAACGGTGACAAGGTGAGACAAATGGACAGACTACAAAAGGAGCAGAACGAACGGTGGCATTGCACAGTAAACACAGGAGGTGAACGCTGATGGCGGGGATAATCTGGATTGTCGGGCTTATTCTGGCCTCGTTCACCGTCGCGTACATCGGGTACGGACGATACCTCTCGCAGTTCGTCGAACTCGACGCAGAAAATGAGACGCCGGCACACAAGTATCAAGACGGGCAAGAGTACGTCCCAGCGAAGAAACCGGTGTTGTTAGGACACCATTATTCGAGTATCGCCGGGGGCGCACCTATCGTCGGACCCATTACGGCAGCGTTTATCTGGGGCTGGGTTCCGGCAGTGCTGTGGGTCGCTATCGGGAACCCGCTGCTGGGTGCAGTCCACGACTTCACCTCGCTGTCGAGCAGTATCCGTCACGAAGGGAAATCGATCGGATACATTATCGGACAGTACGTCGGCGAGCGTGGCAAGAACATGCTGCTGTGGTTCGCGTTCTTGCTCATCATCCTCGTCGTCGGGGTGTTCGGGCTGGTTATCTCACTGGTCTTCGACGCGTATCCAGCAGCAGCGACCGCCGGGATAATCTACATCGGACTGGCACTGCTGTTCGGTGTCTGGCTCTATCAGTTCAACCTGTCGTTCATCGGCGGAACGGTCATCTTCGTCGCCGGTGTGTTCGGTTCCGTCTGGGTTGGAATACAGTATCCGGTCGCCTTCTTCGGTGAGCACGCCGCTGACGTGTTCGTCCTCGGCGGCGAGAGTGCACCGTTCTTCATCCCCGAAATACTCGGGAGCGCCAACATCGGTGCCTGGCTGATTGTGATACTCGTTTACGGTGGTGCTGCAAGCGTACTCCCGGTGTGGCTGTTGCTTCAGCCGCGTGACTACCTGTCATCATTCCTGCTGTACACCGGTGTTGGTGGTGCGTTGCTGGCAGTCATCGTTGGTACGTTCGTCACTGGTCCAAGTCAGGGTGCAGCAGACGAGGGGGTCGCCTCCTTCGACATCGCGCTCAGTGCCTGGTATGGCTTCTTCGGAAGTGGCAGTCCGTTTGCCGACGCGTTACCGCTGATGCCGCTGTTCCCCTTGCTGTTCATCACCATCGCGTGTGGAACAATCAGCGGCTTCCACTCGCTGGTTTCCTCGGGAACGACCGCGAAGCAACTCGACAAAGAGACCGACGCCCGACTCATCGGATACGGTGGAATGCTCGGTGAGGGACTGTTGGCAGCTGTCGCACTCTGCGCCGTGGCAGTCATCGCTTTCGAACCCGGTGCGACTGGTGGAATCGGCCTCGCCCTGCCGAACTTCGCACTCGGTGGCGGGGCAATCCTCACCGCGCTCGGCATCCCATTTGCCATCGGTGAGGTGTTCATGGCGCTCGTACTGTCTGCGTTCCTGCTGACGAGCATGGACACGGCCTGTCGCCTTGGTCGGTACATGGTCGAGGAGGTCATCGGGACGCCCCAGACGAGTGTCGAGGAAGTCGGTGCGAACAAGTTCGTCAACACGAGCATCATCGTCGTCGTCGCGTTCGTCCTCGTCGGAAGTGGCCGCTGGGAGGACCTCTGGACGCTGTTCGGCGGTGCGAACCAGCTACTCGCTGCGATGGCGCTGCTGACGGTGACCGTCTGGATCGCCAACTGGGACGAGACCAAACAGCTCATCTCGACCGGCGTTCCGCTGGTCCTGATGTCGGCGATTACCATCGCTGGCCTGCTCTGGGTCTCGATGTACCAGGTGTTAGGCGGGCGGTTACTGGGCATCACTGCGGAAGCCGAGACAGCACTGCTCGGCCAGGCAGCAGCAGTCGTCCAGATACTCATCGCACTGACACTGGTGTATCTGGCCCTGTCGCTGCTGTGGATGGGCTA
>LKMJ01004526.1_pt1 | contig 13087 bp, 23 predicted proteins | sample 643391 | NCBI WGS metagenome assembly LKMJ01 (sample SAMN04112250, study PRJNA286221) | soda lake metagenome | biome: soda lake; feature: Kulunda Steppe; material: water; isolation source: sample PL-Br10 brine of Picturesque Lake | place: Russia: Kulunda steppe | collected 2010-07
CCCCCCCTCCCCCAAAACCCTCACACCTCACCAAAAGCTTGCCGTAAGGAGAAGACACACAGGTGGGAGCCCTCCATGAACACAAACCGCCCACACCATCGGCGCGATGCGCGCGCCCCGTCCCACAGATGCATGCGGTGCTGTGTGATGAGCAGCCCCTCCCCCCCTCCCCCCTCCTCACGTCACTCACTTGCGCTTGCTGTGGGGGATGCAGTGGTGGTGACCATGATCTGGATGATGCGCACAATGGGCTCCAGCAGACGCTCCCTCCTGCACACGGCATGGGCGTGCATGCGCTGCGCACTGGGGCTGTATTTGAGCATCAATCTTGGAACGCATGCCCTGCAACTCTGAGGAGTGGAATGGGTGCGTGCACACACTCACACCCACAACCACATGCCCACACCTACCCACAAGCAAGCAGAAGCAGCGGGGTGAATGTGGAGGTGGTGCGAGGCGAGGCACAGGGATGGTCTCTGTGGGCAGTGCAGTGCACGCACTGGAAGGCACTTGCAGGGCATGGAATCGTACAGGGCAGTGCGCACACTTGCGGTATCTTGGAAGGCACTTGCAGGGCCTAAAGTTGCACAGGGCAGTCTGTGTGCTTGCAGGTACTTGGCTGTGTGTAGAATAGCACAGGGCAGTCTCTGTAGCGCGCGCAAGGCACGCACTTGAAGAGGGCATCATTGCTACTGTCCTTAGACAAGCGGTACAAGAGCTTGCCCACTTGCAGCAGGGGCCCCCGGCTCTTCACCACACGCAGCACCACCGAGCAAGCCTGCGCATGCACACAAGAACCGGGTGTTAGCTTGTCGAGTGCATGTGTGTGCGGATGCATCCATGCGTGTGCCATGCAAGTGTTGTACACCTTATTGCCCAAGAGCTCCATGTTCTGGGCATCCATCAGCCCACCTTCATGAGCAGCTCCGTGTTCTGAGCGTCCATCAGCCTGTACACGTGCTCCGCGATCGCCTCCCGCAGCGTCAAGTATGTGCCGGATGCGTCTATGCACGCAGACGAGGAGTTCAGCCACCTGCACGCGTGCAACAGCGCCGTGTGGACAGCACACACACACATCCACACAAGCTCAAACACGTAGTTCAGCGCAGACACACAGAACCAAGCACAGGAGGAGGTGTGCCCAAGACATTGCAGGCACTCACTTAGACGCTGCCGGTTGCTTGCGCAGGAGCTCAGCCAGGCCCACGAGAGCGGCGCAGTGCCGCTGCAGCTGCGCCGTTGCCTCTTTTGCGCCCATGGATGGCGCGCTGGCCGCAGTCGCGGTGCTAGGCTGCAAACATGTGTGCGTGTGTGCAGGGGTTGGAAAGGCCAGGCTGTGTGGGCGCGAGCAAGCGTGCAAAGGTCCTGAAGGGTTGCGTTCAATAAAGATGCATGCATGCGTGTGCTTCAGTATTTAAGGGCTGGCTGCGCAAGCGCGTGCATTGTACATGGTCCAGGAGGCTTGTTTGACAGTGCATGCGCCTCTGTGCAATGGTCCTCGAGGACTGGCTGTTTGCGAGGACGGGCGGAGGACTTTTTTGCGAGGGTGGCAGGCTAGCTGTTCGGAAGGGGAGTGTGTGTAGCAAGGAAGGGAACGCTTGCTGCCAACACCTAAGTCTGAGAGTAGGCTGCCAAGAGAGGGGCATTGTCTGCAAAAGGAGGGCAGTGGAGGAGGGGATGGTGTGCTCCCAGGATGGAGGGGAGACTGCGTGTGTTTGTGCTGAGAGAAGGGGATGTGTGCTGCCAGCCAAGCAGGGGCGCACGTGCTGTGAGAACGAAATGGTGCACTGTCTACAAAGGAAGGCGCACGCGCTGTGAGGAAGAAAAGGTGCACTGTCTACAAGGAAGGCGCACGTGCTGTGGGGAAGAGAAGGTGCACTGTCTACAAAGGAAGGCAGTGTGTGCCGCCAGCTTAGAGGGGCAGGGTGCTGCCAGGAAGAGGGTGCATCCTTTGCAAGGAAGCGCACAGGGGAGGTCGACCCAGGTGACAAGAATGGGTGAGGGCAAAGGTGAGGCTGATCCAGGTGGGCATGGGCAGGTAAGGGGTAGAGGGGCGGGTGATCAAAGTGAGAGGTGAGCCAACTGGCCTTACTACCGGCTCCACATCCACAACAAAATGCCATGTAGCATGCAGGCATGCAGGCAGGTGGGCGGACAGGAAGGAAGGCAAGAGGAGAGGTAGCAAAGCGAGTGAGACGGCAGGGCCCCTGCCCCCCAGGTAGTCCCGGCTGCACAGCGTGCGCTCGCTCTGCATGCGTGCAGCGGTCCATGCCCACCCCCCAGCCAAGGCTACGGATAGCTCACCACGTTGCTGCCGCCGCTGCCTGCGCCACCGCCACCGCCGCTGCTGCAGGCCGCCAGGGCGTTGGTGGCCGCAGCCAGGCCCCTCAGTGCCGCATCCACATCCGCCCGCCAGCGCAGGAAATCCTCGCTGGCGTCCAGCACCACGCTGCCAAACAGTGGGACGCTGGGGCTGCCCTCTTCGCCTGCATCCACAAACGGAGGTCGTGGGCGCATGTGTGTGTACATGCGTGCGCATGTCGGTGTGTGTGTATGTGTGCGTGTGCGTGTGCCTATAAAATAGGTCACACAACACGGAGTGCGCTCTTCCGGCCGTGCCCCTGAGCGCGCAAGCACACGCGCGCTGCCATCACCAGCAGGTTGCTTATCCCCCTGCCTCATATGTACAAAGGGTGGGGAGCGCATCCCTCCCTCCTCCCCCAGTTTGCCCACCTCCAGCGCCTGCCGGCCCAGCTGCGCCCCGCGGCCTGATTTGCCTGCTTTCCGCGGCTCAGTCCCCCGCCTATGTACAGCACCTGCCAACCCCGCCGCACCCTCCCGGCCGCACCTGACGGGGACGGCGTCCCGGACTGGCTTGACGCGTGCACAGGGGGGCGGCCCTGCCCCTGCTGCGCAGCGCCAGGCCCGTAGTTGTACATGTGGCGGTACGCGCAATCGTCCTCCGCAGAGCTGTCGCTGAGCTGCCCGTCGTCCTCCACTTGGAGCACCTGTAAGCGCGCGCGCGTGTCGGGCCATGCACGCAATGGTCCGCGATGGCTTAATGTCCAAAACCCAGCTTGGAGCACCTGTAAGCACGCGCGCGTGTCGGGCCATGCACGCAATGGTCCGCAATGGCTTAATGTCCAAAACCCAGCTTGGAGCACCTGTAAGCGCACGCGCGCGTAGGGCCATGCGCGCAATGGTCCGCGATGGCTCTGTGCGCACCCCTGCCTGAAGCACCTGTCAGCGCGCGCGCGTGTAGGGCCATGCACGCAATGGTCCGCGATGGCTTTGTGCGCACCCCCGCCTGGAACACCGGCATGCACGCCAGCATGGGAGCGCGGGAGCGTGACTGATTGCACGTGGGGCCGTGTGCGCACCCTCCATCCTAGTGCGCCAGCGTGGGAGTGTGACAGGGCGCTCAGCGAGGAGAATGGGCAGAGGCCCTGCCTACGACGGCGCAGCCTTGACGAAACCACAGGACACACGCGCACGCACACCTCCTCCAGTGCACTGCCCCTCTGCGGCCTAATGTGAGCCCGGTGCTTGCTGCATACTCATGAGCCAATTCTATGAAGAGGCTGTCCATCAGCACAGGGGCACAATAGCAAAGAGCGTGCAATGCCCGGGCCTGTGGCGCCGCGACCTTGACCAGCGCGTGCACGTAACCTGGAAAAAGTACAGCCCAGTAGCCTCGTCCAGCGCACAAATGCAGCCCTGTGTGGAGGCACACCCCGAAGCACGCTCTCGATTGCAAGTGCACAAAGCTTGCTGCAGGAGTGGGCACGCAGGCGCGCGCAAGTCCGCAGCACACAGGCATAAGCACGTCCGCAAGCATGTGAACAAACAACAAACTGGGGCACGGACGAGCACATGCCCCTTCGGCTGGAGCGCCACTGTCACAAGGCAAAAGGGCGGTATCTGTCGTGGCATGCCCGCACGAGTCCTGGCGCCCCCCCAAAAGGAGCTCAGGGGCCATCATCCCCTCCCTGCTTGCCGCTGTGCCACAGGGTGAAGGGGCGCCATCCCATCCCAGCTGCTCTGTGTTTGGGGTCAGGTCATTACGTCCAGGGGTGACGCGCTCCGGAGGGGGGAGCCCCGCGCTGCCGCACACACCTGCGCGCCTTCTATGCTGCAGGGCGCCGGCATGTGGCCGGGCGCTGTGCTGCTGGTGGCCATGTCTGCCACGTGCGAGGAGTGCGCCCTGCTGCTGGAGGGGCGGCCGCGGGAGGTGGTGGGCCGGGGGGGGAGGTCGTCGTTGCGGTTCAAGTCTGCGGGCCGTGGTTCGAGACCGGAATGCTGGGATGAGAGGGTGTGGGTTCAGGGTTAGGGGACAGTCCAAGCTGAGGGCCTTGCACCATCCAAGAGAGCTTCACCCCCCCGGATGGGCGCAGCAGCTGCCGGTCTGCAGCCCCGGAAATTCCAACCAGGAGCTCCAGGCGTGCAGCAGCTGCAGAGCAAAAGCTGCCAGGCAGGCGTGAGGTGAGATCCAGCCCCATAACAAGGCTCGCAGTCAGCTAGCCCTGCCCATGAGCGTATTGATGCCACAGAAAACGTGCAGCACAGCCCGCGCGCGGGCAGTGCAGCCTCTACCCCCTCACCTGCGATGGGCTCCTCGTACTCCCCTTGGTTTGAAAAGTCGCATCCCATCCTGCGCATGCATTTGCAAGATGGCGTACGTGCGCGTGTGAGCTGCCGCCGCCATGCACGCCGCCAGCAGGGCTGCCAGCCAGCGCAGGTGATGCAAAGGTTGGGGGGCTGATTCCCCCCCTTGTACCCCCGCTGCGCGCTCACCCTCCTGCGCACGCACCTGTCCCCAAGCTCCATCGCCGCCATGCTCGCCTTCAGTGCCGCCACGGTCTCTGCAGTGGTGCCCAAGCCTAGACACTGCTGTGACGCGCGCTGCCTGTGCTGCATGCTGCTGCTCCTGCCCATCCCTGCTGCTCCCAACGGAGGCTGCGGGCTGCAGAGGTCCATGCTTGGTCGAGGGTCCCTGCTGTAGGTGCTCATGCTCCCAGGCACTCCCACCTGGTCCCGGCCACTTTGCGAGCGGCGCAGCGTCGACTGCGCGAGCGGGCTGGCCACACTGTCATACTGCGCGGATGCACGGACAGTACGTGTGTATATGCATGCACGCACGTGCGTGAATGTATGTTACGTGTGTGTGCGCATGGTCTGTGCGTACGCTTGTTTGCTGCATGTGCTTGTATATGCGGGTACGTCCTGTTGTGTACGTGTCCATATGTGTGTATGTGTACGTGTGTGAGTGAGATCTTGTATGTATGCATGTTCGTTTGAGTGCACGCCTTTGTTGATTGTGTATGTCCTAGCTTGGGTCTTTGGGTCTGCTTGTTTGTGTGTCTGCTTGTGTGTCCTCTTGTGCTTGTGTGTCCGCTTGTATTTGTGTCTGTTTTTTTTGCGCATGTCCACTCGTGTGTGTATATGTGTGTGTGTGCATGCTTGCATACATGTGTCTGCACGTACGCGCGCTCTGCGTGCTGTCTTGCACACTTGCCTGGTCGCCCTGCAAGCTCACGTGGCTGGCCTCCAAGATGGACCGACGAGAAGCCGCACAGGAGCCCAGGGTCTCTGCGCCCATGAGCGTGGCACATGCAGTATGCTGTGCACACATGTGCATGTGGCCAATGCCTACCAGTGCTGCAACATCCCCCTCAGCTCAGAACGGCATGTGCGCATGCGCACTGAGCTTTGGAGGGCATGCGCGCAGCTGCTCTTGGGACGGCAGCCTGCTCATGCGTGGGCGCGAGGGCGATACTATGGACCGTTGCAGCAGCAGTAGCTGCAGCAACGCGCAGGCCTGTGCCTGTGCCTCCCTGTCGCAAGGCATTCCTGGCCGCCTCAGCGCATGCACGTGCAGCGGACGCCAGAATCGCTCCTCAGAGCACACAGAACTGTGCATGGCAGGTGTCACATGTGTGGCAGCACCCACCAGGAGCTCGCCTGGCATACGGATCCAGCCTCGCGATGGCAAGCCTGGGCCCAGAGTCAAAGAATGCCTTGCTGCGCGCAGGCAGGTCCAGGGATCATGCGAGCGGAAAGGGGTGAGGGGTACTGGACACCAGCAAACCAGAAATGCAGGCGCGGTTGGTACAGAAATGACGCTTTGCCAGTGCTGACGCGGGCAGTACAGCGAGGCCCAGAAACTGATCTGCAGCATGCAAGCCCAGGGTTGTGGGGCATCGTGGACGAGCAGACGGTCGCAATAGCCCAGCATGCTGACTGCCTGACCTGCTTGGCATGCCATAGGAAGAGGAGGGCCTGTTCTGGGAGTACTCTGAGTCTCTTGAGAACAGCTGACGTCCAAAGTCTGCAGGAGTAACTGGGCGCGTTGGGTCCTTGAGCGAGGCCCTGTGTGCATGCAAGCGCGGGTCAGGCAGCCATAACATTCCTGCAATCGTTGCCGCAGTGAGCCTTGTCATTCAAAACAGCCAGGCCAAACAGGCAGTGCCGGAGGGAAGAGCCAGGGTTGTTGCAGTTGACTTGCACAATATCCTGGGTGAGGATGTGCCCCCGCATTGCTGGTCTTCAGGATCACTCACTTTGCAGCATGGACAATGGAAACAGGAGCATTGTGCCTGATGGCAATGGGATCATCCCCACGGCCCTCTTCTTTGCTTCGACTCATCGTAGCCAATCACGCCTCCATTATTTTGTGCGCATATAAAATCATTAAATAATGCTGGGGAACACCAGCGCCTAAGCTCACCCCACCACGCCACAGCCAATTGAACAGCTCACCAAATAAATTGAGAAGGGGATAGGGAGGACCTAGGAGGAGCCTGCTCGAGAGCTTCAAACACAACAATGAGGGGGAGGCTTCCTCTCTGCGTCCTGCTGCTGGCAGGGCTGCAGGCCTGCGTGCAAGCATTCTATCTGCCTGGCGTGGCCCCCCAGGACTTCAAGAGGAAGGTGTGCACCTGCGGTAACATGGAGCCAGCTTTGCAGCAGGCCACTGCCTAGGGCATTGCCCTGCGCTGTGTTGCCACCATCCCCGTCCAACAGCACGCGCTCCTTCCCTTTCCGCACAGGATGTCATCTACCTCAAGGTCAACAAGCTGAGCTCGATAAAGAACCAGCTGCCGTACGAGTACTACAGCCTGCCGTACTGCCGGCCCGAAAAGATAGTCCAGTCTGCAGAGAACTTGGGGGAGGTGCTGCGAGGGGATCGCATCGAAAACTCGTTGTACCAGGTATACCGCGGGGCAGAGTAGCAGGATGCGAAAGTGTCGAGCCAGCGTGTGTGTGCCTGTGCGTGTGGGGGTCCTTGTAGCTCCCTAGGCGATGAGTTGATGGAAGCGAGGTGACAGCAGAGTGAGTGCCAGAGGCGTTTCTCCTCAACCCCCTTTTGCTGTCCTCTCTCCCCTGTCCCCTGCTGCAGATCCAAATGCGGGTGGATGAGCAGTGCAAGGTGCTGTGCCGCATCGATGCCTTGAGCGCGGCCCAGACCAATGCCTTCAAGGTCAAAATAGAGGACGACTACAGGGTGAACATGTAAGTGTGGGTTGCACAGGCCTGCATTTGTCATGCATTCTACCATTAGGGAGCCTTACCTGGATTGCAGTTTTCCTCATGGGAAACATTGATTGATTGAACCTACACCCGGGGAAGTGCATGCTGCTAATGCCATGCATCCATCCCTTTCTGGGGTGCACATGCCTTGTTGATGCTGTCATGCTGGCTGTGTGTGTTCGTGCTGTCTTCTTCAAGCTGTCATCCTGGGCTCTGCTTCGTGCACGCACAGGATCCTGGACAACTTGCCCGTGGCCATGGTCAAGATGCGGAGGGATGAGAAGGCCAACACGCTAGTCAAGCTCTATGAGCGCGGCTTCCCTGTTGGCTTCACGGCCTCCAACGAGGTCCGTGTGTCCAACGAGGTCCGTTGTGCGCGCTCCGTTCTCCGGCTATCCGCATGCTCCGCACCCGAATGAACCGACGTTCACCTCCTGCCTCGGTTTTGCAGGGCCAGCCCGAGGTCAAGTTCTTCCTGCACAACCACCTTCGCTTCACCATCCTGTATCACAAGGACGAGATCACGGACCTCGCCCGCATAGTTGGCTTCGAGGTGGAGCCCTTCAGTGTCAAGCACTCGTACGAGGCCCCTTGGGACAAGGTCTCCCCCACCTTGAACACCTGCAACCCGGGCCGCATGCAGTTTGTTACCCATGACACTGCCCCTCAGCAAGTGAAGGAGGGTGAGGAGGTCATCTTCACGTACGACGTCCGGTTTGTGGTGAGTGCTCTGGTGTGCGTCTCTGCATGTGAGCGCATGATGCTCATGTGGCAGCAAGCCACCAATCTTGAAGCACCTCTCAGTAAGAACAAACTGATGTAGCACCACAATGTTCTCATGTCCTAACTTGAGGTGCATCAACATTGAGCTAGGCAGCGCTGCTCATGCCGCATGCACTGCGGCAGAGTGCTCAGCAGCCTTGGCGCGAGCCATCAGCAAGTTTGGCACTTTCTATCTGCAGTGGAAGAAGGCCTTGGTCTAGATGTACACTTCAGAAGTGCAACTTCTGTTTATGTGCCTGCACCCGTGCATGTGGACAAGCACACCCGCATGCATGCGTAGGTGCACACACACACACGCACACGCACGCGTGCACGCACGCGTACACACACACACACACACATGCACGCGCGCGCACACACATACACAAGCAAGCAAGCACAAGCATGAACGCACAACACACACCATACATGCATTGCAGGCAAGCGACATCCGCTGGGCGTCTCGCTGGGACACCTACCTGCTGATGATTGACGACCAGATCCACTGGTTCTCCATCATCAACAGCGTCATGATTGTGCTGTTCCTGACCGGCATGGTGGCCATGATCATTGTGCGCACGCTGCACCGCGACATCACCAAGTACAACCAGCTGGAGTCAGGCGAGGACGCGCAGGAGGAGACGGGCTGGAAGCTGGTGGGTGCTGCTGCAGGCGCCGGCTCCTGGTGAGGTATGGGCAGCAAGGCACAGCAGTTTGGCGCGGAGTGCGCAGGACCCAGCTGCCGCATCAGGTGCATCAGCCAGCTATGACCTCATGGGGCATGGTTTTGGTTCAGCTGATTGACACCAGGCAGTACTATGCGCACATACGGGTGGAGGTTACAAGCCCCCTGCCGAGCCAAGTGCTTGCAAGTCGATGCAAAGCTGATCCGGTTTGTGTACGATTGCAGGTGCACGGCGACGTGTTCCGGCCGCCCGTGCATGCCTCCCTGCTGGCAACCTTTGTGGGCACTGGCGTGCAGGTACTGTGCTGTGTTGGCGACTGTGAGGGTGTTCTGTGGGCCCGGGAAAAGTTTGCACTGCTGCAGGGCTGCTAAGTGAAGGAGTGGACCAGGGGGCAAGGGAGACAGGGAAGAGGCACGCAACACATTGTGAGAAGGGAGGCAAGGCCGGCCAGGGGCTGCAGCTCTGTTGCTGCCTGCGCCTGTATTTCCTGCTCGCGCACATGTACCTAGCACAGCCAAGCAAAGGAGCCCCTGTGGTGGCCGTGGAGGCTGCATGCATGCAGCCCGCTCTGATGCGCAGCAGTGCTCAGCTGGAAGGCTGCAACCATGGGCCCCTGTGTTATGCATGCACGGGGCGCGAATCAATGTGGAACAGCAATATCAATTTAGTGTTAATTAATGTAAGTAATGATGTTAGTTGGATGGAATGGACTTGGAAGGAGGTGGACACGAAGAACAGCGGCCCCCACCGCCCAAAATATACTGACCACTGCCTGTGCCACGCCTCCCGCGTGCTTGCGTGCAGCTCTTTGGCATGGCCATGGTGACCATGCTCTTTGCGCTGCTGGGCTTCCTGTCGCCCGCAAACCGCGGCGGCCTCATGACAGCCATGCTCATGATGTTCGTGTTCATGGGCCTGTTTGCCGGCTACTTCTCAGCCCGGCTGTACAAGAGCTTCAGGGGAGAGGAGTGGAAGAAGACCACAATGCGCACCGCGCTCCTTTTCCCAGGTGTGCTCGTGCACAGCATGCGTGCATGTGGTGTGGTGTGGCATGGCATGGGTGTGTGAGTGTTATATAGAGGCATTTATGTCGGCCCCACATGGACTGGCCCTCTTGCAGTGAGCTGGCTGCACTTGCCAATCCTGCCACAAACGCTCTCTTGCTTCATAGAAATGGGGGGGGGGGAAACGTGCATGCATATGCATGCGCACAAGCGTATGCAAGCATGCACGCCCATATGCGCTTGTGCTAACACGCGCGTTTGCAGAGGAGCACATCTGATGCGCAAGCTCCTCCTTGCCTCCCCCCCTCCCCTGTCCCGCTGCAGGCGTCTGCTTCGGCATCTTCTTCTGCCTGAACATCCTTATCTGGGGCCAGAAATCCTCGGGTGCTGTCCCATTTGGCACCCTGTTCGCGCTGTGCTTCCTGTGGTTCGGCATCTCCGTGCCCCTGGTGTTCATCGGCTCCTACTTTGGGTACAAGAAGCCCGCGCCCGAAGACCCTGTGCGCACCAACAAGATTCCCCGCCAGATCCCTGACCAGCCCTGGTGAGTGCATGCACGAGCGGGGGCAGGGGGTGGGGGAGCAAGGCTGAACGCTGCGCTGCAGCTGCTGTGTGATGCTGTGTGTGGGAGGGCTGGCCTGGCAGGCGGAAGCCTGCGTTTCAGCATTGAGGGGGCACCGATGGCCTGCGGGGTTAATGCTCCTGAGTGAGCGCATGCGTGCATTGCTAAGAGGTCGCGTGCACTCGGACAGGGAAGGAGGGAGGGAAGAAGGGGGGAAGTGTGTGTGTGTGTGCGCCTGCCTGCTGTGTGTAGATAGGCAACAAATTATGGTCCGGCTATGTCTTACTGTCTCTCGTCATTGGGAATGGGCTGTGCATGGGACGCCTGTCTGCCCTTTGCACTGGTTTGCAAAAGCTGAGCGCTGTGTTGTGAGCGCATTCATTTCCCAGTGTTCTACATATGCTATACAAGAGGGCATGGCAACCAGTCATGTACAGACTTTCAGTGTGTGCGCCCCCCTTGACATGTCGTCGTTCAGTGTGTGCGCCCCCCATGACATGTCGGGACAGCAGGTGCCCGCCTTATCCTCCCTTGTGCGCAGGTACATGAACCCGCTGTTCTCCTGCATGGTCGGCGGCGTGCTGCCCTTCGGTGCAGTGTTCATTGAGCTGTTCTTCATCCTCACCTCCATGTGGCTGCACCAGGTGCGTGGCAATATACGGCACCCTCTGCAGCTGTGCCATGCACACGGGGCGCTGGGGCGCCCTGCGCTACTGCTGCTGCTGCTGCTGTTGATGATGATAATTATGATTTGCTGCTGCCGCTGCTGCTGCTTAGCAGCTCCTGCGTGCAGCATGACGTGCAGTGCCCAGGTGGAGTGCCGTGCGCATGTAGCGCCGGGACGCCCAGCTCTCCCTTTGGCACTCCAACCTGGGTGCCTGCTGGCCATGCTGCAGGCAGGCAGGCTGCTGAGCAGCACCTTGGAAAGTGCGCAGCTTGTGCACCTGGCTGGCTCGCTCGAGCATGCTCAGTGTGCAGTGTACGGCCCCCATGTCTGTGGGACCATGCGTGAGGCACCTTACATCCAGGCTGTCGTGGCGGTGTCCCCAAGGGAGCGCTCACGCGATTGCACACTAAGATGCTGCTGTCAAACGATGCCCACACAGACGCCCATGTTCATGCATGTGATACAAGGGGATGAGTGTAGCTGAGAGCTGGGTTGCCCGTTGCTGCTGCTGCTGACTTGTGCCTATGAAGGAGACAAACACAGCGCCGCAGCTATTTAAGACTGATGCAAGTGGAAGATTGTGCTGGTATCCCAGAGGGACAAGAATGAGATGGCAGAGAATCAGTGGCATTGCTGAATGCCGTCATTCTTGCATGACAGTTGCACCACGCCATGCGTGTCTCCAAGAACCACTCCCAAGAGTGCTTCGGAACCCTCCAGGGTCAGCCACGGCAGAGGCCCACCTGTGACGCACACGAGGATGTGTGTGTGTGTGTGTGTGTGTGCGCGCGCGCGCGCGCATGCGAGCGTATGCTTCATTGGATGCGACAAGCATGCGTCAGCCTAAGCTTCCGCAGTCCTGAACTCCTGGGACTGGGGCTGCTCCTTGCTCAGAGCACGCTCGTGCAAGAGAGTCGAAGGGTTGCACGACCCCTGGGTGGCTGGGCCGGCAGGCAGCTAGCATATGTCAGATGGGCAGCTGATTGCCGCTGCTGCCCGCTCCTCTGCTGCACACCTACCTTCTTCTGCATGCTCGGCTTCTTGACCCTTGTACTCATCATCCTGCCGGTGTTCATCATCCCTACCGCACGCAGTTCTACTACCTGTTTGGCTTCCTGACCCTGGTGTTCATCATCCTGCTAGTGACGTGCGCGGAGATCACCATCGTGCTGTGCTACTTCCAGCTGTGCTCGGAGGACTACCACTGGTGCGTGCCTGTGTGCTTCAGACTGCGCAGCGCGGCCAAGGCAGCGTCAGGGAGCAAGCATGCACAGCTGCGCATCAAGGAATTGCATCAAAGTAATCGTACACTCTGCCATGCATAAGTTCCTATCAACTGCGGTGCGCGCACGCACACGCGCACATACAGACACATGTGCGCGTGCATGCATGCTGTGGCGCTCGTTTGTGAGCTAGCCAGAGCTGCTGCAGATCATGGTCGTCTTTGGTACCAGCATTCCTGAGCTGGACAGTGCGGCACCACCGCCTGCGCTGCCACCTGCGTGCTCCCACCTCTTGCCCTGCACTGGGCGCAGGGGGGGCACGTTTGCCTCTTAGGGCTTGGGCCATGCATGTGCTGCCGCGCGCGTCCATGCAGGTGGTGGAGGGCATACTTCACCTCAGGCTCATCCGCGCTGTACCTGTTTGCCTACTCGGCATTCTACTTCTACAGCAAGCTGGACATCACCAAGACCGTGCCCATGCTCATGTACTTTGGTGCGTGCGCGTGCATGCGCATGCACACAGTCATTTATTCATTGGGATGCGTCCTTTAGCCACACTGGTTGATCGCTGGGTTTGTGGGCATGCATGCATCAAACGGAGGGCCAGCATGAGCGGTTCGCAGGTGCCGGGGGGGGTGGGGGCCTGACAGGGG
>LKMJ01004527.1_pt1 | contig 13087 bp, 12 predicted proteins | sample 643391 | NCBI WGS metagenome assembly LKMJ01 (sample SAMN04112250, study PRJNA286221) | soda lake metagenome | biome: soda lake; feature: Kulunda Steppe; material: water; isolation source: sample PL-Br10 brine of Picturesque Lake | place: Russia: Kulunda steppe | collected 2010-07
GCCGGAATGGTGAGGAACATAATCCAGACCATCGGGCGGAACTGCTCTTTGAACATGCCGAGCTGGTCGCCCATCATCTCCATCTGTTCCTCCTGGATCGCATCGAGTGCCTCGTCGTCGTCTGACTCTTTGGCCTCCTCGCGGCGTTCTTTGAGATCCTGCATCTGGTCTTTGTACTGGCCCATCTTGTCCATATCCATCAGGGCAACACGCAACAGCGTCGAGTACAGCCCTGTCGCGACCGCAACGACCATGATAACGACATAAAACGGTAAGACGCTGATGACCGGTCCCAACACGAGATCAACCGCGCTGCCGATTAGATCACGCGCTGGAGCCCAGGCGTAGCCCGCAAACATCAGCAGTGTCGCAAGCCCTGCACCTTTGTCCCATTTCGTCCAGGAGGTACCTTCGATCTCATTCGGCGGGCTCGATTCAGTCAGTCCCTCGCGGACGGCATCTGGGTTTTCGATTCGGAACCCGGATTCGCCGTCGACTAAGACACCTTTCTCGATCAGTCGGCCCCACTGGCCGCTGGTGATAGCGTCCCGGACATCGGTCCATTTGACCTCGCCGTCGTTCGCACTGTCGAGGACGGTCTGAATCGCCGATTTCATCTCGGCGTCCGACCGGACCATCGACCGGACTTTGCGTTCGATCCTGCTCATTATCAGCCGGTAGGCAACCAGCCGTTAAGAAGGTTGTACTCTCGGTCGCGTTGTGCGCGCCCGTTTTTATGCGTCGGTTGGGTCTTCGCCGATAACGTCGCTGATCCGCTCGAAGACCTCATCGGGGTGGGCCTCGCCATCGACTTCGATGAGATCGCCGGTCTCGCGGTAGTGGTCGATTACTGGCTCGGTGTTTTCGTAGTAGACGTCTAAGCGGTCTTTAACGACCTCTTTTGTGTCGTCGTCACGCTGGACTAACCGCGCTTCGATTTCCTCGTCGTCGGGCATGTTGAACTCGACGTGGTAGATGTCGCCCGTCTCGGGGTCCATCCGCCGACCGGTAAGCCGTCGGACAAGTTCGTCTTCGCCGACGTCCAGGAAGATCGCCGCGGTCAGCTCGGTCTGCTCGGAGAGGTATTCGGCCTGTGAGAGGTTTCGTGGGTAGCCGTCGAGCACGAAGCCGTCGGCGTCTTCGAGGGCGGCATCAACGATTTCGTTAACCAATCCGTCAGGAACGAGTTCGCCGGCATCCATATACTCGCGTGGGGTGCCGTACTCGGTTTCCATATCTTTGTTCGCACGTAGGGCGTCGCCAGTCGTGATGTGTTCGAGATCGTAGGCGTCGGCTAACCGCTTGCTCTGGGTACCTTTGCCTGCTCCGGGCGCACCAAGCAACAGAATTCGATTGCTCATACACAGTCAGTCTGTGGCCGGGGTTAAATGCTTGAAGATACTGCCCTGGGTTGAGCCGTCGACACCGATTTTTAGTATGCGGTCACAAACAAAGCGGTATGGATTTGACCGCCTTCGTCGATGATCTCGTGTACGAACCGACCCAGACCGACTCACCCGGCTTGGATCTCACAGTCGATTCGATCAGCCGGATCACCGAACCGGGCCGGGTTGATTTCGGTGGCGACGAACTTGAGGCCGCTCAGACTGAGCCCGTTGAGACCGAAAAGCGCGATCAAGGCGACGACTACGGCTGGTGGGATCTTTCCGAGGGTGTTTATCTCGTCACGTACAATGAGACGCTGACAGCCCTCGAGGATGTTCGGTTCGTCCTGCAGACGCGACGGGCCGTCCGAACACGCGGGGCGTTTCATTCGACGGTTCATCTGACGGGCGACCAGTCGCTGGGACCGGTTCCGGTCACAGTCGGCAAGGGTGGGATCAGAATCAAGGAAAACGCGCGGCTGTCGACGCTGTTGTCGGGCTGACAGTCCGACATGTTTCACCGGCTCTTTTAACTAATCGCCTCCTACCGAGGGCTATGACGAGATTCGACGCCGAAACGCCAGCGGACCGTCGACAGCTGTTCGCCGAGGCGATAACCGCCCACCGCGATCGTGGTAGTGAGTTTATAACGGTCGAGCCGGACGTGTTGCCAGCCGACTCCGATGACGAACTTCTACCGTGGATTCAGGTCGCCGGAACCACGATCGGGTTGGACTGTACCGACGCGGAACTCGACCGGCTCAAGACGTTCCTGGAGTCGTATCCTGACTTTCGCACCGAGAGCGTCGAGAGTCCCGAGGAGGCCGAGGGGACTCACGCCCGAATTACGGCACGGTCGGATGCCAACCGCCTGGCGATGTTTATTGACGAGGCGTTCCAGGAGGTCTACGGCTACGACGAGGGGTATAAAGCCTGGATTGTTGCCATCTGAAATCGTGTCCAGACAGCAGTACGCCGCGGCTACCTGATTGACACCATTCTTATTGCTGACTACTCGACGCACAGTATGACACTCCCACAGCTCGGACTCGGAACGATGGGGATCGACGACCCTGCGACGATCACGGCCGCCCTTGACGTTGGCTACCGGCATCTCGATACGGCCCAAATATACGACAACGAAAAGATAGTCGGCGACGGTCTGGCAGCAAGCAGCGTCGACCGCGAGGAGCTCACCGTTGCAACGAAAGTCTGGGCCGAGAGTCTCGCACCAACGGATGTCATCACAACGACGGAATCAAGCCTGGATCGGCTCGGTCTGACCCGTCTCGATCTCCTCTACGTCCATCGGCCAATCGAAACCTACGATCCGGCGGGAACGCTGACAGCGTTCGACCGGCTCTACGAGCAAGATACCATCGGTGGGGTCGGCCTGAGCAATTTCACCGTTGGGGAGATCGAAACTGCACAAAAAGAGCTTTCAGCACCCATCGCGGCCCACCAGGTCGAGTTCCACCCGTTGTTCTGGTCGGCAGAACTCTTGGCTCACGCCCAGGAGTACGACTACCAACTCGTTGCCTACTCACCACTCGCAGGTGGGATCGTCCGTGAGATCGACACCGTCGTCAACATCGCAGAAACCCATGAGACTACACCCGAGGCAGTCGCTATTGCGTGGCTCCTGTCGAAACCGAACGTCGTAACGATCCCGAAAGCCAGCAGCCGCCGACATCTCGAAGCGAATCTGCGGGCCCGACACCTACGGCTAACCGACGAAGACTGCAGACGGATCGATGCGATCGACCGGACGATCGAGTTGTACCCGGAGTAGGAGGCAACTATTTATATATCAGTTTACTCCCGGAGCTCCCGGCGTCGAATCTTGCCGGTTGTCGTGGTCGGCAGAGAGTCGACGAACTCGATCTTTCGAGGATACTCGTATTCGGCAAGCCGTTTGCGGACCAGTGCGGAGAGTTCACTTTTGAGGTCCGCCGATCCGCCGATGCCGGCTGCAGGCTGAACGAACGCCTTGATCGCTTCGCCGCGTGTGTCGTCGGGGACGCCCACAACGCCAGCCTGCTCGACGGCTGGGTGCTCCAGGAGCACGCTTTCGATTTCCATCGGCCCGACGCGGTAGCCGCTGGTCAGAATGACATCGTCTTTCCGGGAGACGAACCACAGATACCCCTCGCTGTCGCAGCGAGCGATATCACCGGTCAGAAACCAGCCGTCGATCTGTTTGGCCGCTGTTTTTTCGGGTAGCCCCCAGTACTCGTTGAAAAACACCCGTCTGTCGTCGGGGTTGATCGCAATCTCACCGGCCTCGCCACGTGGAAGTGGTTCGTCCGGATCTGGGCTTTCAGGGTCGAGAATTCGCACCTCATAGCCCGGCAAGGCTTTGCCCATGCTTTCGGGTTTGGCGTCGAACCACCGCGAGTTGTTGCCAACGACGAGGTTGAGTTCGGTTTGGCCATAAAACTCGTTGACCGGGACGTTCTCGAACGTTTCGTCGGCCCACGTCAGAATTTCGGGTGTGAGTGGTTCGCCGGCGGCCGCGAACACCTGAAGGCTGAGATCGTATCGCTCGGTCAGATTGTCGACACCCATCAGCATCCGCAGTGCGGTCGGTGGCAGAAACGAATGGGTCACAGTGTGGCGATCCAGGAGTTCGAAGACTGCTTCGGGGTCGAACCCATCGCGCGGCCAGGCGACGACTCGCGCGCCGTAATGCAAGCCAGCGAACAGCGTCCCGCCGAGAGCAGCCCCCCAGGCCCAGTCGGCGGGCGTCCAGAGCGTGGCATCAGCAAGCGACTGCTCGAAGTAGGTGTAGGCAGCCGCCGCGCGGCCGAGCCACAGGGCGTGGCTGTGGAGGACGCCCTTTGGCGGGCCGGTCGAGCCACTCGTGTACATGATTGCACTCGGAGTCTCGGGTGTCGCTTCGTAGGATTCGATTCCAGGCTCGTGATCGCTTATCAGTGTCTCAAACGCGTGGGCCTCCCCGGAGACGCTCTCGCCGAGTTCGATCACCGCGTCGAGTCCTGGACACTCGCCGCGGATTTCCTCAACCGTGTCTCTGACTGATGGGTCGATCACGACTGCCCGAGCCCCGCTGTCGGTAAGCCGGTATTCGAGTGCGTCGGGCCCAAAGAGGACAGTCAGCGGTACCGTAATCGCCCCGAGTTTCCAGGCGGCGAGATGGACGATGGGGTTGGCTGGTTTCTGTGGGATGACGACTGCAATGCGGTCGCCGGCCTCGATACCTAACGCCCGGAGACCGGCGGCGACTCGGTCGGATTGGGTATCAAGGTCACCATAGCTGTGGCTGGAGACCGTGCCGGCCGGCTGCTCGTATATCACCGCCGGCTGTTCGGGGTCGTGTTTCCGAACGAGATCAACGGCGGGGTTGTACGTCTCCGGCAGCCGCCAGCGAAACGACTCGCGTGCCTCGGCGTACGAATCGTACGACGGCATGATCTGCCAGCTCATGTGGGTACTCACAGAGCCACTGGCTTCGATGTTCCGCCACAGTCCTCTGCGAGCAATTGAGCTGTTGACAGTATGCGAAAAAGGCAACTAATCAGAATACCTATGCTCTTTGCACGCATAACACAGGTATGGGTAGAGAGAGACAAATACTGCGTATTGGGTCTGTGACGCCCTCCTCTACCCTTCCACCGACCCATATACGACACGTATCCGACAATACAGCAGTGCTGACAGCAGAAACTATCCGGGAGGCAATCGGGATTCTCGACTCGCAGTTGGTCGACTGTGTGATCTGTGAGCCACCTGAACCAGCCCTCGGTGTTGAGTGGATCACACAGCTGAGAGCCCACAACCCGGATCTGCCGGTGTTTCTCGTTGTAGCCGACGGCAACGAGTCGACAATCGAGGCGGCCATCCGGGCAGGTGTCACCGACTGTGTGGTGCCGCCGCGTTCTGATGCCGACCGCCGACTGCTCGACAATCGGCTGCGCAACGCTGTCAAACCCCCTAGCGAGCGTCGAGTCTTGCCCACTGACGGCGAAAAGCGGTCCGCAAGCGAAGCCGACTACCAGTCGCTCGTCGAAGACGTGCTGGGCGTTTCGTATATCGGCACGTTCGTCCTCGACAGCGAGTTTTCGGTGGTCTGGATCAACGACTCAATTAAACGCTACTTCGGGGTCGACAGCGAGATTATCGGCCGGAACAAACGAACGCTGATCGAGGGACGAATCAAACACCGCTTTGCCGACCCCGAACGGTTCGCCAACCGGGTAATCGCCACCTACGACGACAACACCTACGTCGAACGGTTCGAGTGCCACGTCACCCCCGACGGCGACCGCGAAGACCGGTGGCTCGAACACTGGAGCTATCCGATCACGACCGGCCCCTACGAGGGTGGACGGATCGAACACTACGTCGACATCACGGCGCGCAAACAGCGCGAACGGGAGTTGGAAAGCGAACGGCAGCTCCTGGATAGACTGTTCGAGACCAGCCCAACCGGGATCGTGTTGCTCAACACCGACGGCGAAATCACTCGAGCCAACAGCCACGCCGAAGTCGCCCTCGGGCTCTCGGAGTCGGCGATCACTGACCGGAGCTACGACGACCCGAGTTGGGAGATTCACGACGCCGATGGCAATCCGATTCACAGCGAGGAGCTGCCGTTTGCGAGGGTCAAACAGATCGGCGAACCGGTGTTCGGCTACGAACACGGTATTCGGCTCGACGACGGCACCGACCGCTGGCTATCGATCAATGCCTCGCCGTTAACAGACAGCGAGGGAGCCGTCGACCGAGTAGTCTGTGTGGTCGTTGATATCACGGCGACACGCAACGCCGAAGCGGAGCTTGCTGCACACAACCAACAGCTCGAGGAGTTCGCCGGCATCGTGAGCCACGATCTCCGAAACCCGCTCAACGTGTTGGCTGGCTCGCTCGAGTTGGCCGAAGAAACCGGCGAGAGGGCCCACTTTGAGCGGGCCGAGCGTTCGGTCAAGCGGATGAGTCAACTGATCGACGACCTGCTGTTGCTGGCACGGGCCGGCCAAGCCATCGACGCGACTGAACCTGTCGACGTCGGTCGATTGGCGACGGAGTGTTGGCAGCATCTGTCAGCTGAAACGGCACGCCTCTCTGTCGAGACTGAGCTTACGGTAGTTGCTGATAAAAGCCGGCTGACACAGCTTTTCGAGAACCTGTTTCGGAACTCGGTCGAACACGGCGGCGACGATGTCACAATCACTGTCGGTGGGCTCGCGGACGGATTTTTTGTGGCCGACGACGGGACAGGCATCCCCTCAGCCTACCGAAACCAGCTCTTCGAGCGCGGTGTGTCGTCGACGCGCGAGGGCACCGGGCTCGGCCTCTACATCGTCGAGCAGATTGCCGATGCTCACGGCTGGGATGTCGGTCTCGCTGACAGCGACACCGGTACCCGGATCGAGGTGACGGGAATCGAGCAACCTGCCGAAGACGACAAACACCCACAGACACGAGTGTAAGCGGACTGTTAGTCTTCGACTACTGTTCGTCGGCGAGTTGACTCTTGATATCGCCTTCGGAGACGTTCGGCCCAGCTGCCCGAGCAATCGCCGCATAACAAAGTGAGGGACCGATATCCAGCGTTCGTGACGACCAGGCCGGAAACACTCGCCCCTGGATGAACCGGACGACTGTGGGTAGTTCGTCAGTCGTCGTCTCGAACAGCGCGGCGACCTCCTGGACGATTTCGAGATCGGCCGACACGACTTCGATCTCGGTGAGGCGGTCCGCAAACGTCGCAAACTCCATTACTCGCCGTTTTTCGTGGGATGGTCTACGCTCGACGGTTCAGTATGATAGATAGTCACTGGAAATACAAACTGGATTTATGCGGTATCTCATTCGTGATATGGTATGGCCGACAAGACTGTGCATGAAAGCGAACTCGACCGCGCCAGCGTTGCAGAAAGCCTCCGGTCGCTCGCCGACGAGTTCGAATCCAGCGAGGATATCCACGTCCGGGTCGGTAACAAATCTGTTCGCCTCCAGCCACCTGAGACTGTCAACTACGAGGTAAGCGTCCACGAAACGTCGTCGCTGATCCGAACCAGCCGCGAGACGGTGACAGTCACCCTCGACTGGAAGCGTCGCTAAGTACTGTTTCGGACTCCTACGCGGTGGTGATTCGACGACCAGTCAGCCGGTCCGGATCGAGTTCGAACAGCCGAACATCGAGGGTGTCTTTTGAACCCTCCCACATCTCGAACAGCGGCCGGCTCGTCTGTCCGAACTGCGCGACGTGCTCGGGTTCGATCTCCGACCGTGGGATCTCGGCCGGCTGGCCGACAGCGATCACGGTTGCATACCCCAGGTCGGCCTCCTCGTAGACGACGAGCCGCGCGTTCGGTACGCGGGTGTTGTCGCTCGAAATCATTCGCGCGATCCGACAGGAGCACGGCAAAGCCGGTTTTATAACTGCTGAAGGCTGTATCAGCAACGGGAGCGTGTCTTAATAACAGGCAAGTGCCGGCGACCGACCAGAGTTGAACTACGATAGAAACCTGCTCAGCTAATCGGTGGTATGAGAGCGTACCCAACGTCGAAGACAGCTGGTGAATTAAACACTCAGATACATACAGCCGGAGCCGAAACATCTGCCCAACGTGATCGTCTACAGTGTTCAGCCCAGAGGAGTACTGAAATGAGTGGTGTCCGAACAGTCGAGCAAATCATTGTAGACGTGGCGAACGCTATCGAAGCCGACATCCAGGAGCTGGACGGATTCGACGAGTGGGTCGAGACGCATGGGTTGGGACGGACGGATGCAGCGGAAGCGATTGTCGCCAGACAGGCGGCGTTCCATCTTTGTCTCATCACCACGCTGTACGAGTCGTACCGGGCAGAAGGCGCAGATCTATCGGAGTTGGAGAGCGACAGCTTCGGGGAGTCTGTTACTGCGGCCCGCGACCTGACGGGAGACGAGTCGTTCTCTGAGTACTTTCTGACGGATGCCTCACAGCTGTTCGACGAGGCCGATTTGGATCGACTTATCGAGGTCAAAGAGCAGTTCGTCGCGCCGGACGATCCGGCCGAAGCCATCGGGCAGGTCCACGAGTCGCTCGTGCCACGGAAAGACAGACACAAGCTCGGACAGTTCCGAACACCCTCTGTCATTGCGGAGCTGATGGCCGAGTGGGCTGTTCGGCGTGCTGACGATGTCGTGCTTGATCCAGGATTCGGTGCGGCGGCACTCTCGACCAGTGCGTATGCAGCAAAGCGAACAAAAGACGGAGTGCACAGCCTCAGCGAGATGAACGGGGTGGATCTGAGCCCGTTGTCCGTGCTTATGGGGACTGTTTCGCTTCGGCTCGCCAACGAGGGTGGGACGCCAAACCTCCAGACGCGGAACTTCCTTGATATCCAGCCTGACGAGTTCGGCGAGGTGGATGCGGTGATTTCGAACCCACCGTACACTCGGCACCACGAGTTCGACAGAGAGGAAAAAGCCGAAATGAACAGCCAGATCGAACGGGAGGCAGGCCGCTCCATTTCGGCACTCTCTCCCCTCTATGCGTACTTTTACATCCACGCAACGCAGTTTCTCACCGACGACGGCCGCGCAGCGTTCATCACGCCCTCGGAGTTCCTGGAGACCAACTACGGCGAGGATCTGAAAGCGTTCCTCCTGGAAGCCTACCACATTCGCGGCTTTGTGCTCTACGACCGGGAGGCCGACTCACAGTTCGACGAGGCACTCACGACGTCGTTGATTAGCTTTCTTGACCGAAAGCCCACCGACGAATCGGATGACGAAACCCTGACGAGGTTCGTGCGGGTGGATGAGTGGCCAGGCCAACAGACGGTCCTGAAGGCAGTCCACGAGCAAACAGATGGTGAGACCGACTGGGGGTTTGTGAACACAGTGCGCCAGTCGGATCTCGATCCAGCGGACAAATGGGACGACCTCCTGGATCCAATCGAGATCGGTGAGGACGAGCAGCTAATCCCGTTTTCAGATATTGGAACGGTAAACCGTGGTATCGCCACCGGAAAGAACGACTACTTCTGTCTCAGCGAGGACGAACTGACCGGTTCTACGGGCGAGTACGACTGGGAGATCGACGAACAGTTCCTCTCGCCACTTATCCGCAACGCCCGTGCCGTTCCGCACTTCGATTATCGGCAGAAAGACTGGGAGGCCCAACGGGCAGACGGCGATGAGGTGTGGCTCCTTTATTATCTCGAGAAGTTAGGCTGGAATCCCAAAACACACCGGCAAGCAACCAGTGGAACGAAGAACGCGGGCCTCAGCGAGTTCGACGGGGAAAACGAGACTGCGGGTGAAGAAGGTCATCCGCACGTCGTCCAGTATTTAAAATACGGCATGGACGAGCTCGGCGTTCACGAAGGCTATCTCGCTAGCAACCGTGATCCGTGGTATGTGTCTGACCGGCGTGACCCGCCGCCGATCGTCTACACCTATATGAGTCGATCACGAGGACGATTTGTTCACAACAAAACGAGTGGACGAACCCTCACCAACCTCCACTGTGTGTATCTCGACATCGAACTGAGCGACGAGGAAACGAAGGCACTGCTCGCCTATCTGAACAGCCCGTTTGCGGATCGGATCGTCAAACGAAGCGGGCGGACGTACTCGACCGGGATGGACAAGGTCGAACCGAACGAACTGGAAGGCGTTCCAGTTATCGATCCGCGAACGCTTGATGACGATACTGTCGAGCAGCTGGCAGCGTTGTTCGATGATCTCTGTGCGGCATCACGGCACGGTGACGAGAAAGCGGTCCTGGATCGGATCTCCGAAACGTTGAACGAGATTCTCGACGTGTAGCCACCAGTGTCATAAACGCGGCGACAGGTCGACAGAGGTGGGTTCAAGTCCCTTGAACGTAGAGTAGGGCCAACTGATGACAGAATCGGAGTTGGCGGCGTCGGTCAGAGACGTGCTTGCGGTCGATACCGAGGCGTATCAAACCGAGGCGGCAGCCGATTGCGACTTCGTGTTGTCGGAACTCAGCAGCGGGACGTTCGACAACCACCAGTCGATTCTTGGGCTCGAATACGAGTTTTATGCGGTCTCCGAGGATCGCTGGCATACCGCAAAAGAAAACGAGTTCGCGCTGGCTCGCGTCCCCCGTCGGCTGCTCGAACTCATCGGCTTCGAGAAGGAACTCGGCCTTCATAACGCCGAGATGACCGCTAGCCCCCAGCCGTTCAACAGTCACGGCATTGCGGCTATTGAATCCGAAGTTCGCAGCCGACTCGATGCAGCACTCAACTGTAGCCAGGCCGAAGGGCTCCGGCTGGTCAGCGACGCGATGTGGACGATTCCGCCGACCGGCGAAACGGCCCGCGGCTATCTGTCGGACAGCATCAAGGACGACGGCGTGCGGATCGCCACCAATATGACCGACGCGACACGCTACCACGCGATGGCCAACAGCGGCTCGGGATCGTTCCACGTCGACGCGCCGGGCGTCGACTTCACCGCCGAGACGGTGATGCCGGAGAGTTTGATCACCTCGATTCAGCCCCACTACCAGGTCCAGCAGGCGATGGACCTCCCACGGTATTTCCGGTACGCAGTTCGGCTTGCAGGCCCACTGCTGGCGATTGGGGTCAACGCTCCCTTCTTCCCGCCGGATCTGTACGACGAGGACGTAACTGCTGACTGGCTGCTCGAAAACGGCTGGCACGAAAACCGGATTCCGGTCTTCGAGTCAGTGCTCAACAGCGTCACCGAGACGGACAAGGTGCGGTTCCCCGAGGAGATGGACTCCATCGAGGAGGCCGTCCAGCGCGTTGTCGACGACGAGACGATGGTGCCAATGCCAGTCGAGCGCGCCGACCGGTTCCACGATAACTTCGCGACGCTCCGCCGCAAACACGGCACCTACTGGCGGTGGGTTCGGCCGGTGTTTGACGGGCCAACGCGCTCGCAGGCCAACGCCAGAATCGAGTTCCGACCCTTGCCCGCCCAGCCAACTGTCCGGGATTCGATGGCACTCGCGGTCGCTTTCGCGGGCGCGATGGAAGGGTTGACACGTACCGAACATCCGGTTGCCACACTGGAGTGGGAGGCTGCCCGCGAGAACTTCTATGCGGCAATGCGCAATGGGATCGACGCCGAGATCGACTGGATCACCGCCGACGGCTCGGAGATCCAGGATCTCGAACTCGCGGTGACCGATCTTTTAGAACACGCCGCCGAGGGCCTTCGGGCGGTCGGGCTCGACCGTGCGGCTGTGGATTGCTATCTCCAGCCGCTCCAGTGGCGACTCGAACACAGTCTGACGCCGGCGTCCTGGAAGCGGGATCGAGTCCGTGCGCACACCAAACAGGGGGCCTCGCCTGCGGAGGCTATCGAGTCGACCCAGCGTGAGTACATCGCAAACCAATCAGAGACTCTTGTCGAGGGGTGCTTCACGGACTGGTAAAAACAGCGATTTTTCGGAGGGCGTCGTTAGGCCGCTGGCGTGTCGGTTTCGACGAACAGCTCGTCGAGTTCGTCGGCGGTGACACGGAGTCGTTTGGTTGGCAGACCACGGCCGCCGAGCGGTTCGAGTTTGCAGGCCTCGATGTGGTCCTCGCCGTAGCGGCTGATGCGTTTAAATATGGTTCCGGGTTCGAAGTCGTCGACGGGTTCGGTGAGTTTGTAGTACATCTTCATCCGTACCGAGCCGCGAGAGACACTAAAGAATAGTTACACAGTTGGGACGTTTGAGTACAGTAGTATACGATAATCAGGAACGATTGTTCAAATATGGCAGAATAAACAGCCCTTCTCTACTGTTTTATCATTTTAGATCTGTGTGGGATTGGTCTCATCGAAACCATGGACGCCCGTCAGTAGAGACAAACAATATATAACATGACACTCATGATACGGTAGGTATGTCATATGAGATCAGTCGACGAGGAACGTTAAAAACCATCGGTGTGGCAGGCGTTGCCACGGCACTAGCTGGCTGTACAGGCGAGGCAACTGACTGGGATGCACGGGTCGGTGTGCTCCAGCCGGCAACTGGCGACCTCGGGAATCTCGGCGAACCGATCCAGGACGCCGGCGCGTTGCCGGGTATCCAACTCGAAGATGAAGGCGTCGAGTACGAAATCGAGATCCGCCGCGAAGACACCGAAACCGACCCGAACGTCGGCATCGAGCGCGCACAGGCACTGGTTGATGCCGGCTTCCCGTCGGTAACCGGTGCAGCATCCTCAGGGGTGACGATTGCCGTTGCTGAGGACGTCTTCTTCCCTGAGGAGGTCGTTGGTATTTCGCCAGCAAGCACGTCGCCGGCCATTACGGATATGAACGGCGACTACCTGCTGCGGACCTGTCCGAGCGACGCACTGCAGGCAGTTCCGGCGGCCCAACTCGCCTACGAGGACCGCGGCTTGGAGACCGCCTCGACGTTCTATCTGAACAACGACTACGGACAGGGGCTCAACGACGCGTTCGTCGCGGAGTTCGAAGGACTCGGCGGCGAAGTGTTCGAACAGGAGGCGTTCGAGGCCGAACAGCCGTCGTACGACTCGGCACTCCAGTCGGTGCTTGCCGACGATCCCGACCTGCTCTACATTGTCGGCTACCCCGACAGCGGCGAGCAGATCTTCCGGGATTTCTACTCGAACTTCGACGCCGACGACTTCGTGATCATGGTCGCCGACGGGATGCAGGACAACTCGCTGCCCGGAGATGTCGACAACGAGATGTCGAACGTCATCGGCACAGCCCCGGCCGCCGA
>LKMJ01004529.1_pt1 | contig 13085 bp, 19 predicted proteins | sample 643391 | NCBI WGS metagenome assembly LKMJ01 (sample SAMN04112250, study PRJNA286221) | soda lake metagenome | biome: soda lake; feature: Kulunda Steppe; material: water; isolation source: sample PL-Br10 brine of Picturesque Lake | place: Russia: Kulunda steppe | collected 2010-07
GCTGCCGGACCGTTGATTTAAATGTTGGAGTTGGAGTTTAAGATATGACTAACGAAGATATTGAAAAAAACCAGGAAAGGTTTGAACACAAAGTCGATACGGAAAAAGCGTTTGATGCCGGTAGAGGGCTTACAGAGCAGATAGTAAGGGATATATCAAAGGACAAAGGCGAGCCGGAATGGATGACAGAGAGAAGGGTAAAGGCTTTCAAACATTTCCAGAAAAGACCTATGCCGGACTGGGGTCCGGATCTTTCCGAGCTAGACTTTGAAGAGATCAGCCATTATGTCAGGCCGGACGCAGAACAGTCGGATGACTGGGACGAAGTGCCTGAAGAGATCCAGGAGACTTTTGACAAGCTTGGAATTCCTGAAGCCGAGAAAGAAGCGCTTTCAGGTGTAGGAGCTCAGTTCGAATCCCAGGTAGTTTACCAGAACATGAAAGAGGAATGGGAAGAGAAAGGTGTTATCTTCTGTGATATGGATAAGGCGGTACAGGAACATCCGGAGCTTGTGAAGGAGTACTTCATGACTAAATGTGTTCCTCCACAGGACAACAAGTTTGCAGCGCTTCACGGTGCTGTCTGGTCCGGTGGCTCGTTTGTCTACGTGCCTGAAGGCGTAGAAGTCGAAATACCTGTACAGGCGTACTTCAGAATGAATCAGAAAGGTATGGGGCAGTTTGAACACACTCTGATAATTGCAGAAGAAAACAGCAAAGTTCATTATATCGAAGGCTGTAGTGCTCCTCAGTATACACAGTCCAACCTACATGCCGGATGTGTAGAAGTGTTTGTAAAGGAGAACGCTCATGTGCAGTACTCTACGGTCCAGAACTGGAGCAAGAACACATACAATCTGAACACTAAACGTGCAAAGGTTAAGAGCGACGGTGTTATGGAGTGGATTTCCGGAAGCATGGGGTCAAAGGTAACAATGCTTTACCCTTCATCACATCTGAACGGCGAAGGAGCTAGAGCTAACCACGTTACCATTGCTTATGCGGGTGACGGGCAGAACATTGATACCGGAGCAAAAATACTGCATAATGCGCCTGAGACTAAGTCGACAATTGAGTCAAAGTCGATATCTCAGGGGGAAGGACGAACAAACTACAGAGGTCTTATAAGAGTTCCTAAAGGAAGTGATGGGAGCAAGATAAGTGTGGAATGTGACGCTTTGATGTTTTCAGAGGAAGCAACCAGCGACACAGAGCCTTATATTGAAATAAAGGAGGATGATGTAGAGATGGCTCACGAGGCAACGGTTGGAAGGATCGGTGATGAAGAGATACATTATCTACAGTCCAGAGGTATTGAAGAGGAGGAAGCAAAGGAGATGATAGTTAGAGGATTTATAGAACCTATCGCGAAGGAGCTACCTCTTGAGTATGCTGTGGAGCTGAATAGGCTGATAGAGCTAGAGATGGAAGGTAGCCTAGGATAGGTTAAAAAAATTATTTTTCTTTTTATCCAATATCTCGGAATATTTTCGACAATAGTAGTTATAAATACTTGTTTTTAAGAAGATACTATGGATAATGAACAAGAACTTCGGTACAATATGGAGCTGAATTATTCGCTGGAAGAGTATTCAAGGGAGATTCTAAGGATAAAATCTGAAGAAGATACTTTTGAATGGAGGGAGCTCTATTCTTCAATGGATGAAGGGTCGCATGAACAGTTTGGAAGGGATTCAACAGAGATAATCGATGACATGTTCTATCTAAGGAACCAAGGTCTGATAGAGCCTGCAGAAGATAACGGGGGCAAAGAATCCAAACTTCCGGTAATGTTCTCGGTCTCGGAGGAACTTGATAGCTATATAGGTGACAGAGAGCTTTATGGACTGGAAGATGCATTAGATAGACCGGTAAGGGCTAGAAACCCGGCTATCTAGAGTCTTTATCACTTCATTATCTCTTCAATATCCATGTTGTCCTCGATCTTTGGCTTTGTAAGTATCACATTTGTCTCTGTAGATTTTATCCCGTCTATCTGCTGTAGAGATTTAATATAGCTGTTCATATCTTCTCTATCTATAAAACGTGTGATTATCACCATATCGGTGTCTCCGGTGACCTGGAAAAATGATATAACCCTTTCGTCTTTTTTTAACTGTTCAGCGACTTCCGGAATCTTTTCAGAGTCTCCTTTGATACTTATCATCGATGTAAGCTGAAGTCCCAGTTTTTCATAATCAATAACAGGCCTGAAACCTGTTATAACTCCTTTTTTCTTCAGTTTTTCAAACCTTGCGCTTACCGTGGAGTTGGCTAGGTTTAAGCTGTCGGCGATCTCTGTCAAGGATCTCCTTCCGTCCTGTTTCAGCTGTTTCAAAATCCGGATATCAGTATCATCTATCATAGTATGAAATTATTTTTGTTATTTATGAATTTAACGATAATATTTCAGACTTTTACGTTATAAACTCTAGAAGTAATCATGGATTATGTCATTAGAACCGGAATCTTTGCGTGAAACTGTTGGAGAGTACTACGTCATGAGCTCTGTAGGTTACTCTTTCGATGAGCTGGAGCAGAAAAACCCGGAAGAACTTCTCGAAGGGCCCTTAGAGCGTTATGCAGAGGTTATAGATACTGTTGAGTCTTCCGAAGGAGCTGACTCTTTCTCTGTCCCAGAGCTTTTGGACGGTATAAATGATTTGGAATCCGGGGATACCGGTTCTTTTTATCAGGATTTAACCATAATGGAGCTCAAGGGTCTGATAGAGCCTGTTGAGGAATTTGATTATGGGTCAAATCCTCATCTGTACCGCAGCACGGAAGAGATGGATAACTACTTCTAACTTTTCCTATTCTATTTATAATGTGTAGTCTTCCGGAGTGATCTCACTCCCATCAGTTAAGATGTTATCGTCTCTCCACACTACGTCGCTTATAGCATTTTCTAAATCATTTTGATCTGTAATAACGTAGCTTTGATCCGGAGAAATGTTTTTAATACTTTTTCTTGGTGAATCTATCTCTTCAGCAGTTAAAGATCCGATTCTATCATAACTAAGCCGTACGCCTTCTTCCATCTCTGTCAAGAGAATTTTTCCTGGCTTTTCACCAAACTCGTATGCTATCTGTCCTTCCGGATACTCGAAATCCCTTCCAAACGACGATTCTTGAAAGAACCTATCATTATCCGGTTCAGATATGTCCACTTCCGTTTCAAGGCATTCTTCATCCTGTCTTAGAACGCCTTCTTCTAGTACATAGGATTCCACAACCTCGGTAGCGTTGTCAAACTGTATTTCTTCACTCATAAGTAATAAATAGACTTCAGGGTTTTTATATCATGAGGGTATATTTATGCGGTATAAAACATTTTAGCTAGAAGGTTCGGTTATGTTTGACGATATAAAAGAAATAGATGATGACAACATTCAGCAGTTAAGGTATCCTGAAAGTATAAGAACTCCGGGAAGAACCTGGACAAGATATTCTGAAAAGCTTCAGGAAGAATTTACAGGTTTTGAAAGCTTTGAACCTGAGATAGAAACCGAAGGAGATGTAGAGGTTTTCACCAATACTGAAGCAGTTGAAGAAGCCTCTGATAAATTCTTTGAACTAATTAGAGCTGATGAGAACAAACTTAACTATTTACATGCGAAGAATGTAAACACAGTGGTTTATATTAAGGCTTCAGGTGTTTCAGAGGCTCATATAAGTTATAACGCGGAAGGGTCTGTTTTAAGCCATGTGGTTGTAGAGACTGATCCTAACACAGAGCTAACTATAACCGAAGAGACTGAATGCTCCGGGCTCAACACATCCTTTACTGAGATACATGTAGCGGATAACTCCACGGTTCAGTACGGGTCTGTAGAAAAGCCTGGTGAGTTCTCTTACAGTAGAAGAAAGGCGTTCTTGAAGAGAGACGGTAAGATTGACTGGCTTAACGGTATCTTTACCGGAGAGCTTAACAGAACTCAGATAGAGACGGTTCTAAAAGGCGATGGATCTGAGACAGAGATGACGGGAGTTTGGTACCCTGTAGGGGAGCAACACCATGATATCTCGCTCCATGCACATCATATAGGAGACAAAACCAAATGTGATATGGACTCTAGGAGCGTTGTTGATAACGAAGCCAGAAGTCTATACGAAGGGCTACAGAATGTCCGACAGCCTGCTGACGATACGAAGAGCTTCCAGGATCAGGAGACACTGATGCTTTCCGATGAAGCTGAAGCGGATGCATCTCCAAAGCTGATGATAGAGAACCCGAACGTTGAAGCATCACACGCAGCTGCAGCAGGAACGGTTGAGCCTCAGGAACAACATTACCTAGAATCTAGAGGCCTGGATGATGAAAAGGCTGAGCGCCTAGTTGTTAAAGGCTTCTTTGAACCCGTGATGGAAGAGATAAAGGTTCCAAGGGTTAAAAATAAGATTAGGGATGAAGTTCAGAGAAAGCTAGAGCAGAAGTAATCCGGTCTGCTAAAAGATTTGGCTTGTAACTGTAACCTATGAATCCGGAAGAAATCAGAAAGGAGTTTCCTATCTTCAGTGAAAGACCTGAGCTTGTCTATCTGGATAGTGCAGCTACATCCCAGAAACCTGGGACGGTGATTGAGAAGATCTCTTCTTTCTACAGCTCTAAAAATGCAAACGTCGGTAGAGGGCTTTACAGATTAGCAGGTGAGGCAACTGTAGAGTACCAGAGGGCTAGGTCAGAGGTTGCGGATTTTATAGGAGCTGAATCGGACGAAGTTATATTTCTAAGAAATACTACTGAAGCAACGAACCTTCTTGCATCTTCTCTGGATCTGGATGGCGATATAGTTCTTTCGGAGATGGCGCACCACTCGGAACAGCTTCCGTGGAGGAGAAAAGCTGAGAGGGAAGGACTGGAGATAAAATATATACCAACGAAGGATAAAAAGCTAGATATGGAGGCAGCAAAAGATATTATAGATGAAGATACGGCTTTGGTCTCTATATCACATATCTCAAACGTTTTCGGTGTCGAAAACCCTGTAGAGGAGCTGGCGGATATCGCCCATGAAAACGATGCCTTGATATCTGTTGATGGGGCACAGTCTGTTCCAAGGAAGCCTGTCGATGTAAAAGACATGGATGTAGACTTCTTGAGTTTTTCCGGCCACAAGATGTTAGCGCCTAACGGCATAGGATGTCTGTACGGTAGGAAAGATATACTGAAGGACATGGAGCCTTACCAGGTAGGTGGAGGCATGATTAGAACAGTGAAAAAAGATGAAGTGGAGTGGGAGGAGGTTCCGGAGAAGTTTGAAGCCGGAACACCTAACGTTGCAGGAGCTGTAGGGCTTGCAGAGGCCATAAGCTATCTAGATGAAATAGGCATGGATGAAGTCTATAGGCATGACAGGGAGCTTGCAGAAAAAGCACGTTCAGAGCTTGAAAACATTCAAGGAGTGGATGTCTTAGCTCCTAAGGATGAAGAGATCTCGGTAGTTTCATTTACCATGAATTTTGCTCATCCTCACGATATAGCTGAGATACTGAACCAGGAAAACGTTGCTGTCAGAGCCGGCCATCACTGTGCTCAGCCTCAGATGGAGAAAATAGGTATATCGGGAACTACAAGGGTTTCTCCATATATTTACAATACTGAAGAAGATATATCAAAGTTTATAGAAGCTGTTAAGAAGGTTAAATCTGTTTTCGGTTAGTTGACAAATATTTATTTATATTTTTGTCCCCAATCTTTGAACAGTTTATGAGAAATTTCAGCTATGAGTTCGACGAAGAGCTAAGCCTATGGGTGGTCGATGATATTCTTAGTGATGCTAAATCTATCTACTCTGATACTGATGGAAGGTCTTCCTGGGGCGGATGGTCCGATAAATACGGTAGCCCGCTTAAGTACTTCTTTGAAGCAGATGGAATGATAATGGGTGTAAGGGTTGAAAATGAAGAAGATCAGGTGTCTGAAATCGAGGTAGAAGATCTTTCCGATACCAAAACATTCGGAAACTACGAAGAAGCCTCTGAAAGATATATGATGGATGTTATTGATACAATTGATCAAGCGGATAAGGATCCTAAAGATTTCTGATACATGCGGATTAAAGATTTCTGAATAAAGACTAGGTTATGTACAGGGATGAGATACTGGATTTATACAAAAGACCTCGGAACGAGGGTGAGATAGAATGCCCGGACTGTAAATCTGATGGGGAGAACCCTAGCTGTGGAGACCATACTCATATAGATATACGGCTTGAGGGCGGAGAGCTAGCTGAGATAAAACATCAGACTGACGGTTGTGCTATATCGACCGCTGCAATATCTATCCTGTCCGAAGAGCTCCAGGGAATGTCTGTTGAGGATGTAATGGCTCTAGAAAAAGACTGGATGCTGGAGAAACTGGATATAGAAATATCACCGATGAGAATGAAATGCGCTTTGTTAGGTCTTGAAACGGTTCAAGAAGCTATTGATAAAACTTGATGTCTGGAATAATATTATGACGCTTGAAGTAAAAGATCTCGAAGTTTCCGTTGAAGATGAAAAAATTGTGAAAGGGGTTTCCCTAGAAGTTGAGAAAGGAGAGGTTCACGCAGTTATGGGGCCTAACGGTTCCGGAAAGTCCACACTATGTAAATCCTTGATGGGGAATCCGACCTACTCAATCGATGGAGGAAAGATAATAGTTGATGGAGAGGATGTGACAGATGAGGAAACGGATGAAAGAGCCAGAGCAGGACTTTTCCTAGGCTTCCAGTACCCTGCAGAGATATCAGGAATATCTGTAGCCGAGTTCTTGAAGGAAGCAATCAACGCCCAGAGAGAAGAGGAAGATGAAGATCCTATATCTTCCTCAGAGTTTAGAGAGAAGATGGAAGACGCTCTAGATCTTCTTGACATGGATGAGGAGTACGCCCGGCGTTACCTGAACGATGGGTTCTCAGGTGGAGAAAAGAAAAGAAATGAGATCCTTCAGATGGCGGTACTACAGCCGAAGTACGCGATCCTAGACGAAATTGACTCAGGGCTTGATATCGATGCCTTAAAGGTTGTATCTGACGGTATCAACAAACTTGCGGACGACAATAAAGGGATGTTGATGATAACCCATTACCAGAGAATTCTGGACTATGTCGAACCTGATTATGTTCATGTAATGGTTGACGGAGAGATTGTAGAGTCTGGTGGTAAAGAGCTTGCTGAGAAGCTGGAAGACGAAGGTTATGACTGGGTTAAACAGGACTAAACCGTGAGGTGAAGAGGATGTCTCTCGGTTACTCAGAATCAGACTCTTACTCATTAGAACAGGTTGATAACTACCTTATCGAGTCTGCGGTAGGAGCTCAAGAGCTCTCCTATGATGCTATCGATCTGATGCTTCAATCAGGCGGTTCTGATCTGCCTTGGGCTATACTAGCAGGTTCTGCCACTGCTTTGGGGGTATGCACATCTATATACTTGGAGGAGGTAAGAGAAGGTCTTGAAAGTGGAGGAGAAGGTATATCGGATATGGGAGATTACGAATAGTTTTACCACTTTCAAGTATTTAAAATTTTATCTATGGAAGATTTCTTATGAAGTTTGATTATATAGATGAGATGGATATTGAAGATTATGCTTTAGACCTTCAATCTTCTGCTTTAGAGTACTCTAATCCTGTTATGGAGGCAAGTTCGGATGCTGATGGTGCTGGTTTTGGTATTTTGGCAGCAGGTGTTGCATTGGCTGGAGCCGGTTATTTAGCTGCTAAAAACCGGTACGATAGACCAAATAGAAAAGGAGACGATTCGGATTCTGGATTAAATGGTGAAGACTATAGGGATGAGGTTAAAGAGATCCTAGAAGAATAATTAGCTCTGTCCCTGATTATCATCTGTCAGGTAGTCTTTCATCATCTTTTCCATCATGCTCAGTTGTTCTCTAGCCTGGATTGAGTCGGATCCACAGGGGCATTTCTGTGGCTGGACCTTCGAGCTGATACTTTTTCCGCAGTTTTCACATTCCCAGTCCTTCTCCTGATCGTGTTTATCTACCATACTGTAAATTTGGTCTGCCGGTTTAAAAATTTCTACCGGAACTTCCGGAAAACTCCTCGGTTCTTTATAAAGGCGCCAGCGAGAATTATAGCTTGCGAGATGGTTATCATGATTATATTCCGATGTTCCAACTGTGGGGAGAGGGAGGAGAGAAATCTTTTGCCCGGAAAACATGCCGTCCAAGGCAGCCTAAAACAACTTAACAGAAACGCCAGCTGTTGCCATAGCCCGGATTACGTGGACTCAGGGGAGGGGTTCAGAAAAGGCACGGTCCAAAAAAATCTAAGGCAGTTAGCTCCTTCTAAAGCCTAACGGATCGTGTCCTATTTTTTCTTTAATTTAAGAAACAGATGCTCTTTCTCATAAGGATCTAACTCGGTCTCATCAATTATTTCCATCTTTTCTTTAATTTTTTCCCTGACTTCTTCGAATATTTCCTCTTTGTGTTTAGAAGAGGATATTGATCTTGCTTTTACCGCTAACAGTCCTACTCCATCTTCCTTCAAGAATCTTTCAATGTTTTTGAGGAAAATTTCCGGCTGATCCCTCTGTGAGATATCCTGGAAAACTACATCTACTTTTCCGTCGATCAGATCTCCGTATTCTTCCGGCTTTCTACCGTCTCCCAGTATCGGAGCGATGTTTTCCCTCTGTTCTGCGACCTCTACAAGGTCACGTATAACGGTGTCGGAGTACTCTACCCCATAAACAAATCCTTCCTGTAGAATATCCGAGAAATGTGAGACTGTGGTTCCTGAGGCAGCTCCTAGGTATAAGATTTCCGAGTCCGTATCTATGTTTAGTTCAATTCCGTTTTTAACAGCTGCACCGGCCTTTGAACGGTTGGCGTTCCATCTTCGGTACTTTTGTCCGTCTTTTTCCACAAAGTTTTCGCCATAGACTGACCTATCGGAACCGGCTTTGGTGTAGATCATGCCGTTCTGGCTGAAGATTCCGGGTTGAATCTGTTTCATGAGACTATTTTCGAGAGTTAACTATAAACATCGATCTGAGTGATACGCTTAAAAGTACCGAAAATAAAGGTTTTTCCATGTCGAAGAAAGTTTACTTGGCCGGACCTCAAGTATTCACACCTATGGGTAGAGAGTTTGTATACGAAAAGATAGCCCCTGCAGTTGAAAATGCCGGAATGGATTACATCTTTCCATTAGAACTAGGAAATGAGGAGAAGGTCAAAGAGCTCTCTGAAAAAGATTTAGGCCTGGAAAGAGCCTCTGAATATAATAAATGGAGTAAGGAGACTGGGAGAAGTAATTTAGAAGCTATTAATAATTCTGATATTGTTCTTGCAAACCTTGACGGTGCGGATGTAGACAGCGGTACGGCGGCAGAAATAGGTTATGCTATGGCAAATGGAAAGATTGTTATAGGCTATAGAACAGATGTAAGAAGGAGCGGTGAGAACGAATCGGTAGCTGTTAACTTACAGGTAGAGCAGGTAATTAGAGAGAGCGGAGGTAAAATCATCTGTCCGAACTATGCCGGGAGAAATGATTTCGACGACTCAAAGGAGTTTTATAAAGGAGAGGAAGAGATGCTGGAGAAAATAGAAACTGTTCTTAACTCGGTCCGTTAGTAATCCGAAAGTTGATCAACCGAAAATTATTTATTTGTCATTATGTAATGAAAATATATTGAGTTATCCTGAACTAGGTGAAAAGATAGCTGAAGCCATGTTGGATGCGGCAGAGTTGATGAGCTTCTTACCTGAAGATATAGAGGATTACTTCTGGCACAAACTAGAACTGAATAAATCAAGGGTTGAGGATAACGAGAAATTTGAGTTGGGACCTGCAACCTTCCTCACCGACATAGAAGATGAGGGTCTAGAAGATTTTTCTTTACTGCCTCTTGCTGAAGCAGATAGTTGCTAAAATTATTGTAGCTGTCTTTAGTTTTCTTTCAAAGTTTCGTATTTTTCCCTACATTCTTCTCTCAGCTTATCGGCCTTCACTTCTTCTCCATACTGATCAAGCCTTGCAGCCATCGCTGTCTTGTTTGCGAGGAAACGCGCCATCTTACCTCTGTTGTTAGATGGTAGTGGGTTAACAAATCTGTGTTCAAACAGTATACCGTGTTTTGGAGGGGTTCCTTCTCCACGGAGGTATCTGAAAAGAGCTTTCTCTGCTCCAAGCATCTGGATTGTTGATGCCGGCTTCTTAGCAAGTTCTTCTAGTCCTCCGGCCAATGATACAAGCCTTGCGGTAAGTAGAGGACCTAACAAGGTTTCCAGGTTGGGCATCTCTTCCTCTGCTATCTCCTCGATATAATCTTCTAACTCTTCCCTCAGTTCTACCTTGTTTTCAATGCTTTCAAAGGCTTTCTGTAACATTTCCAGGTCTCTCTCCGTTAAATCAGTTCCTGTAGAATCTTCTGCCATTGAAGAGAATGAATCTAGCTCGTCTCTTTGAATTCCGTTGGAAAGTATCTTTATCAGATGTTCGTCATCTGTTATCTCTTTCTCCAGCTCAGGGAAATATAGACCATACCAGTCCCTGAAACGTTCCATCTCCTGGCTTAGATCATTGCTTAGATGGTCGTATGTATCAATGGCCTTTGCCATAAACTTATCTCTATCCGCATCTTCCCTAAGCTTATCCTTTGTCTGTTCAAGAGCTTTCTCTCTAATATCTTCTTTCATTATCAAAACCTCTAGAAATCATCTATCTGAAGTCCCATGGTACGCATCTTCATCCTTACCTTCTTTTCATCCCTGTTGATCTTTTCCGCTATATCTTCCGTCTCCATATTCAAATGGTTCTGTACTATAAACCGCTCCTCCCTTCTTGAGAAAGCTTCCCAATCAGTCTCCCTTATCTCTTCCTGTATCTCGGAGTCTTTCTTCAAGAACTGTTTTAGTTCTTCATTATCCATTTTCTTCCTGTTATTTGTGAAATACTTAATCTCTCTCGGATCCCAAGTAAAAGGAATCTTTGACTCCGATTCTTGCTTTACCTTTTCCTTTCTCTTCTTCATCTCTTTTATCTTCTGCTCCATATCGGTACCAAAGTCATAGTCGATCGTACTATCCAGAGCCTTCTCCGCTTTTCTCTGCAGTTTTTCCTCGTCAAAGTCAACAGGATCTTCCATACATAGTAATTTCTCCGGAATATTCAAAACACCTTTCCCTATCCTACCGATTATTTAAGAAACTAGCGGGGGAAATATTCTACATAAGTACGCGGCGTTGGTCCAGTGGCAAGACTCTGGCCTTCCACTGGTTACGCTCAGTTCCGAAATCTTTGATTTCGGTCGACTCGAGTGAAATCTTCGATTTCACGACAGTGGGCACGCAACAACACATGCCTCGCAAGGAGGCATCTATTTTGGAAGTCAACTGACGTTTACCAGGAGACAGCCAGCGACCCGGGTTCAAATCCCGGACGCCGCAAATCACAGACTTGCTCGGACCAGTGATTTGACACCCTTGAGAAGCCTTAGCTTCGTGCCCGGGTTCAAATCCCGGACGCCGCATCCTTTACTATGGTTTGTCTGTCAAGAAAATCTATGATTTTCGGTACCGCATTCTTTATTAATTCTCGTATAAACGACAGATATAAAAACTTGGTTTAGGATAGTTTCAGTATGGTAAAGGACGATAAGTACAGTGATAAGGAGTTTGAATCTGAGGAAGAGATGTATCTGTACTGGGCTGAAAACCATATGGATGAGCTGACTTCCCACGAAAAGGAGAAGGTAAAGAAAGCCAAAAGAAAGAGAGAGCTGAATAAGAACCAGGATATCCAGCAGAAGAAACAGATGGCCGGTTGGGCTCTGGCAGGAGTTCTTGCTTTAACCGTTGTAGGGTTTATGGCTTCACAGATGTATCCTTCATTTGCCGGACCTGACGGTGAAGAAGTTGAGGACGTCCAAGAGCTGGATGAGCTGTTGGAGGACAGACCTGTACTGGGAGCCGATAATGCTAACGTAACTATAGTCGAGTTTGGAGATTATCTATGCCCTGCATGCCAGCAGTTCGAGTTTGATACTAAAGAACCACTAAAAGAAGACGGATACTTTGAGGACGGTGATGTAAACTTCTACTATCTGCATTTCCCTGTCGTTGATCAGGTAGGATCGACAAACGCAGCTGTAGCCGCTGAATGTGTAGCTGAACAGGATAATGAACAGTTCTGGGACTACACTACAGCGCTGTTCCAGGAACAACAACAGATTAACTATGACACCGATGGTCTAACAGAGCTAGCGGAGGCGAACACAGAAGATCTAGATTACGACAGTCTAAGAACGTGTATATCCGATCAAGAGAATGTTGAAACCGTAAATACCCATCAAAGCTTTGGTGAAAGCCAAGGGGTTAGAGGAACTCCGACGGTTTACATAAACGGAAACCAGGTTACTGACTGGAGCTACCAGAATATTAAAGAACTGATAGACGCGGAGATAGAGAGACAGAGTTAAAGAAACTTATCTAGGATACTGGTATAGTTCTTTAAAACTTTCTCAGCTGCCTTTTTTACCTCTTCCGTATTCTCTTCAGGACAGTATACTTTTACCGCTACCGTTCGCCATTCTGCATCTTTTAGAGACTTAGGCATTGTTGAATAATCTGAAAGAGGATGTATCTCTCCATTTTTCTTTATCTTTACATCTATCTGCTCTATATCCGGGGTCGACGGCGTGTCAAGGACTACTTTGTAATCTTCTATTCCTGCCTGGTCCGCTATCTTAGTCTCTACTTTTCCAGGGTTCTTAATTTTACGTTCCAGGGATTTAAGGCTCTTCCTAGGAATTTCGTCTTCGTCCCAGACAAGAGCTCTCTTGTAGATATCACGGTTTTTGATCTTTTTGTAGAGCTTTGCAGAGCCTCCTTCGGAGTTAAGCAGAGCATTATGTGCCTGGTAATCATCCATACGCATTATCCTTTCAAGACGGTTTCTCTGCAGATGGTAGGATTCAAAAGCCCTCTGAAGCATCTTTTCAGCTATTGTAGCGGTGTGGTGACCGTAAACCGTCTTGATCATGTGGAACCGTGCGGTTAGAAGAGCCTCTAATGCAGGGATAGCTTTCTGGTTGTAGACAAGCTGGCCATTCTCTATCTCCGCC
>LKMJ01004530.1_pt1 | contig 13084 bp, 17 predicted proteins | sample 643391 | NCBI WGS metagenome assembly LKMJ01 (sample SAMN04112250, study PRJNA286221) | soda lake metagenome | biome: soda lake; feature: Kulunda Steppe; material: water; isolation source: sample PL-Br10 brine of Picturesque Lake | place: Russia: Kulunda steppe | collected 2010-07
CCACCTGACCACCACCTGACCACCACCTGACCACCACCTGACCACCGCCAGCCGCCAAGCATCATTGGGTGGCATACAGGGCCAGCTGCCAAGGCACTGGGCGGCATGCACGCAGGTGGGCGTCAGTGAGATAAGGGTGTGCAGTCCTGCGCGATGCATGCCGGGGGCCGTGCAGGCATGCAGGCGCCCAGCACCTCACCCACACACAGGACCCGCAAGGAGGTCAGGACAGCGCTGGCTGCCCGTGGGGTCTGCACCCAAGTAAGCACATACACAGTAGCCTGCCGGCATGCTAGCCATGGGCTCACACACACCCATACCCGCAGGTCAGCTGCCCACAACACACACACAGCAGCGCAGCTGAGATGCGCACGCCCACCTGACACGGCCCGTGGGCCCGCCTTGTGCTCAATCTGCTGCGCGGCCCTGGGCTGGGCCGACGGCCATGTCTGCGTGCGCATGAGTGCACACGGGGAAGTGATTTAACAGAGGGCCTGCCTTGTGCCTTTTCTACTGTGGGCGCGGCCAACGGCCATGTCAGCGTGTGCACGAGCAATTCTGGTGAGTTGACTCCACAAAGGTCTGGCTTATGCTGCCGACCGCCCCGCCTGCACGTGCTTGTAGACGGGAGCAGCACGTCAAGGCTCAAAAGGACGAGCTGCACGCCTGTGTGAACGTGAGAGGGGGAGGAGCATGGGGAGGTAGCTTGATGCAGAGGCAACAGGAGCGGACTGTCTGCCACACTTGCTGCCCCTACGCCTGTGGGAGGTCCAGAGGCAACAGGAGCGGCCTGTGGGAGAGGTGCCACCACCTTGCTGCCCCTACGCCTGTGCATGTACGCATTTTAAGCACTCACGCACACATTTGACAAACACAAGCACGCACACACACATGCACATGCACATTCTCTTACATTCACACATGTGCACACGCGCACGCATGCACACAGCGCATGCGCACCATGAACGGGTCATCTCCAGGCACTGAGGAGGTAGGCATGCACACATGCACCACCCGCTGAGGCCTTTGATGCGCCTGGCCCTGATGGACATCTCTCGTCCAGCCTTCATACCTGGTTGGTCATGCATGTGTGGGGCAGCGCAGGGGTAGGGCCTGAGCCTCGAGCTGAGGTATCATTTCATGTTACATGATCAGCTTGGTGTGTGATGTGTCTGGCATTCAACACTACTTAATCGGGAAGGCATGGCTTTGGGAAGTGATATGCGCGCGTGTGTGCCTGTGTGGTGCACACTGAGCAGTATAGTTCAGCCCGTGGTCCACTGTCTTTCAAGCATGTCAGCCAGGCAGAGCACACAGGCGCACACACAGCTGGATGCACACACACAGCTAGACGCGTACATGCATGTGCACACGCCCAAACAAGGAGTACCTGCACGCTCGCACGCACCACGGCTCAAAAACCAAGCATTTGCACGCACAAACACCCGCACGCTCAGATGCATCACAGCCGTGGCAGCCCCTAAGCACACGCACACTCCCGCGCACTGCAGCTGCAGCAGAGCCCCCAAGAAGCGCCCCCTGCCCCACCTACCTGGCTCCCTCAGCCAGCTCCCCCAATTCGTCATGGGCCCCAAAGGGGTTTTGCGTGGCGTGCAGCAGGCTGGCCAGCTGGAAGGAAGAGCTGCGTGCACGGATATGAGCAGCAGAGGCAGATCTTTGAGGGCTGCGCACAGTGTTTTGAGCAGCAGGGATGGCAAAGCACTGTTGCATGCGTGAGCAGCATGCTATGGCAGGGGGATCAAGGGTGGCGGGGCGTTGACACACGCATGAGTGGTATGTTGTGGGCGAGCGGATCGGCTTTGTCGCACGTATGGGCGACATGCTATGACGGGGGGATCGATGGTGGCAGGGCTTTGTCGCACGCATGTATGGTACGCTGTGGGCGAGCGGAGCAAAGCTGGTACTTTTGAGTTGGGCGAGCTTGCTGTGCGTGGTGCAGGGGGCGCACTGCACTGCTGTGTGTGGGGTACACTAAACAGGATGGTCCAAAGAGGGGGGCCCTGCACGTCAGCGAGGTGCTCGCCAGGATGCTTGCATGCATGCTGTCCCTGCTTGCTAAGGGTTGGCATGCAAGCTAGGTGATCTGCAGGCCAGGAGGATGAACCAATGCCTGCTTGCTAAGGGTTGGCATGCAAGCTAGGTGATCGGCAGGCCAGGAGGATGAACCAATGCCTGCTTGCCAGGGTTGGCCAGGGCAGGAGCATTTTACCTTTGTCCCTTCCTCCCCCTTTTGCCCCTGGGCACCCACTGCTGCATGATGCGCGAGCCACGCACCGCATGCGAGCTGCACATATGATGTGAGCCACTCACTGCTGCATGATGCACGAGCCATGCACCGCATGGGAGCCAGTCACTGCTGCCCACATGCTAGCCGCGAGTGATGCGAGCCACTCACTGCCGCAGCACGTGCGAGCCACGCACCTCTCGTGCGAGCCACTCACTGCTGCCCCACATGCTAGCTGCGAGTGATGCGGGCTACTCACTGCTGCAGCACATGCGAGCCACGCATGATGCTTGTCAGGTAGTCGTTCCACTGCTTCTGCTGGCGCTCAAAGCGGGACATGCCTTGCAGCTCGTTGGCCTGAGCAGGCACGGCTGTGGGTCGTGCCAGGTGGTCCACCAGCCTGTCCGCCTGTGACGTGCGCAACAACAGCGCAGGGAGGCAAGGCCAGGCGGGGGTGTGCAGGGGCCTACTCACTCGCCCACCCTCGAATGACGGATGTCCATCAGCATGTTCACCTGCGCACGCCTGCACGTTTACCCCCCCTGCCCACACTCGCGTGCTGCTGGCATGCACAGCAGAGCCGGCCCCTTTGACACAGCACAACACAGGCTGCGCACCTGTGCACGCCTGCATGTTTGCCCCCCCTTGCCCACACCCGGGTGCTCCTGGCATGCACAGCAGAGCCACCCCCTCTGACAGAGCACAACACGGCCTGCGCACCTGCGCATGCCTGCACGTTCCCCCCCATCCTGCGACCCCCCTCATGCAGCCCATGCCCCGCACCTTGTTTGCATTCTCAACCACAATGGGCCCCACTTCCTTGGCTGCAGCCACTAGCCGCATCCCCTCCTCTTCCTCCTCCCCCTCCTCCTCCTTCCCCCCCCTCCTTCTGGCAACCCCCGCTGCAGGCCCCGGCCTGCCCTCAACTGCCTTCGCGGCAGCCTTGGAGGGCGAGCGGCTGCCTTTGGCCATCGCCTCCATTGTCTCCAGGGCCGCGCCCTGCACGCCGCTGGCGCCGATGGGTCCCAGCATGAGCACCTGCACACACACACACACACACATACGCACACATCTACATGCGCATGCGAGATGTGGCACATACACACACACGCACACACACATACACACACACCTACATGAGCATGCGAGAGATGGCAAAGACACACACGCATGTGAGTGATGGCATGGATACGTACATGTGTCAGGGCACACAGCTTGAGCGAGTGGTCATTCCTGCATGGTGGAAGCACGGGCGGCTGCGTGGAAATGTCGCTGAGGCACACTTGCGGGCGCGCACGTGTGCACGAACGCAAAGCCAAGGACACGCTTGGTGCGCCTGGCTGCAGCATCAGCACACACACATGATCATGCACATGCATGTGTGTTGTACTGAAGCCTTGTTGGGTTACTGATGCCTTGAAGTAGGTGTCTTGTCTGCACCAAATGGCGGTGTGCACGAGCGTACGATACCTAGAAGCTGTGCATTGTGCGTTTCTCAGTTATGCACTGTACCGCTATCACACTTGTGCGCTCGGAGGTTATGGCTGGGTCCTCTTGACTCAAGGGCAGTACTAGAAGCAACACACATGCTGAGCACGGGCAAAGTAGCAGATGCCATGCACAAGCCATGCATGGGCAAAGCTGAGCGCAACGAGGCACAGCATGCATGAGCAGTATGGTTGAAGGCTAGCGCAAATAAAGCTTCCACAGGCAATATGCAGCGCTAACTTTGTGCGCAGCACACGTATGGGCAACAACATGTTACGCTGCAAGCCACACGCACGTACACACGCGCACGTGGTAGGCATGGGCAGGCAGGAAGGACAAGGCTTACACACCACAAAAAAGCCTGAGGGGCAGGAAGGACAAGGCCCACACACACCACACTGAGAAGCCTCAGGGGCAGGAAGGACAAGGCCCACACACACCACACAGAGAAGCCTCAGGGGCAGGAAGGACAAGGCCCACACACACCACACTGAGAAGCCTCAGGGGCAGGAAGGACAAGGCCCACACACACCACACTGAGAAGCCTCAGGGGCAGGAAGGACAAGGCTCACACACCCCACAGAGAAGCCTTAGGGCAGGAAGGGCAAGGCCCACACACACCACACTGATAAGCCTCAGAGGCAGGAAGGACAAGGCCCACACATCCCACAGAGAAGCCTCGGGAGAGCGTGGCAGAAGCACGGAGAGCATGCCCCTGCCTGCTGGACCCCTCCAATGCAGTGATCCGGCAGTAGGGCACTTTCAGGGGCGCCCACGCGGGTGTCCAGCTGCAAGGGGTCTTGCAGGCATACCCTAGCCCACCCATGCCAGGCAAGCGCAGCCTCGCATGCGCTTGCCAGCACCGGCCCACACTGTAAAAGAAAGCTTCCATCTCTGCCTTGGATGTGCCGCGCATGCTTTAAGACAGGGGTGTGTGTGTGTCTTTCCACCCACACATGCGTGAGCAGCAGACGCACACACACACATGGCGGGCGCAAGCACGCCCAGCCCCTGCTTGTCTCCAGCAGCGCGCGCACATGCCAGTCACAAGCACGCCCGGCGACTGCAGACCAGCCCCTCACCTGCTTCAGCAGCGTGCGCATGGTGGGCGTGAACACATCCAGTAGCAGCTTGCCCTGCTGGATGAGCAGGGCCTGTGTGTGGATGGCGGTGGCGTACAGGCGCAGATCTTTCTCTGCCACGAGGTGCAGCATCCTGCGTGACACACAGCAGCAGCAGCAGCCCTACACATCAGCTGGCGCCATCCAGCAGGATTTGCCTGCCACCACAGGATGCGTGCAGTCGGCATGGCGCTCGTCTGCATGCGCGCAACAGGGCAACGAGGCTGCATTCGTGTTGCTGCAGCAGCAGGAGGCGCACATTGGCAATGTGTGCGGGAGTGGGCAGCACCCCAATCACCCTCATTTTTCAAAGCATCCTCAAGGTTTCACTTCTCCTGTGGAAGCAAGGCAGCGCTCGTGTTGTTGCAGAGCGGCAGCAGCAGCAGCAGTTGTAGGTCCACAATGAAACATGCGCGCATGCAGCGCAGTTGTAGGTCCACAATGAAACAATGAAACAATGAAACAATGAAACAACATGCAGCGCAGTTGTAGGTCCACAATGAAACATGCGCGCATGCAGCGCAGTTGTAGGTCCACAATGAAACAATGAAACAATGAAACAATGAAACAATGAAACAACATGCAGCGCAGTTGTAGGTCCACAATGAAACATGCGCGCATGCAGCGCACTCCGAGCACCCACTTTTCCTGTGCCTCCAGCGACAAGTGTGCGCTGATGACGCCCCTGAGCGCCTGCAGGTTGATCGCCACCACGCGCGCGGTGGGGCTGGCGACCACCAGGGAATACCACAGCGGCCGGTTGGCCAGCAGGGACAGCTCGCCCACTGTTTCTCCTGCCTGCACCCCACAGGCATGTGTACATGTGTGTGTGTATGTGCGTGCGTGTGTGCGTGTACACGTGTGCGTGTGTGCGCAAGCATGTTTTATTTGTTGCGTGTGCGTGCACATGTGGGCAGCGCAAGCAGCCCTTGTGCAGGCTGGATGCCGTGGGCAGAACACCTCAGGCACGGCAAGATGGGATGAGTGCTGATGGCAGGGTGAATTTCTTAGGCTGCTTTTCAGAAGCTGCTGCAGAGTGTGCTGTTGTAGAGCCGGCTGCCGCGTAGAAGGCTGTACCCAACATGCTGCTGGGGCGTGAGGAGCGGGAAGGCCATTGCAGCTGCAGGCTGTCCAATCCTTCGGCACACACTTCGGGGCCTCCAGGGTGGTGTGCTCACAAACAGCGTGGTGGGGCAACAACACAGCGCAGCCCTATGCCGCGCAGCTTACAGGTGCTAAAATTTCGGACAAAGCAAAGGTCCGTGCAGGGGCGCACCAGTAGCCCGCGCGCTACACACCTTTGCTTTCAGCAAGTCCATCATCACCGCCCCCTGGCCTGTGGCCTCTGAGCTGAGGCCCATGTAACTGCTGCGCAGCACACAGCAGCCGCTCACGACCACAAATACGCAGGCGCTTGCCTCGCCTCGCCGCAGCAGCTCCAGCCCCTACGTAAGTGGGGGGTACAGGTATGGCGCGCAGCTAAAGATCAGCGCTTCAAAGCTTGGCAAAGGCGGACGCTTTGAGCGTGACGCGCAGCTGCAGATCAGGGCCTCAAGGCTTGGCAGAGGCGGGCGTGGAACGCAGCTGCAGATCAGCGTGTCAAGGCTTCTCATGAAAGGCAGGCATGCGGACGAGGCACGCAGCTGCAGAGGAGCATGGAATGAATGGTTCACCAAAGGCAGAGGTGCAAGGTGTACATACACCCACTCCCATACCCACACCCACATTCACGTTCCTCCACCCCACCGCACGCACACACACACACACACCTTCTTGTGCTCCTCCATGTGGCAGGCATCCACCAGAGCCCGGGCGACATCAGCCACGCCCAGCCCCGCGTCTGCGCCCTGCAACGCGGCCTGCATGCCCTCGCCCGCACCCTCTCCAGGCATGCCGCCGCTTGATCCTGGGGAGGGCAGCGCGTCGCTGCGCGCTTTGCTGCTGCGCGGGCTCCCGCAGAGCCTGGAGCTGGCCTGGGGCTGCGCCTGCCACAGGGCCCCCAGCCAGCTGGATGCCACCTGCGCAACAGCAGCAAGCACGCACGCAGGCAGGTGGGCAGGCTGGCAGGTAAGCAGGCCACAAGAATAGCCCTACGCTGCGACGCTGTCATTGAGACACTGCCGCTGCGATGCTGCCACCAAGACACTGCCGCCGAGCCTGTGCTTGGTGTTGAAGAAATGGGAGCACAAGGTTGGCTCTGGAGTAGAAGCATGCAGAACACGCACAGCTGTGCCCCTCATTGTGGACACACACACGCAGACACACGTGCACGCACACACGTTCAGGCAAACGCACTGCCAATCCCCTGCACACACACACGCACACACACACACACACACACGCACACCCTCATGCACATGTTTTGTGCATGCACAGGAATTGCACACATGCTCCCACATACCTCTGATCACCCACACGCCCACAAGTCAGCGCCGCCGCGCCCCCACCCCGTACTGACGCACCTGCTGCAGCACGTCCTGCACCTCTGCCCGCGCCATCGCGCGCCCTGCGCTGCCCACCACCAGCCCAAACAGCGCGGCATTCATGGTCAGCAGCTCCACCTGCGGGGACGCCACCACCGCCACCACCTGGCAGGGGCCCAGCGGCGGCTGTGCTGCGCTGCCACCGCCAACGCCCTGCGACCGGGAGTGCCTGCCCCCCGCCCCTGCGCGCCCTGCGGCAGAGGAGGCGGCAGTGTGCGCATGGGATTTTGAGGATGAGGGCTCTGGGCCTCCTGGCCCCCTTGCATCCCCGGCCTCTGCCGCCGCCGCCACATGTGCGCTGAGGAGGTCCAGGGCGGTGCGCGCGCTGAAGGCGTCGCCCATCCCCAGCGTGGCCAGCACCACCGGCGGGGGACCTGCGCATGCACAGAAGTCCACGTGGGCATGTTGCATCTGTAAGCGCTTGCAATGAGTGTGCACGAGTGCTGGATGTGCATGCTACGTGTGTGCACATCCAACGTATCTATGCGCATGTGCGCCCACTTACTTTCGTGTGGTTTGGGCGTGAGTTTGTTTGTGCGCATTGCATTGTGTGTATGCTTGTGCATGTTTGTGTATGTTTGCGTGTGTGCGTGTGTGCGCGGGCGCGTGCGTGCGTGCACGTACAGGGGCAAGCAGGCATGCTCTCGTGTGACAAGCACATCCTCAATGTATTGATTGTGGCAAGTGCATCCTTGCCGCGTGCCCGCTCATGCACACCTGCTACGCGCGTGCGCGTTTGCAGCAGAGCAACTCCACAGCACGCGGCAAGCGCCAAGCAGCTCAGCCACAGGTCGAGTGCAGCATACAACACAGGTGAGGCAGGCACGGGGCACTGGGGTGGGGCTGCAGCCAGGCAGCGGCATATCATGCAGAGCAGGCACCGCAGGGCAGTGCGTGGCAAGCCTCAGCAGTCCCACACTCCCTTGCATGCGCAACATTTCAGCTGCAGGAGTACCGGTGCACCAAACCAAAGCCTGCCCACTTGCGCTTCATTCAGCGGCGGCAGCAGCAGCAGCAGCAGCAGCAGCAGCAGCAGCAGCAGCAGCAGCAGCAGCGGTGGCAGCAGCAGCAGCAGCAGCAGCAGCAGCAGCAGCAGCAGCAGCAGCACTGGTACACAAAGGTCAGAACTTGTCCACTTGCACTTCATTCAGTGGTAGGGGCAGACAACACCAAGACCAGCCGACACCTATAGCCACCTGAGTTGAAGGTGAGGCAGCAGAAGCAGAGGCCAGCTGGAGCAGAGGCAAGTGGACAGCACCATCCGAAAGGTGTCAGAGTCCCTGCTGCAAACCTATAGCCCTCAACTGCTCAGATGGCCTCCTAACAGTTGGAGCCATACCCCAGCAGGCATGCACCACCCCCAAGCCCCACCATGAGGTCAGCCTAATGAGCACACACCACCCCGCCTCACGCACCCCGCCTTGCCCAGCATGAGGCTGAGCACACACCACTAAGCCATACCCACCTTGGGGCTCCCCCGTGGAGCGCCACCTTGGGTGCTGCTGCTGCTGCTGCTGCTGCTGCTGCTGCTGTGTGTGCGGCGGTGCTCCGTCGCGCACGACCGCCTGCACTTGCAGCACGACGCTGCCGGCCAGTATGATGTAGTGCTGGTCGTCCTTCTGGTCTGCGGCGGGGTCGGCGACAACGACCTTCTGGCGCATGGCCGCCGTGGCTGCAGGCACGCCGCAGGCGGCCACCTCCCTGGCATCCTGCTGTGCAACTGTGGCTGCAGTCGCAGGCACTGCCCTGGTGCCTCCTTTGGATGAGGGGCCTGGAGCCGGCTGCGTGGGAGGTGAGGGTGGGGCAGGGGGGGTTTCCTGGGCTGCAGGGCCCGCCTTCTTGGCTGGCTGCTTCGGAGGCAGAGGCGACGCTGATGAGGGGCCTGCAGGGGGCGCCTTTGGTCCCTGTGCACGGGCCCACCGAGGAGGAGAGGGGGAGGCGCGGTGGATTGCAAATGGGAGGTGCAATGCATGAGGTGGATTACAAATGGGAGGTGCAATGCATGAGGTGGATTACAAATGGGAGGTGCAATGCATGAGGTGGATTGCAAATGGGAGGTGCAATGCATGAGAAGGATTGCAAATGGGAGGTACAATGCATGAGGTGGATTGCAAATGGGAGGTGCAATGCATGAGATGGATTGCAAATGGGAGGTTGCAAATGTGTGTTTGCACACACACGCATGCGCAAACACACACATACCCGCACACACACAGACACACATACACACACCCTCGCACATCACTATGCACAAATGCATGAACGCGCGCGCACCTTTTATAGCAGTGCCATGATGGCACCCCAGCAACACGTCCACACACCATGTCCACATAGTTGCGCGCACACACAGAAACACACATGCGCGCCGCACCTGCCCCAGCCTTGCCATGATGGATGGCACCCCAGCCGGCCCATGGGGCAGCGGCGGCTTGCCCTGCTTTGCAGCAGGCGCCGTGCGTGGCTGCTGGGGGTCTGGCCGGGTGCCCATGTCATAGGGGAGGAAGGCGGCGGGATAGGGCGCTGAGCCTCCGCGCCCATTTGAGGGCACAGGAGGCGTGGAAGGACCCTGCGCACAACACACGCAATGGGTGTTTGATGAGTACGGGAGAGGTCACGAGGGAGGATTGGCACAGACTGTACAAAATATAGAGGTGTTTTTAGGCACGCAGGGAGCCCACGCGCATGCGTTGTGCACACATGCGCGCATGCACGCATGCATGCTCATACGCACGCATGCGCACGCACACACATGGACAAAGCTTTGGCTGTCCAACCCACCAACCCTGTACCAACTGAATAAAGAAGGCATAAGCAAGCGCCTGGGCCGAGCACATGCAGCTGGATGACTTGGCAAGCCCTCCACTCACTGAGCATGGCAGGTGACAGTCTGGGCCAATGGACCCATCCCAAGACTTGAGCGAGCCCAGCCTGTCTGTGTCTGGGGTGCCTGCATGCAACCCAAATAAGTGACGTCACCATTTTTTTGTGCGAGTGCACATGCATTTGTGTGGACTTACTGGGCAAGGCATGTGGCAATGGCTACGAATCAGGATGTGCAATGTGCAAGTGACCATGGCTGTGTGCACGTGTGCACATGGCCATGGCTGAGTGCTCAAGCGAGGGCTAAGCTGTGCTTTCATGTGTGTGCTTGCAATAAAGCCTTTATGGAGGTTTTCTTATGTCATGCATGCTAGTGCCTGATGCTGTGCTGGCGTGCATGCGCCAACAAGAGCACATGCATGCCTGTGGAGGGCGTGCGTGTGGACATGCATCCTCGCATGCTCGTGCAGCGCACGCATGTACAAATGTGCGCCCAAGCTATGGGCCCCCCTCATAGCTAGGGGTGCTGACAACTGTATTTTTCTCCGCATAATTTGGCTGATCAGCACAGAACATGGCGAACCTTCCGCCTAATATCATATCAGTAATATGTGCTTTTCAAGAAATTCAGCAATTCCACTCGTGGCGTCCTTGTTGGCCATGTGATCTGGCAAGGGTGTCAGCTAAACAATGCACTCATGTGCGGACGCCCACACGTGCTAGGAACCCAAGCCTTGGATACGCGCACATGCGCGTGCACGGCTGGCACACACACACACACACGCACACACACACATGCTTACACACACATGCACTGCAGGCGCACATACACACGTGCACCGCAGGCACGCACACACGTGCACCGCAGGCACACACACACGTGCACTGCTGGCACACACACACGCGCACACGCTCACACACGCACACATGTGCACCGCAGGCACACACACACGCACACACACGTGCACCGCATGCACACACACACGTGCACTGCAGGCATACACGCACACACACCTGCAAGGCGAGGGCCCTGCAGCTCTGCCAGCCTCGACAGATGGTGGCCGCTGCCGTCGTCACCGCCGCCGCTGACAGGACTGCCCCGCACCCAACCCCTGGCCGCGCTCCTCCCCTTGCTACCATCGCTACCCTCGCCCCCCAGCTCCCTGGCAGCTAGCATGTGTGCGCCACCCAGCTGCCCCAGCGGCTGCTGCTGCTGCTGGCCATCAAGGCTCCTGGCTCCGCTTCTTGCTGCTCCCGCCTCACTCCTAGACTCGGATGCACCCAACCCCCTCAGACTTGCACGCTCAGGCAGCTGCGCAGCTGCCGTCTCACTGGCATGTGCACTGTCGCCCATCCCCTCCACCACCTCTGCCGCCTCTGCCGCTGCAACCAGCCGCTTCAGCGCACTGTCGGGGCTGCGCAGCTGCCGCGTCTCCTTTGGCAGCTGCGCTGCCACCGTGCTCTTGCTGCGCAGCAGGGGCGCCTCGATGTCCACGCTCCCTTCCTCATCCTCCTCCCACTCCTGCCCAGCCTCTGCACCCACCACCTCCTGAATCACCCCGCCTGCAAGCGCACGGCCATGCCCGGACGTGAGGTCGCTGCATCTTGCGCATGCGGCAAAATGCAGGCATGCACCGGCATGGGTGGTGGGGGGATGGGGCCTGCCAGACTCGGGTTGGTAAGCATGGCAGTGCAGGCACAAGGGCCCTGCATCCAACCAAGCACATGTTTAGTACTGATGCCTTGCTGGACACGACTGGTGCCTTGTCAGGGGCACCTTACCTGCACCATCTGCGTTTTTGTTGTACGTGCGGGCACATTGCCAGGGGCATCAGCATCGTCTGCGTGCGTGCTTGCATGTAGGCTTGCATGTACACACAGCACTGCGCAGCCCCACCCCTTGACCACGCCCCCATCCGCCAGCAGGGGAGTTGATTGAGGTGGCGGTTGGCTCGTCCTCTGCTGATCAGCTGCATCCGCACTGTCATACAACGCCTGCAGTTGGCGTCGCTGGGGCCTGCACTGCCGCCGAGCACGCGCGTACGCGCATGTCCATGATCAAGGGGGGCATACTGCGAGGCACCCCCCCCTTCTCTTCAGACCCCCTCCCCTGCTCACAGCACAGCACAGCACAGCACAGCACATGGAGGATGCGCACGACAGGGCATCATGCGCCTCATGCCACACCTCCTACCTGGGCCGCCCTGCTCATCCTCCAGTTCACCATGCCCTAAGCGCGTCAGACGGGCGATGGCGGCCTCCGCCTCGGCCACGGAAGCATTGATCCCGCTGCACCATTAGAAGGCAGGCGCATGTGCACAATGGGGTGGGAGCGGGTGAGCGCGTCAATGCCCGGGCGGAGCTCACAGAGGTGGGGCAAAGCGCGTTGGCACTGAGGCAGAGCTCACAGATGCAGGACGAGTCAAGGGTAGAACAGGGGACAAAGGGCGGAGGGATCACACTTACTTGCTCTTGCAAGTGCCCATGGATAGCGGTGCAGGTGTGTGCACGAGAGCACCCACGCACGCGCAGGCATCACCGCACGCAAAAAGAGCAGATCAGGCAACAAACTTGTACACACATATGCACACACACATGCACACTCACACACACGCGTGCGCGCGTTCACAAATGCATGCACATACACATGCGCAAACACGCATACACAAATGCATGCACATACACAAGCACAAACACGCATACACAAATGCATGCACATACACATGCGCACTCGCGCACACAAACATGCACACAAGTGCTCACAAACACACGCACACATGCACGCCCGCACGCACCGGAGCGCCCCCGTGACCGAGGGCTTCAGCACCCTGTTGGGCAGCAGAGGGTACTCTGCCTCATGCAGCCCCTCAGAGCCCAGTCCGATGCTTTGGGCCCCAACCAGACTAGGCCCCCCCACCCCCTCCCCC
>LKMJ01004531.1_pt1 | contig 13084 bp, 17 predicted proteins | sample 643391 | NCBI WGS metagenome assembly LKMJ01 (sample SAMN04112250, study PRJNA286221) | soda lake metagenome | biome: soda lake; feature: Kulunda Steppe; material: water; isolation source: sample PL-Br10 brine of Picturesque Lake | place: Russia: Kulunda steppe | collected 2010-07
CCCCCCTTTTCTTTTCTGGTGAAGGGGCTTTTCTTCCCAAGTGGCCCCTTTTCCTTAATTGATGTGAGGAGCTTTTTGCTGCTTGCGTAGTTTTTCTTTTCTTTTCTTTTCATGTAGACCCACACATGCCTCTATGAACTCCGCAGTCCAACACTTTCTTTAAGAATCACCTAGAGCAATATCCGCATGCACAATCTTCTCGGGCAAGCCACTATTCCCGCGAAGCAGAGAGTTGAAAAACTTGGCAGCAGCGCGGAACCAATAAAACCGCAAAGGCTCCTGGCCACACACTCGCAACACAGCCCAGTTTGGTTGAGAAAGCATAGATGCGCAGTTTGAAGGGGGCTGTCAAACTCACTGCACTGCTTCATGAACCGTGTCCCCCAGATCTGGCAAGCATACATACTGGCGGGGATAGCGCAACATTTAGTCAACCTTAGGAGAGCATGTGGCCTGTCATTCAAATGATGCTCTCGCGCAAATTGCCTAATTCTGTGACAACCAGCCATGAAAGGACCAAGCATATGTTCAGCAGATTTGGCAATGTCATGTGTCCTATATAAAAGCATGCCCAGGTATTTGAACGAATCCTTGCTGGCTAGCGGAGCACCCCCCACACTGAAAGCGGGGACGTTAAAGCCATAAGAGTTAAAATGGACAACTTCAGACTTAGCGGTATTGACCCACCTTCAAGATCGGAGAGGGTTCGTTAGTGGGTCAGGAGGGTTCTGAAGCGCTAGAAAAGGAAAAGGTGCTGCGTTTCATGTTTACATTTCCACACAGCCTCTCCCCTGATTACATCTCACAAGGGTATAGACCTGAGAGGGAAGGTAAGATTTCCTTGCTGCCCGGAGGCGGCTAAGCTGAAGCAACCTGAACTTACATCTAGGATGACGCCAAGAAGATCGGAAACACGATGCTTCTCTCCTCTCTCCTGTCCTCTTCTTGATTTATCAAAACTCAATACCGGTCTTATTTCATAACCCCCTTAAGTTACAGTTTAACTTGTTAACCACCAGCCTAGTCGTTAGGCTGATTGTTTTGTTGCTGGCCTCTGCCAGCCAAAAATGGTCCATAATGTCCAAGATGAAACAGCAGAATTTGTTGTGCCCCTGAGAAAGGAAATCAAAGACTTCTGACTGGGTAAGGCAAAACCTAAATCTCGGTCTCAAGCGTTGGCAAAGCTAGTCTCACCCGTTTGTCTACGAAGGCCAGCAGACAGTTTATATTATATGAATTATATACCGATTGAGTAGACAAACGTTGACAAATACAATGTCCAGCTTTCTGTACAAAAGACAGGAATAATGAATGCTGCACTCTTCACCCACGAGGGATCTTGGATCAGTATGTGCCTCACTTTCCTGATAGCTAAACAGCTGGAGGACTAGAAAGGTAAAACTTAGATATGGGTTGCTCTTGTGGAGGCTAAAAGGGAGCTAAAATTCTTCAAACAGAGGCTTGTTTTTGAAAAGGGAGGATATAGAAAGAAAAACTGTGCAAGCAGCAAAAAAGCTCCTCACATCAATTAAGGAAAAAGGGGCCACTTGGAAAGAAAAGAAAAGGTTGGTCAGTGAGGATTAGGATGGTTGCAAGCAGACAAGCCAACAGACCTCTCCCGATTAGTTTGGAGGTGAGGAGAATGCTCAAGAAAACGTCTGGTCTGCACAAGCTTATGAGCATAGTGCACAGAATGAGCATGAAGCTTGAAAGTGAATTTTGCAAATCAAGGCCGAGACTCTTCAGAGGAACCAAAGTGTGTGGAATGTTAGTAACACCCCCTTCTAGGTGTATTTCTCAGAGTGTACACCTCAGAGAATGACGTGAAGAACATGGTGTCCTGCAATGTAGCGTTTAAGGCGACTGTGCTGAGCATGTGCAGCTTGGAGCTGCTGCTCAGGGCGAGTGTCTAAGTATACACAGTACTTGTTGGGGAAGAAGCGCATATGGGGTTGTTATTACCCTGCCAAGTTGGCAGATACAGCTATGTAGACCTCACCTCATCAACTCATCAATGGAAAAGGTTTATGCTTTCGTAAGTGCTTGCAGGCCTGATAAGCTTCAGCTAAGCTGCCATCAATCACAAGGTACCGCTACGATACCTTACATGTGTACTTAAAGCATGTCACGTTACTTATCTTGTTTTTCTTTGAAGGGGAGCAACATGGAAATGCACGTGAGCTAAAATTATTAGCTATTTTCGCTGGAGGTCATAGGAAAAGCTCGAATCGCACTGGAAGCACCAGGTTTGTAATCAAAATATTGGAAATACTTTGTCTCATTGATATAGATGCAAATGCAAGCGCATGCGCAAACCAGCAGAGCTTCTCGAGCCCTGCTGCCCACCTCAACCAGAGCCCTGGGTGCACGCCTTGGCCTGCGATCCCAAAGTGTAAAGTTAAGTGCCACTGCCGCACCCAGTAGCAGCGTTTCCCCTCGGCAGCTTGCTGACCTACAATCATGGCTGGGAAACCAGAAAGGCACACAGTCCCTTGACAAGGTCATCGTTGAGAGCAGGCTGGACACTGGCGCTGCCATCTTGGTAGCTTCAAAGGATATAGGCGCAGGCGAGACCATCTTTGCAGTGGCCGATAATCAATGGCTCTCTCCCCAGGCAGTCAGCAGGACAGCCCTGGGACCCTATGTTAGAGATCTGGAGCCGTGGGTGCAGCTGGCACTCCTGCTTATCCAAGAGCGTTTTGTTGGCGCCAGCTCCACTTGGGGAGCGTACGTGGGTAGCCTGCCTGCGATGCCCACAAGCCCGCTCTTTTGGTCTCAGGAGCAACTGAACATGCTCCAAGGCACCCAACTCGTGGAGAACCTGCAGGCCTACAGGTGATACTTCACACACTTATGAACGTCTTGGCTGTTGGCACTGCTTAAACTGGCATGCAAGCTCGCCAGCCGCGGCTACACTTCTTCAGAAGCGATGAGCGCTGCTTATGCACTTCAAAAACCCTGCTGTTGTGTTTCAAAATCTGTTTCAGCTGCTGTTGCATTTCAAAACTCTTCTCCAAAGGGCATAATTGGTTGTATAAGCAAGGCTCACAGTCTTGTGGTTCTGATCTACCTCTTTCAGCTCGCAGCAAGCTGTAAGCATTCAGCAAGCTGATCAAATTTTGGCATGCAATGGCAGGCAGGCAAAACGTCCAAGTAGATTTGTTTTGCGGCATGTAGGAGGATGGACAGCACATGCACTTATTCACAGATGGAAAAATCGCTTTATCATCTTTCCTGTCCAGGGCATTCTTCCAAGCAAAGTACGAGGAGCTCCTGGGCCAAGACGGCATACTCACCACTCAGGCTCCCTCAGTCTTCCCTACCCAAGCCTTTAGCTTTGACAACTTCCTTTGGGCTGTGGCCACAGTGCGTGCGCGTGCACATGCCCCCCTTGAAGCCGGAGCTTTGGCTCTAGTTCCGTTTGCAGATGCGGTGCGTGGACAAAGGACAAGCTGATATGATCAGCTGCTCTCAATATCAGTCGTGTTATTCACAAGTGAAGTCGTGCATGGCCGAGCAGTTGTCTGAAGAAATGTCCTCCAGCAGGTAGAGATAGGAGAACCACCTGGTCCTCTGCTTGATGTGCTCAGACAAAAAGCCACAGACTGCACGTTGATAAATGTGGGTCTAGGCATTGAGGTATGACTATGCTTGAAGTGTTAAGCTGGGTTTGCTGTGAGTGTGCGCCAATCGATAGGTCAGCCCCCCGTGTCATGTGACCCAATTGGATCATATGATCTGAGAAAGGCAATGAGTGTTGGGGTTCTCAGGCTTCCAGAAGGTTGGCATGCCTGAATTCTCAGCCAAGAGCTGTTATCTGCATTTACTGACAGCGATAGCTGCTTCACATGGTTAAAATGGCAATCCAGACTCAGCTCTTTCCTCCTTTCTTTTCCGAGTCCCGAAGGCCCGATCCCCTCGTTGCATTGAAAGTACTGAGCACAGCGCACTATGAGCAACCATAACCAACCAGTGGGTTGGCTTGCACATTGCCCGTTTTGGACGCTAGCAAGCAAGTTTTACTTTCCTCCTCAAATTGTTTATTGTGCTTTTCTTGTTAGCTTGCACGACAGAAAGCAGGTCGACCTGATCATTCCCGGAACACTTGTGGAGACCTGAAGCGTGCCCTGATTTTGGCCTGTTTATGTGGCCAAGTCCACAAACACTTGCCTGTACTAACAGTCAGAAATGTGTGTGTGCATGAATACCCTCAAGCTACGACAGCAACAAGCAGATAAGCACAGCAATGCACCGCACACACAGACAAGGCAACCTCTGCATGGCTATGACTTAAGGATAGTCATAGACCTTACCAGTTGCCTTTTAATATGCGCAGGCACCCTTTGCCTTGAAAAAGTAGAGACTCAAAGCTCTTACATCAGCCTGACATGCTCAGGCATTCCTTGGCCTGGTAGCCTGAATCAAAGAATGCCTAGTGAGAGCAACATGATGCAGGATATAGCACTTGCGCACGCACTCATGCGCGTGCGCACACACACACAAACACACACAAACTTGCAGGTTTCTCACCGTCGCCGCCCCAACGCGGAATGGAAGCTCAAGCAGGCTGGCTTGTTTGGCAAGACTCAGCAACTAGCGGTGGAAGCCACCAAGCCTCTGCGCAAGGTAAACGGCTCCAGGTTAATCCCTGGCATTTCTGCCGCCTGCTCGCGGAATGCAAGGCAGGTTGACCGGTGAACTCTTGGACTGCATTGATGTTGCTCTCACGAGGCAAAATGGTGTGTAGACTCTACACCGTAAAGTGAGATCACTGTAGAGTGATCTGTGCCCGGTCTGATCAGACAGTTTTCACCCTCCTGGGCGGCAGTGGTGTTTCTAAAGGGCAGTGCGACCTTGGATAGAAGCTGGTCGCGCTTGCCCTCCATGCGGCTCCACATGACCTGCATGCGGCGTGGCGGAGGCAGGGACATGGATCCTGCTTGTCTTGGAAGTGCCCACCTTTGAAGGTGCCCACCTTTGATGGTGTCCACCTTGCAACTCCCGACCAGCTATCGCTCTTCGGCATCGTCATCACTCGCTCTGATCAGCAATTAACTTGGACTGGTGGTGCCCAGAGATGTGCACGTTACCATTGACGCCGTCATGACGTTTTACAATACGGTCCGTGTATGACAGTGAAAAACATAAATTATGGCGTAAATCGTAAGAAAACACCGTATACGGCGGTATGACGGCGTCCAAATGACGCCGTAAATTACGGTGCCATCCGTGAATGACACCGTATTTGCACAACTCTGGTGGTGCCGCACCTTTTGCTTGGTCAACCCATTAAATCCCAGGAGCTTCTTGTCAGGCCGCTGGGAATGGCGCATACTTGACAGGCGCCAGTGTGCTCCTGCATGCGTTGCCCGATGCCAAGGTAGACCAGGGAGTCATGCCTGTTCTGTTCAGCATCCCATGACACACACATACTCCAGCCCAGCACAGCTGGGTCCATATTTGCGCAACTCCTGGTCCATGGAGCATCATGCAGCAGGAGCAGCTGCAGTGGCTTGCGCTTGGTGGGCCTTGGAGGGGGGGGCAGCCAGGTGTGCAAATGCATTGTGCATGGCTGCAGTAACCATGTAACAGCATTGGATGTGCACCCTTGTAGGGTGAGGAGGTGAGCATCGACTACGCCCCCACCAAACTGGACAACAGCGTGCTGCTGGACTATGGCGTGCTGGACACCACTGCGCCGAAGGTGGGTTGCCGGTTGTATCACGGCACAGGCTGTGCTGCCCTTTTGCTACATGGATGACGCAGCATCAGCGGGTGCCTTCACCTCTCTAAGGGCTCCAAACGGGCTCCGCTAGATTACAGCAGGTGAGCACCAGACATGCTGCCAGGTGCCACTGGGGCGCCCATCCCAGCGTGTTCAAATAAATCAAGGCAGCTGCGCATACACTTGCCTGTGCATGCGCGCTCATCTGTTCTGCAGCCCGGCTACGCCTTGAAGCTCAGCCTGCCCGAGGGTGACCGCAACCTGGACGACAAGCTGGACATTGTGGAGACGGAGGGCCTGGGAGCCACGCAAACTCACGTGCTCACCCCTGGGGAGGCCCCCTCGGAGACCATGATGGCTTTCCTGCGCCTCATCCAGCTGCAGGGTGGGTGCTGGCTTGATGGATAGCCCTGACCCCTCTGCGCCCCCACGCAGCAGCACGAACACGCACGGCACAGCCCCCTGCTCGCACGTGCCCCCGATCTTTTGCATCTGGCCTGGTAGTGCCCTTATCTGGCAGTGCCGCCTGTGGGCAGCAGCATAACCGCCCATGCAGCAGCGAGTTCAGGCTAGCAGTGCTGCACGGAGGGTGGGTCATGCGCAAGGATGCGCCTGGGGCCCGACGTAGCCCACACCACAGGTGCTTTGAAGGCTGCTGGAGACCCATACGGGCATAGGGCCTCTTCAGCCCACACTCTGGCCTCGCCTGCTGCCCCATTCCTGCCGACGTGCTCCTGCCCTGGTGCACCCCTGCTGCCCCGTTCTTGTTGATGTGCTCCTGTCTTTGCAGGCCCTGATGCATTCCTTCTAGAATCCATCTTTCGGCAGGACGTATGGGGCTTCATGTGCGAGCCAGTCAGCGAGGACAATGAACGTGCCGTGTGCCAGTCCATTGCGGAGGTGGGGCCCGCATGTGGCAAGAGCTGCAACCAGTGCAGTTGTGCCACCATGCGTCTGTTGTTTGCGCATGTGGGGTTCCTGATGCACACAGCTTAGCTGTGGAGGACACTCCCTCTCTTCTGTCCTGTTGAGTGAATGTTAATTTTGCAGGAGCGTCGCAATGGATCAAGGCTGACGCATGCCTTCAAGTGTGCATGCACATGTCTCTTGTGCATTCGAAGGCCTGCAGAGGCAGAGTGTGGCTGATGACGTGCGCACTTGCGAGTGTTCATGTGCAGGGGGCACGTGAGACACTCCAAGGCTACTCCTCCAGCATAGACCAGGACCTGGCCTTGCTGCGCAGTGGAGAGCTCAAGCCAGGCAGTCCTGAGCAGGCTGCAGTCATGGTGGGATGACAGGCGCCACACACGCTGCTTGTTCTGAGTCATTTGCGAGCATTTTGCCACTTAGCAGGCCCTGGGTATTGTTGGCCTATGTTTTTCTCTTTTGAGCCCATTGTTTTGTCTTGCCTGTCATGCTAAATTAAGGAAGAAAAGCATGCTATTCAATTGTGGGATGCTGGGGGTTTTCAGTTTCAATTTTTTGTTCAGTTATGTTCTCCAATCCCCAGATTGTACAAGACCTGGACTCTTCTTTCCTTTTGTTGGCCTCTACACCTTTTGACACCATGAGTATGTCAGTCAATTGTACTAAGGAATTTTGCCTGCTTTTTGGTGTGGTATGTGCTTACAGGCGTTACACTAACACAGGCAGGGTGATATCTTTTGCACACAGTACTTTTAAGCTCCTTCAGTGCCAGACAAATGCCAAGAAAAGAAAAATGCCATTCATGGAATGTGCCTGGATGTAGACCAGCCTTGCTGCTTTGATTCATGGCTCAACAGATGTGGAGGGGAACATCACCATTACTTACTTCCTCTGGGTGCCACCTCGTGCAACCACACAATCTGGGTACAGCTGTCGAATGTTCATAAATGTTTGCAATGACAAGGGTAGGTTACATGCAATGACAAGGATCAATTATGCAAGGCACGCGCCGCTTTGAGCCGATATTGCCTTAGAGGTTCGTTTGGCGTAAAGAGCTTCCTTGTGAATTTCGCCCCCATGCAGGTGCGACTTGGCGAGCAGCAGGCTCTGGATGACACATTGCAATGGTTTGAGAACCGAATGCAGACAGAGCTCAAGAAGTTGGTGTACTACCAAGAGAGGCGGCTGCGCAACTTGGGCCTTGTGGATGATGGTGAGGCTGCATATGCATGCCCATGCACGCTGTATCTTAACTTGTCTATGCGAGTAGAAAAAAGGAAACTTTGGGCGAGCCAGTGTCTAGATTTGGTGCCTATCATGTGTAACAGTGCGAAAGATTAAAGGGCTCCAAGCTCTCTTCACATGAGGGTTGGCAGACCTGTGCTATACGGTTCCCAGAGAAAAACTTGGACTAGTGCACATTCACTACCTGCTCTTTTTGCTTGGCACTGTAATTATTTTCAAATCATTGAGATGCTTATTATGCTTTGAGAGTGAGCCAAGACTGAGCCTCCTGAGAGAGTTTGGTGAACAAATGCTGGGTTAAAAAACTGTCAATTGCTCTTGTTGCACCATCTTGTCCATTTCATGATCTTGGGGGACGCTGTACTATGCCTGAAATTTTCCAGGAAGAGGGGGCCCCCCTCCTCAAGTTCTTTGTTTTCCATCGGGGGACATGGTGGGATAAAAGGCTTATGTGCAGACTTCTCATCATGACAGTGGTCTATGGACACAAGGACAAACACCTCAGGATCAACATGGGTTTCTGTCAGCTATGTGGCAACTGCCCTCCCATGTGCACTTGCCTACCAAGGAAGCAGCTTATTAGGGGTGCCAACCTGAGATTTAATCATAACCATGCAATATCAGCTTTTAACTTAACGCTTTATTGCCCTTGACGCCATGCTCAGCAACTTTATTTGCTCTGTTGTTCCTGCAGAGGGCAGAACAACGTACGACTCTTTCTTCCAAGATGGTATTGCCTGAATGAGGTCTCTGAAGGCCATCACATCCTTGCTGAGCGGCAACGTACGCTGCACATGGATGATTGCCGTGCATTTCCATGTTGAAATCGTATGAAGCTGGTGCAATGTGTAACATTCATTTTTGGCATGAGTCCATTTTTTTGGCATGAGGCCCCAAGATTGGTCAAGTACTTGGATTTAAGGATCTAATGCAAGCCATGGCCGCTAAATCATTTCCAGGATTATAAGTGTCTTTCCATCTGAAGTAGGGTTCGCCCGCTTGTTGGCGCTTGCATCTGTAGTGTCCCATGGCCTTGTCAAAGTGAAGTGGGCTTTCCCCATGAGGTTGTTTATAGCTTGGGCTTGGCAGCCATGGCCGCAATCAGGCTGCCCTTAGAAATGAACAAGATTGTTAGCCCCAGCTCTATCACGTGGAGGGTAAGAAAGGTAAGGGGTCACAAGGGGTTACAAGAGAAGGCCTTCAGTCAAGAAGTGCGACTGCAAGCCTGCTCATAAAAAACTATCAGTGCATGAAGGAAGAAATAAAGCTTATTCTTTTCCTGGCCCAGAAAAAGAAGCAGACGCATTGTTAAAACCATGAAGGGGTTGTGTCCCTGACCATCAGAATCCTCTTGAGCACTGTCACCAGCCATTTGTGTAAAGGATTGTCCATTTCTTTGCCTTGTCATAAGAATGGGGTGGCCCAAACCTGGCTTGCATTCATACCAGCAGGAACTGCGTACGTTTCAAGGAGCCACATGTAGATGTGTAACCTGTGAATAAGGCCATGTTCCCGTATGAACTGTTTGATGCGGGATGTACCAGCTGTGAATGGACATAGCGCTGCATCAGCTGCAGTTTTCAAATTGATAGGTCTGTCACACACCATGTCCAAATATTTGAAGGAGTCTGTGTAGGGGAGCTGCGCGCCATCATAAAAGAGAGGGGGCAGATTGCTCGTGTAAGAGTTGAAGCACATCACCTCAAACTTTTGTGTATTGACAGTGAGAAACTTTGTTCGTGCGCACGCTCGTAGTTTGTTCAACATGGTCTGCATTTGGTTAGGGTCGTTGGACATTAGGCAGAGGTCATCTGCAAACAGTGTGGGTCACCAAGAAAATTGAAGTACCGGTGAGCGCGCCTTTCACCCCGTCTGCATTGCTATCAATGTCATTCAAGTAGATGGCAGAGGGGAGAGGGGATATCCTTGTCCACCGAACACCGAAAGATGGCTGCACAGAGGCTGTCTTTTCCCCATCCAATAACGCATATTCATCAGCATGGTGCAAGTCTCTCCAGATGGACAGGATATGGTCAGGCATCCGGCAACTGCGTAAATGGCCCCAAAGCTTATCTCTTGGATTACTATCATAAGCTAGTTTGAAGAGGGTGGAGTGCAAGAAAGGTAAGCATGGCTTTCCGGTGAGGCAAAAGTGGAATTTTCAAGAACATGCACTTGGCAGTGTACGCTGCTGCACTCTTGCCGCTCAGAGCAAGAATCATTTTAGCAAGAGGGTACGCCCAATTGCTCCATACTACTTTACTGTATGCCTGTACAAGAAGTGAGGGCTCGTGCCCCAGTACATGGGCAGCAAGCGTACTGCTTCCACTGCCAAAGCCAGAAGAATACCACACGCACCTGACCTGGCTGCAGTGTCACCTGGCGGTGGAGGCTGGTGCCGCTGCTGCCTGCTGTCTGCCCGCTGATGCTGCTCTGTGGAATCCAGCCCTCGTACACTCATGAGACGTCCCTTGCGCACACATGTTCGGTTTCCAGATGTGCTCTTGCAAGCATCTGGCTGCATTAGGTTAGGCTGTGTGGCTGCTTGCATCCTAGCTTGCACAGGATGGGGCCTGCATCTGACAAGCACCACACAATGCACTGCCACAACGCCACACTCCCACACTCAGGTTCCTTCTTAGTGAGAGACTGCATCTGCTAGCACTCCATCCTGCCCAGCAAACCAGTGAGCTGAGACCCGTCCCCATTGTAGCCTGTCCCTCAGATGAGCTGTAGTGAAGGCACAAACCTGTCACGATCTTGGTTGAATCTTCTGTCTAGCCCTGCCTGTGTCCCTAGTTTTTCGGTTGTTCCTGGTCTGTTCTCTCGTCCTTGTTGCTCAGCATAAAAAGGGAAACAATCCTTGACCCAACGCAGAATCTGCCTGATTCATGTGAGTGTGTTTAGACGCTGCTCCAGCGAAAGAGGGTCACCGAGGCATGGGTACGTTTGGCAAAGAGGCCCTGCCTCGGTGAGCCGGCTACCCACCCTCACTCATGTTAGGACGCACCCACCATGAGCCACCATTCCCCCCCCCGCCCCCCCGACGTATTTCCGCGCCTGAAACAACACCAGTATGCCTGTTTGTTGAAATTCACATTTGCGGATGCTTAATTCCCAGCCTGGAAGGGGTCAGTTTCCGGCCCCTCCTGGCACCCGTTTTGCAGACTTTCTGTATATGAGGTGGCTGGAAAAATGGGTATCTCGCCAACCGCGCGTGCTGTTCAACCCATTCCTCTTTCCGGCGATGATCCTTGTTCATTACAAGAGCACCAAAACCTTGAGAATTGCGCGTCCTGGAGCTCTAGGTGGTCTGGTATATGGCCGACAGCTGGAGAAACAAGGGTTCCTGCAGCAGCATACAAGCCATGCTGGTCCCAATTGACAGCTATTGAAGACCTGAGTTCCTTGGCTCTGGTTACTTAAGTGTACAGTCCTACACAACCTAGTAGCCACTAGCTGAGCTCAGCCCCTGCGGGGAGCATGAAAAAAGCACACCCATTTTGGGCGCCAGGCAGTCCCCTGTAGCGCTGAACCCGCCCTGGAGGTTGACAACATGGGCTTCCTCAGACCTGATATTTTCCTGCTAAGATAAATCGTGACAAGCCTTCAGAAACACATTAGGATACCTCCTGGGTTCAGGAAGGTTGCCCAACTGGTAGGTATTGGTATATGGACCTAGGAGATGCACCTACGTCCTCTACCCACCTCTTCCTGCTTGTGGACTCCCTGCGCCCAAGTCACGGCACTTTCCCAAAGCATTTTTTGATAGGTGGAAAATGTATGGCAATACATTCAACATATTTACATCATTGCCGCACCTGAGAGAGGCCCAGATTGGTGATCAGGTGTCTCCAACAGGCACTGATGGGCACCCCTCCCCTCTGGGCCCACACTGAACCCTCCCACGGCCAAAAGGGGGAGCAAAAGGGGGAGCACCCAAACGAAGAATCATACCACTAGACCACTATCCCAACGATCATGTATCGGGGACAGCCGGGAATTGAACCCGGGACCTCTTCGAGGCTTGTCTAACCCCTTACGGCAGTTGATGACAGGCGGCACATTGCTGTAAAATATATACTTTTACGTAAGATTGAGCTAGGTGACAGCCTTCCACACTACTGCTACGCACGCTTACTTATTGTACCCTCTATGCCTCTATGTATGTGTATGCACAGTACCATAATTGCACGTCAGTAGCCCTTTTGATTGAAGGGCTTGCAAGAGGAGTGCTCTGTGCATCACATCCTTAATACCCACAGACAAGACTGATTTACTAAAGAATGTGCCTTCAACTTGCTGCAGAAGGACCCGCGCAATTGCAGCAAGGGACCTTTAAACAACAGATGATGAACCGATTGCCAGTAATGCTTTGGTGTCACGCTGTGTCTAGTCAACACTGATGGGGGCTTTTCACACTCGAGGCCCGGAAAAATGGGCATGCACTCTTTGCGTGGCCCCAGCCTTGGTGGCCCCCTAATTACTGTGGCTTAAAACATAACTAGGTGGCTTAAAACACCAGCCTTCAAGAAAAAAAGGTTTTTGAATCTGAAGGGCATGCTTCAACGTGAGCCTTAATTACTTTAATTTAATGTACACAGTCAACAGTCCATTCCAGACCACATGGACCAACTAACCAAGTATCCCTAGATTTCTAGGTAGGATTTTTTTGTAAAGATATTATAGTGCAAATGGAATCCAAAAAAGCCATCATGTCTGGAGAGATGCGCGTTCTCAGTGATGGAGATCTTCAGAACGGGTGCCAGAAAAGGTACCAAAAAGACGACCCTTCCCAGACCGGTACTTGAGCATCCAATATTGTCTCGTTCTGTACGTGCTTGTGGCCATTTGAAGTTGAACAGGATGGTCCAGGGTGGCCATGTGCACACACGCCTCACGCCAAAATTTAGCCAAAAACCAAGGCTGGACACCCACCCAGGCCACAGGGATAACGGACATTTCATTCCCACTTAGGCACATGTCTCAGGCCTCTTTACTTAACCAACCATTCAGCAACACTACCTAGTTCAAGAGCTGTTCAATGCTGTACGTGCATGTGGGGAATATCAACATGCGCGCGCGCACATTCACACACTTACACACACACACACACACACACACACACACACACACACACACACACACACACACACACACACACACACACACACACACACACACACA
>LKMJ01004533.1_pt1 | contig 13083 bp, 14 predicted proteins | sample 643391 | NCBI WGS metagenome assembly LKMJ01 (sample SAMN04112250, study PRJNA286221) | soda lake metagenome | biome: soda lake; feature: Kulunda Steppe; material: water; isolation source: sample PL-Br10 brine of Picturesque Lake | place: Russia: Kulunda steppe | collected 2010-07
ACGCCGAGGTTTCCTCTCGCGTGGGGTCGGGCGGTCCGACCGCACCGGAGGCAAGATTCCCCTTGCGTTGCGGGTACTCCGGTTTGCACGCAAGCCGTCAGTCCCGTGCGGGAGTGGTGTGCTTGGGTATCTGCTTGGCCCGTGCGGGGCGGTGCCATCCACCTGACTGCGCCTCACGGCGGAGTCTGACTCGGGTAGGCTCGCGTTTTTGATAACGGGTGAACGCCAAACCACACCCACTTTTCCCGAGTTGTTACCAGAACATACGACCCCGGCAGGCATAAAATCATGGAAAGCGGGGTGAAAGTGACGCGATTCACGCCCGCCCTGTTCGGTCCTCGGTTCCGACTGAGCGTCGGAACACTCGTTCCTCACGGGAAGGGCGGGACTCTCGCTGAATCAAGGTAGTAAGCAGTTATTTACAACTGACAGTCATCGATTTCGAACCGATATCGGTCACTGGTTACTGGCTGAGATCAGAGAGGACGCTCGCGTCGTCAGCAGCCTGGGCCGACGATTCCTCGAAGCCACCGATTTTGGCGGCGATCTCGCGGTAGGCAACGGCTGCCGGGCTATCTTCTTTGTAGACGACCAATGGCGTGCCGGAGTAGACGCTTTCCCGTACCGCACCGTCTTCGGGAACGGCACCGAGCAGTGGGAGGTCAAGTCGATCGCCAATGTCGTCGTAGCCGACGTTGCTGTCTGGGTGCACTCGCGTGACGATGAGGCCAGCGACGTCACCACCGGCGTGATCGGTGAGTTCCGTGGTCTTATTCGAATCCTGGATCGAGGCCGGTTCGGGGGTCGAAACGACCAGTACCGTATCTGCAAGGCCAAGTGGCAAAACAGTCTCGTGGCTGATGCCAGCACCCACGTCGAGAAAGACGTAGTCATACTCCGATCTGAGTGTTTCGACTGCGTCGCGGAGTCCTTCTGGTGAGGTTTCTGCATACTCGCCGAGGTCGGTCCCACTCGGGACGGCGACGATGTTATCGGCCAGCCGGTAGGTTGCGTCCTCGATCGAGACCGAGCCGGCGAGGACATCGTGGAGCGTCGTCGCGTCTGGGGTCAGACTGACGAACCCTGCAAGGTTCGCCATCCCGAGGTCGGTATCGACGATCGCGACCCGCTCGCCGGCCTGGGCGAGTGCCGTTCCGAGGTTTACGGTGGTGGTTGTCTTGCCAACACCGCCTTTCCCACTCGCGATCGCATAGACAGTTTCCTGAGACATACGCGGTAACTGTGTGGACAGTGGGGTGGCACCCTCTTAAATCGTCACCTCGACCCAGAGCCCTGGCGTGTCAACAGATTCTTACACCCAGCACCGTTCTGTTTGGTCAATGAGCCAGGAGGCCGAGTCGGACCAGTCCGACCGGAAAAAATACGAGTTCCGGAAGGTCATCGAGGACCTCGAGGACTTCGAGGGCTCCGGGACCCAACTCGTGACGATCTACATTCCCGAGGATCGCCAGATCAGTGACGTCGTCGCCCACGTCACCCAGGAACACAGCGAAGCAGCAAATATCAAATCGAAACAGACCCGCACGAACGTCCAGGACGCCCTGACCAGCATCAAAGATCGGCTGCGCTACTACGACGTCTACCCACCGGACAACGGGATGGTCATCTTCTCGGGTGCGGTCGACTCTGGTGGCGGCCAGACCGAGATGGTCACGAAGGTCTTAGAGGGGCCACCCCAGCCGATCGAGTCGTTCCGGTATCACTGCGATTCGGATTTCCTCACTGAGCCGCTCGCGGAGATGCTCGCCGACCAGGGGCTGTATGGGTTGATCGTCCTCGATCGGCGGGAGGCAAACGTCGGCTGGCTGCGTGGCAAACGCGTCGAGCCAGTCAAATCTGCTTCCTCACTGGTTCCTGGCAAGCAGCGCAAAGGTGGCCAGTCAGCCCAGCGATTCGCTCGCCTCCGACTCGAGGCGATCGACAACTTCTATCAGGAGGTTGCTGGGATGGCAAACGATCTGTTCGTCCCGAAACGCCACGAACTCGACGGCGTCCTCGTCGGTGGTCCCTCACCAACGAAAGACGAGTTTCTGGATGGGGACTACCTCCACCACGAACTTCAGGACTCGGTGCTTGGCAAGTTCGACGTCGCCTACACCGACGAGTCCGGCCTGAAAGACCTCGTCGACAACGCCGAAGACGCCCTCGCCGACGCCGAGGTGATGAAAGACAAGCAGGTGATGGAAGAGTTCTTCAAAGAACTCAACGCGGGCGACCTCGCCACCTACGGGTTCGAGCAAACCCGTGAGAACCTCATCATGGGCTCGGTCGATCGCCTGCTCATCAGCGAGGACCTCCGCAAAGACGTCATCAGCTACGACTGTCCCGACTGTGGGAACACCGATCGTGAGGTCCTCGACCGACGCAAATCGACGACAGCTCACGACTGCACCGAGTGTGGGACGACTGTCGAAGCGACCGACGAGGACCGCGAGGACGCCATCGACCACCTCATCGAGATCGCCGAACAGCGCGGCACCGAGACGAAATTCATCTCGACGGACTTCGAGAAAGGCGAACAGCTCTACAACGCCTTCGGGGGCTTCGCCGGCTTACTCCGATACGACACCGGAATCTAGGGGATGGTAATTAGTCGACCGTCTGCAACCCAGTCGAGATCAGCCGACGCAGGAGGACGACGACGCCGTTCTCGAGGCCGGTCGCGTAGACTGCCTGCTCGTCGCTTTTGATCGCGTCCGGATAGTATGAGCCGATGAGCAGGTTTTCCCGATCGATCAGCAGGATGCGACTGATCGCCACCTCGTGATCGGTCCACACACCGGTCAACCACTCGAGTTCGGGTTCGTAGACTCGAACGTTCGAGAGTTCCTCGCCGAGTGTCTCTCTGATGGTTTCTGTTTCGCCCCCAAGAATGATCGAGAGTCCCTGGTCCGCGGCCTCCTGGACGTTATCGAAGAACGCCTCATCTAGGAGGGACTCGTCGACGACAAGCAGGACAATCTCTGTCTGTGCCCTATCGATCAACTCGAGTGTCCGAGAGTTGATCGCCTCGTTGCCGCTCAACGACCAGACCTCCTGGAGTCGATCGTCGTCGCGTTCGGGGCGGTGCTGTTCGATCGCGTCGACGTAGGATTCGAGGGTATCGATCCGATCGTCGAACGTCTGTCTGAGCGTCCCCATCGCCTCGGTCGTACTCACGGCTCGAAATTGCTGCGGACTCGAGTGTTGGACCTCGACCAGTCCCCGTGACTCGAGGACCCGCATCGCGTCGTAAACCCGGGTTCGGGGCACCTCCGAAACTTCGGCGACCTTCTTTGCGGTCCCGTTCGGTAGTCGTGTCAACGCCAGGAAACAGCGCGCTTCGTACTCCTGGAGTCCCAGTTCTTGTAGCAAACTCACTGCTTCACCCGCGTTCGTTTCCTGTGTCATGGCCCAACCACGTTCGGCGCTCCGAACGTACCTCCTATCACTGCTACCTCAGAAAAGGTATCCGGTCTCGAAACAGCCCAGAGTGGAGCGAGCGTTCACTCAGATCGTCACACAAGCTACTTGCAGTCCGGGGGCTAAGCGTACTGGCGGTCCCACTCCTGGCCCAACCACGGTGGGACCGCATCTTCGTTCGGCACAGTTGTGGGTCAGTGAGAAACGTAAGTACCCACCGCTACTCTCGTTGGCTTTCACAGAAATCGAGGCGGATGCCACGGGGCTTGACCCCGAGGCAGTTGACACTGTGCCGATGTGAGTCGCTAGCGGCTGAACTCGTTTGCGTGGAGGACGTCCCGGCGGCCATCAAGAAACTCGAGGAAGGCCCTGATTTCCTCGTAGTTTTCCCCGGTGTGGATCTCACCGCTGTCCCGATCCCACTCGATGTACGCCATCGCCTTGAGTTTCGGATAGTGGAGATGATGGTTCTGGATGTTGGCCCGTTCGCGCCCGGTGGATGTTTGTGGTCGATTGGCGCTCTGGGGATTGTGCTCCAGCAATCTGAATAATAGCTCTCGGCGCTGTTCATCAGCTAACACGTCGAATACAGTATCGTACATATGGACACGTCTTAGCGATGTCTAACAGCCGAAAGACCTTAACATGGCAACATTTTCACGCTATCGTGGTGTTTTGATTAACTGGGTGAATCGCCTCGATCGCGTTCGAACTACCCAGGCGGTGGTGTGGACTCGTCTCACCAGCTGTTTGTGGGGCGGGTTGGGATTCGAACCACCTGAAGACGATCTCGCTTACTCCGTTCGCGAGCATGCGACGTCCGTCGTTCAACTCCGGGTACACACTCGTCGCTCACGGATACGTTCGTGACGAGTGCGAGGGTTGGGATTTGAACCCAAGGACCCCTACGGGAGCGGGTCTTAAGCCCACCGCCGTTGGCCTGCTTGGCTACCCTCGCAGGAATGCGTCTGAAGGTTGCCCACAGGCCGGGATGTGTGTTTCGGTGTCCGATTCGTTTGGTAGTGAGCCTAGTTACCAATCGACACTTAGCGTCCCGTCGCCGTGTGGATCGGGGGCGATCTCCTCGTCGGTGCGCCGGTCGACCACGTGGATGCAGCCCTCGTCTTTTTTCGCCGGACAGACCGCTGCAGCCCTGACGTTGTGTTCGAGGTCGTCTTCGCCGATGAAGTAGGTCTGTGGCTGTGCGATGCCGGAGGCGATCGACATCTCCCAGTTGGAACTGACCTCGGCGCATTTGCCCGCGCCGAAGCACTTGTTGGCCTCGAAGATGATCTTATACGGCTTCTCTTCGACTGGCGGGCCGTCGGTCGAGCCGACATCACTCGGGCGTTTGATTCCGTCCTCGCTCATACCGCTCTCTTCGAGCGCTGGCTCTTTCCCGTTACGGTTGGGGCGAGTCGGTTGGTGCTGGTAGGTCGTAGGATACGTCAGTGAGTTCACGTGAGGCAGCCCAGAGTTCCGCGGCTGTCTCGGTATCCAGTAGCGCGTCGGCTGGGCGCTGGCGCTCGGGCGCACCGCGCATACTGAAGAATCCACCGGGCCCGTAGTATGCGCCACCCTCGACATCTGGGGCGGTCGCGGCGTACAGCGTCGGCAACGCCCCCTTCGCTGCTGACTGGGCGAGCAGTGTGTTTGCGAGTTTCCGTGCGGTCAGTTTGAACCATCGTCCCCGTCCGTCGACCCCACGATACTGCAACTGGGTGTCGGCATAACCTGGATGGACGGCGACCGATCGAATCGGTACGTCCCCGGCCCGAAGCCGTCGCTCGAGTTCACGTGCGAACAGTACGTTGGCGAGTTTCGACTGTGCGTAGGCATCCCACCGGTCGTATGACTGCTCGCCATGGAGATCAGCGAGGTCGATCGTCCCGCGTTCGTGGAGCCCACTCGAGACGGTGACGACGCGCCCGTCGCCAGTGTCGTTGGCCGCCGCTCGAAGCTGTGGGAGGACACATCCGGTAAGTCCGAAGTGGCCGAGGTGATTGACGCCAAACTGGGTCTCGAAGCCGTCTTCGGTCTCCTGTCTGGGTATTGCCATCGTCCCAGCGTTGTTGATCAGGACATCAATCGGCTCGGTCACGCGCTCGGCGAACGCACGGACGGACTCGAGGTCGGCCAGGTCACACGTCTCGACCCGGAGGTCGGCCTCGGGGATGTCACCGTGGATCTCGTCGGCGGCGACCTCGCCACGGCCACGATCCCGGCAGGCCATCACTACCGTCGCGCCGTTGTGAGCGAGTTCGCGTGTCGTCTCCAGACCGATCCCGCTGTTTGCACCCGTGACGACGATCCGTCGGCCCTCCTGTGGTGGAATGTCAGCGGCGCTCCAGGCCATGGTGTCTCTGGGGTGTGACGACTGAAAGAAGCGGCGGCTAGTCGTGGACTGTCACCGACTCGAGGACCACGTCCTCGAGTGGCCGGTCGTGGTCGTCGGTCTCGACGCTGCCGATCGTCTCCACGACGTCCATCCCGTCGGTGACCCGACCGAAGACGCTGTGTACGTCATCGAGGTCGGGTCTCTCCTCGAGCGTAATAAAAAACTGCGAGCCGTTGGTGTTCGGGCCGGAGTTGGCCATCGAGAGAATCCCCTCACTGTCGTGGCGCAGGTCAGGGTGGAACTCGTCGTCGAACTCGTAGCCGGGCCCGCCGGTCCCGTCACCGAGCGGGTCGCCGGTCTGGATCATGAAGTCTTCGATGACTCGGTGAAAGAGGACGTCGTCGTACAGCGGGTCCCCCTCGATTTCTTCATCGGTCTCGGGATCGGTCCAGGATTGCTCGCCGGTTGCCAGCCCGACGAAGTTCTCGACTGTCTCCGGGACGAGGTCGGGATAGAGATCGACCTCGATATCGCCTGCACTCGTCTGGAGTGTTGCCGCGAGTGTCTCACCGGCTTCGAGGTCGTCTGTGGCCGAGTCGTCGGCGTCTGGGTCCTCGTCGGTCGATCCGTTGTCGCCGATACAGCCGGCGAGTGACCCGGCGAGGCTCACACCGCCGACCGCAAGGAGGGTGCGTCTAGATGGGATACTGGGTCAGCCGCAGGCCGGCACAATAATGGTAGCGATTCGGTCTACTCGTCGTGAACCGTGACCGACTCGAGGAGGATGTCTTTCGTCGGGCGGTCGTTGGCGTCGGTTGGGGCGCTGCCGATTTCTTTGACCACGTCCATCCCGTCGGTGACCTCGCCGAAGACCGAGTGGCGGTCGTCGAGATGTGGCGTCTCGTCGAGGGTAATGAAAAACTGCGAGCCGTTGGTGTTCGGTCCGGAGTTAGCCATCGAGAGGATGCCCTCGCTGTCGTGGCGCAGTTCGGGGTGGAACTCGTCGTCGAACTGGTAGCCAGGGCCGCCCCGGCCGGTACCGGTCGGATCTCCACCCTGGATCATGAACCCGTCGATGACTCGGTGAAAGAGGACATCGTCGTACAGCGGTTCGCCTTCGATCTCTTCGTCGGTCTCTGGATCGATCCAGGTCTGCTCACCGGTCGCGAGCCCAACGAAGTTCTCGACGGTCTGTGGTGCGCGCTCGGCGAACAGTTCGACATCGATGTCGCCCTTGCTGGTATGCAGGGTTGCACTGATCGTGCCCATACGGTCGGCGAGGACGGGCCGGGTGAAAACCGTGGTGGTCTGCCCCAGCTACATACACACCGCAGGTGAAGGCCCTCGCATGACCGGCGGAACCCACACCGCGACCGAGGTCACACTCGCGACGCTCCCCTCGGGCGTTGCTCTCTCGACGACGATCCACCGCTATACGGGCGCAACTGACGGGCCGACGCTCTACGTCCAGGCAGCCCAGCACGGTCGGGAGGTAAACGGCACCGAAACCTTGCGGCGGTTTCACGAGCGAGTGCCACTCGACTCACTTTCCGGGACCGTCGTCGCCGTTCCGGTCACGAATCCGCTGACGTTCGACCGGGTCTCCTACGTCGCGCCTGCAGCGTTCGACAGCGTGAACTCGAATATGAACCGGGTCTGGCCCGGCGATTCGACCGGCTCGCTCCACCAACGGATGGCCGCCCGGCTCTGGACAGAGATCGAGCAGGCTGAGGCGATCGTCGATCTTCACACCGGCAGTCCGGACATGCTCCCCCACGTCGTTGCCCTCGAAGGTGACCCGCCGTCTCGCGGTCTGGCTCAGGCGTTTGGCACCGATCTCCTGCTCGCCGAGCCCGCGGGGGCAGACGCCCCCGAGGAGTGGCACCGGCGAGGGTTCGACGGCAAACTACGGGTCGCAGCGACACGAGATGGCCTCCCCTCGATTACGCCCGAACTCGCCCACAACAAACAGATCCTCGAGGAGCCAGTCGAGCGAGGCGTCGACGGATTGTTGAACGTCTGTCGGGAACTCGATCTGTTACCCGGCGAGCCCGAGCCAGCCAGCCAGACGGTCGCAAGAAACCACCTCGGCCAAATAAATGCGACCGAGTCGGGACTCTTTCGTCCAACGCCGGGGCTCACGGTCGGCGATACGGTCACCGAGGGCGATCTACTCGGCACAGTGTACGACCCGACGAGCTACGAACCGCGTCACCGGGCGGTCACGAACCGCGGTGGAATCTGTTATGCCCTCACACGGGAGGCGACAGTCGTCGCTGGCGATCAACTCGCAAGCGTCGCCCAGGTACGGACGCCCTGATCACTCACGAACTGTCGTGTCTCCGCAGTGACTGTCTCGATCAGAAGAGATTTACACCCTCGCAGCCCGGTCACTGACGACGAATGCGACGACCCGATCAGAGAGCAGCCACCTCCAGGCGCACGCTCCTGCGAACCGTAGCCGCGTGTGGCTCGGTCGGCGCAGTCACCGGCCTGGCTGGCTGTCTCTCGGGATCGACCGCCAGTGCCGGCGACCGGACGACTGAGTGTGCCGGCCACACCATCGAACCCGGTGTCGACCTCTCGAGGGCTGACCTCTCTGGCTGTGACCTCGAGCGAGCAGCTCTGGCAGAGGCAGACCTCTCGGGGGCTGACCTCTCAGAAGCGAACCTGTTTCTGGCCGACCTCGAGGGGGCCGATCTCACCGGGGCCGACCTCCGGGAGGCCGACCTTCTCATCAGTGCCCTTTGGGACGCGACGGTGACAGAAGCCGATCTCACCGGGGCGAGCTATCCAGACGGCGATTTTTCGGGGGCCGAACTAGCCGGTGTCTCCCTCGCTGACGCCGACCTCACCGGAGCCGATTTCAGTGGGGTGGATTTGACGGGGGCTGAACTGACCGGTGCAGATCTCACCGCGGTCACCCTCGCCGATGCCGACCTGACCGACGCCGATCTGACCGACGCGACGATCCCGGACACCGGGCTCGAGACGGCGGTACTCAGTGGAGTTACCCTCGGCGACGTCGATTTCTCGGGGAGCGATCTGTCTGGGGCCGACCTCGCCGGGAGCGTGCTGACTGGCGCTGATCTCTCAGAAACCGATCTCAGTGACGCCGACCTCTCCGGAGCCGACCTCTCAGACACCGATCTTCGACAGGCAGATCTCACCGGAGCCTCACTCCGTGAGGCAACCCTCGAGAACGCCCGGGTGAGCGGCGCAACGTTTGCCGATGTCGACCTCGAGGGGGCGACCTGGCACGACGGCGGACCTGCACCCGGACAAAACTAACCTGTGAGTAACTGCTCGTACCGCGCACCAGTTTGCTTCAGCGTCGCCGTCGAGTAGAGGCGCTCGTGTTCGACAGGGAGATATTCGGCCGCGAGGTCGTCGATGCGGGCGTCGACGGCGGCCTGATCCCGGCCGTGAATCATGGTAAAGAGGTTGTACGGCCACCCCTGGTCGGGCCGACGCGGCCGGTGATAACAGAGAGTGACAAACGGTAATGCTCCAGCGACCTCGCCACGCTCGTCGAGTTCCTCGTCTGGAACGTCCCAGACGACCATACAGTTCGCGTCGAACCCGGTTCGGCGGTGGTTCACCACACAGCCGACCCGTTTGATACAGCCACGCTCGTGGAGGCGTCTGAGCGACGCCAGAACGGTTTCGGTGTCTGTCTCGAGGCGGCCGGCGAGGTCGGCGTACGGCGTTTCAGTCAGTGGAAACCCCGTCTGAATCTCGAGGATGAGCCTGGCGTCAAACGCCGAGATTTGCTCGGCTGCGTCCTCGCTGATCTGTGTCGCTGTCGTCCGTCCGTGCTCGGGCGCACTGGCTGAGTGCGTTCGGCCGCCGCTCTCGCCAGCCAACCGATCTGCGTTCACTACCGGAAACTCGAGGTCGATGTAGTAGTCGGTCAACATTGGGAGGACAAGCGGCTCACAGCCAGTCCGGTCGGCAATCTCGGTGATGATCTTGTCACGAGTCGCTCGTGAGCCAGCGGTCACGACGAACCACATATTCCACTCGTGGTCGCGAGCGTAGTTGTGGTTGACCTGTGGATACTCGTTGACGACGGCTGCGACCTCGTCGAACCGATCGGCGGGTGCTTTGAGCGCAGCCAACGTCGAGGAGCCGATTACTGGTGGATTAAGTACCGGCCCGAACCGTCGCAGGATGTCGACCTCGAGCAACCGTTCGACCCGCCTTCGTGCATCCGATTCCTCGATCCCCAGCTGCTCGCCAATGCGAGCGAACGGCCGGTGCTCGAGGGGAAAGCCACTCTGGTAGCCGTCGACGATCGCCGCGTCGATGTCGTCGAGCTGTGCCCGCCAGTCCCCCGCCTGGGTGGTCATTATCGCCGCTTAGGAGAGGGGCGTGGTATCGCTTTCGGCTTCGGTGACCTCCAGTTGGGTGCCGTCTATCATAGCGACGACTGGTCGTCGCCTGGGACCTCGAGTACCATGAGGCCAAGAAAGAGCCCGAAGACAACTGCCGACACGCTCACTCCACCCAGCACGTGGGACTCGAAGCACATGTAGACGCCAATGGCGACGGCAGTACCGACGACGTACGCGGTCCAGGGCGTCCATCGCCGTCTGATGCCACAGCCAAGTGCGTACGCGAGCGATCCGAGATAGAGCGAGCCAGCGATGACGCCAGTAGTGAGCAGTGGATAAACATAAGAGCTGTGTGGGCCGCTACTCGTTCCGGTGTCTCCACTGAGTGGCGGAACGAACTGTGAGTGATCGAACGCCTGGCCGATACCGATGTGCTCACCGACCTCGGCAAAGCCGATCCCCCACAGCGGGTCGGCAGCGAGCAACTCGAGTGAGCGCACCCACCGATCGACCCGGTCTAGCAGCGTTGTTTGCATCACTTCGGGGACGTGCCCGAGCCGAATCCCGCCATAGACCGCGATGATGCCCACGCCAACTCCGAGTACCGAAAGCAGTTTATCGCGGCTCGAAACGACGATGACGGCACCGATGAACAGGCCAACGAGTGCTGCATCGCCTTCGCTCATCACCAGGCCGAACACGTTGACTCCGAGTGTGACGACCCAGATGATCCCGCCACGGACGAGGACCGTATAGAGGGCAGCCAGCGAGCCAACCATCATCACGAACCCGTACGGATTCGGGTTGCTGAACACCGAGACAGTACGAATCCCGACCAGTCCCATGACCTCCTCGCCGACGAAGCGAGCGCTTTCCTGAGGGAGTGGCCCCGACTGCCAGAGTACGACCACGCCGACAAGCGCGAGGACGGAACTGGCCAGACTCAATCCCATCGTAAACGTCTGGGGTCGTCTCTCGACGAACTGTGGCAAGATGACGACGGTCGTGCCGACGGCAAGCGGCGTCGTGAGGATGAACGCCAGCAGTTGGATATGGGGCTCGTGAAACAGGTAGTGAGCAACGAGGCCGAGCCAGTAGCCACCGAAAAGCACGAGAAAGAGTGGCTTTGTCCGGAATCCCACGTCGGTGAATATTACGGCATAAGTTGTGACGAGTGCGAGTGCCACCGCCGAGAGCAGATAGCCACGATCAGTCCCAACGAGCCAGCTTGAGGGCCCAATCGCCACCAGGATCACCCCGACGGCCAGTAGCGGATAGTGGTGGGGAACACTCGAGGGCTGTTCAGACGCTCGTCCCCACACTAGGTCGCTATCTTTCACGCACGAATATACGAGAGTATTAGATGTTAGTTTTTCCACTTAGTATGATGAGAAATACAAAAGTGTATAAGAAATGGTGCAGCGATTCACAACAGTGGGAACACCTGTGTCCGTACTGTTAGTATCCGGATCGGTTCGTAGTGGACCCTAGTTGTGGCAGACCTGCGGGCGTGGTAGCAAGACCTGGGCTGACTCCGCCTCACTACTCGCTCACCATACGGGCACCACGCTCTACGACTGGCTCGGTCACGAAGAGATTCGTTTCCCGCTGTAGCGCTCTCATTTGCGATTTCGCTTCGTCTCTGTCGAGCAATCCGTGGCTCTACCCGAACGTGATGACACCGATCGAGCCGTGTCCCTCGACCTCGGCGTCGGCTGTTGTATCTCCTGACGCAAGGCCGTCGGTCAGACGGACAGCCCCGCTCACTTTCACCACAGCCATCACAGCCCGCTCTCCAGCATCCAAGTCCTCGTCGTCGACGGGACACTCCTCAACGGTGACGAGTTCGTACGGGAGGGTCGGATAGTCTCCGGCACACCGCCGACCTCGACCTCTTGAGAGACGGTCGCTGGGACGAGGAGGGTGTCGAACGCTGTCAGCACGTCGAGGGAATCGATTTCGGCGAGGTGTGAATCGGGCCTGCATTTGAGACAGCCGTGACCGTCACGCGTTCAGGCCCCAGCCGACCTCCTCCGTGACGACCGTGCGCTCCCGGTCGACTCGTTCGATGGCGTCAGTACGTTCGAGGGCTCCGTCGAGATACTGTGCGATAACGAGGTCCGCCCAGAGATCTTCGAGCCCTCGTTCGAGGGCTCGCTCGAAGACTTCGGACTCCGAAATGCCGCGAGTTTCTGCGATTGCTCGAACGCAATCGGAAAGTTCGGCAGCCATACGGTCTACTTGTCGGTACCAGTCTCAAATCCGCGCTCGAGAACTGGAGGTAGAGCACGTTCCAACAGGGCGGGTATCGGATCAAATCGACGACGAGTCGTTTTGCATCTACTTCTGTCGAGAGACGCGACCCGAGACGTGGCGTGAGTTGGGAGTTGCTGGTGACCACCTCGACGCAAATAGAGCGAGCGTCGCGCTATTCGCGGCAGGCGAGGTATCACTGGAAGAGAGTCTTGGCTTTGCTGTAGATCGGTGATTCCAGCCAGTCTCGGTTGGTTGCGGCCTCGTCCAGCTTTTCCAGGGCTTCCGCTCGCTCGAGAACGTCTCGCTTGACCAGTGCTTTGAGCAAGATCGGTGAAATAACCACGTTGCAGTCGGCAACTGCCTGTAGTTCAGGAAGTGCTCGCAGATCGTCCGTGATCAGGAACGCAGCCTGTGTTTCGTTCGCAAGTGTGACTGTCGAGCCTTCACCGTCGTCGATTCTGGACGACTGGAACGCTGGCCCAGTGGTGTTGTGGATCTCGATTCGTTCCAACTGGTCGACGACAGTTTGTGCGGCTCGTCCGTGAACGTCCTCGTAGGCTGCTGTCTCCTCGAATTCCGCACGTACTGTTTCTGTGGTGTGGACGTCGTATTCGGTTAGCACGGGCTCGAGGAGGTCGATCGAGGCGATCGTGATTAAACGGTTGATACGACGATATTGAGCCGCGAATCGCTGGGCGGGACGATTCTACAGATCGGGTTGGTACCAGT
>LKMJ01004534.1_pt1 | contig 13083 bp, 14 predicted proteins | sample 643391 | NCBI WGS metagenome assembly LKMJ01 (sample SAMN04112250, study PRJNA286221) | soda lake metagenome | biome: soda lake; feature: Kulunda Steppe; material: water; isolation source: sample PL-Br10 brine of Picturesque Lake | place: Russia: Kulunda steppe | collected 2010-07
CACACCTGCACGCACACACACACGCACCTGCACGCACACACACACACATACACACACACACGCACATACGCACGCACACACACACACACTCACACCCACACACACACACACACACCCAACACACACACACACAGACACACACACACACACACAAACGCCCGCCCGCCCGCCTGCCCGCCCGATCGCCTGCCCGCACGCACGCACGCACGCACGCATGCACGCACGCACGCACGCACACACGCACACACTTGTGAAGGCATGGGAAGGCTGTCTCTAGGCATGCAAGCAAGACCAACTGGTGCTATGCAGTAAGGGTAGCTGGAGGCCTGACCAAGATTCTGCTGCTGCTGCTACTGTTGCATGGGAAGAGGGGAAAGGGGGTGAAGAGGGGGAAGGACAGCGGGGAGTCCTCAGCCCTGGACCGGGTTGCCTTGGGACTGGCTTGCGTTGACGGGGTTCAGCGTTGACAGGCCCAGGGGCATGCCGCTGCTGGGAGGCAGGTCATCATGCTGCACCATATCAACTTGTGTAGCGCCGAGTTTTAACCAAATTCTGGTTCGATATTACTCAAACTATTGCCTGGCTTTCCTTGTCCACACAAATCAGTCAAACCCGAAACCCTGAAGTTCCATGGGACGAGCAAGCAGCAGCAGGCTGGGACTGCCTCAGGGACGGCCCCTGGGCTACCCTTGACCCCAAGGCCTGCTCAAAATATGAGGAGGGGTGCTGGAAAGCTTAGTGAGACAGTTTGGAGGGGGCTGCTCGTGGGGACGACCTTCATGCAATTTATGTGTGCCACTTTCCAACCGGATCTTGCAGTCCAAGTGTGTTTCAAGACGTCCAGCATGTCATAAACAAGCTGCCCTTGTGAATAAAACTGAAAACATAAGTCATGCACAATTCCATCTACATGCAGAGCAGGCTTGCATGTGCACACCTCGGCACAGGAGGCCGTGACCATTAGCCATTGCTTTCCTACAGAGCATTCATTTGCAGCAATCTCATTCTGCTGAGGTTTCATTCCGCGCATGGCCTACTATGCTCACCCCACTCCCTATTCAATCCTGCAGGCCCACTCCAGGTCACTGCGAGGGAACATGGGCATCTTCCCTCGCATGCCCACAATGTCCTCTGCTGCCCTGTTCTTGCCATTCACCAAACCACGCAACAGCAAGCGCGCCTCCTTGCTGCTGCTGCTGTTGCTGCTTTCATCCCCATAGGCAGTGTCGCCATTGAACAGCTGCATGTCAACAATGATGCTGCCCACTTGGGTGACAGCCTTTGGAAAGCTGTGCCCTGCTGCCAGAAGCTGCATGCTGCCCTCACTGTAATGAGCTAGCCGGGCATAGCAAAAAGGCTGCAAAACGGGTGCCTGGGCTTCAGCACAGCCCCCACTGCTGGCACCTCCTTGCATGTACAGCAGCAGCAGCAGCGCATTGGCTTCCCGCTCAGAGACAAGCAGGACAGTGCCATCTGCAGGGAAGAGCAAGACCATGCCCAAGGGCCGCAGGTACTCATGAATTAATGCTGGTGATTTGGCTGCAGAGATGGTGCGCACAAAGTTTGCTGTGCAGAGCACCCGCTCTGACCAGCAAATGTGCTGAAGCGGGCTGTCAGGCGGAAGGTGGTCGCGCACAACTCTGGGCAGAGGCAGGATCTCGGTGTGGCTGCTGAGCTTGATGGCAGAGGTGGCTGTCAGGGCTGCAGAGTACTGCCAATCCTGCTCTGCCTGGGGCTGTGCACGAGGGACCTGCGCATGCACAAGGCAGGCATCACATCAAGGGCATCACACATGGCAGCAAGCATGGAGCAACGCGCCTGGGCAGCAACTTCATGTGCACCATGTTGTCATGAGTCATGTTGTACTGCACTGGAGAGTACACTTGTGGCTGCGACGGCTGAGTTTGCGAGCACCCTAGACTGAACTTTGCAGCAACAGCAGGGGCAGCTTTCTGAGAAGGCCTCACCTGCTGCTCTCTCTCCTCCTCCTGCTCCTCTTCCTTCTCCAGCTCTCGCTCACACTGGTCGTCCACACTGTGCCTGGAGGTGACGACAGTGTGGCCATGGCCAAGTAAAACACCACGATCACATATCTTCAGGAGGAGGCCTGGCAGCTCTTCAATTGTGCGCTGCTGCTGCTGCTGCTGCTGCCGCTGCTGCTGCTGGATATCTTGGTCTTGAACTTGCTGGCTTGGCCGAGATTGACTCGGCAGCAGCGCTTGCACCTGTGCAAGCTTTTGGATCTCCTCCTCCATTGGCCGCTCTACCCTTGCTTCTGCGTACAAGGCTTCCAGCTCGTACTGCTCCGCCTCCAGCAGTGGCAACCCCTGGTGGGTCTTGGTGGACACAAAGTGCAGTCCTTTCCGGGTCCATTCCATTAGGCCCTCTGTATGGAACTCCACTGTGTTGGCCATCACCCATTGCAGCACTTGCTGTGAGGTGAGGGAAAGTGTACCGCTGCTGCTGCTGCTGCTGCTGCTGCTGCTGCTGCTGCTGTGGCAGCTTTTCAGCTGACTCATCTTGTCAGTGATCTCTTGAAGGCCGGCAAACTGTAGTGTCTGACCCCTCCCCAGTAGACGCATTCGCCCTGCTGCCTGCAGGGCACATGTGACAGAAAACCCATTGTCTTGGCACAATTTTGCTTGGCTCTTCAAAGCCATGTGTTGATGCAATCTGCCTGGGATAAATTTACAGGCCCTTGAAGTCAGACATGCTGGTTGAACAAACCTGCACTTCCATTGTATCAAACAAGGGTGTGGATTCAGAGGGAATGTACCTGCATGAGCTTGTCCTTGGTCATTCCTGCTCCCAGAGTCACCATGCCCATGGCATCTTGGCGCAGCTGCAGAGTGAGCACATGCATGTGCACATTTTGTCTGTACTAACACGGGTAAGTGCCCAATGCTTTTCAAGCTGGAATCGGCTTGGAAGCTATGCTGGCATAAGTGTTGAGCCCTGGCAGCTGAGTACAAGACATCAGGGCTAGTTTACATCTGATTGCCGCAGATAGAAAACAGAAAAAGGGCCAGCAGTCAGGCAAGAGAGCCAAATGAAGACACCTTGAGATCAGCGCCCCTGCAGCGCGCATCATCAAATATCGCAAATGTGTCTCGCTCTTTGACGGGTGCGCTGGCCAGGGGAAGGCACCGTCCTCTTGATTCTAGAATCATCCAGGTAGGTGGGCTGGACCTTGGCTCAAAGTAGCACACGCCCTGGTGGCGCGACTTGTCAAGGAGGGGGAGAACATATTCAGCAGCATCCCTGCAAAAGTGAGCACGCATTAAGCTGGCTGTACCATCACGAATACCCATTGGTGAAAAATACAGGCATGACTTCAGCGTTTCAAGTGCGGACAAACTGTTGTGCAGGCTCTGGGCACGCCTAAAACTCTGGATTGTGACAATACCTATAAAACACTGGCTAATCAGGAAGTAGAGGAAAGAATCGCTTAAGCCATAAGCTCTTCCTTAAAATTTATGCAACTGGTTGCATGCATTAAGAGTAGATGCAGCTTGGTGCTCATTTCAGACGCGCAAGCCAGCTTAAATGAGAATATGTCATACCAGAGTCTGCCTGGTCTTATAAGCTACGATCAAGTGCAGAAATGAAGGATGATGACCTTCTAGAACGATTCTGCTACCTGGCAATGGCGCAAAACGATGCACACCTGTTGCTCACACCAGCCAGCAGTGCCCCACAATCAATCAGGGCGTCCGCCTTCTCTGATATGGCATGACTTAATAATTTCTGCCACATAGGCAGAGGGTGACCATCTGATTGCTCCTGTAAAAAACAAGACATCATGTAATACTCATACAAAGGACCAAGGAGTAGCTGCATGCCTGTGATCCCCAGAGCAGAATGCTTAGAAAGAGAATGGAAGGAAGGAAGGAAGGAAGGAAGGAAGGAAGGATGGATGGATGGATGGATGGATGGATGGAATGAAGGAAAGGTAAGGAAAGAAAAGGGAAGGAAAGGGGAAGGGAAGAAAAGGAAGGGATGAAGAGATAGGAAGGGGAGAAATGCAAGGAAGAAAATAACACTGTTACAATAATAGGATAGAAGATAGGAGGCTACCTTCACTCTGGGCCACATCTTACATGTGAAAGGGTGCTGTACCCGGGGTTCTTAAGGATGATGTCAAGCATCTTTCCGTTGGTTGCCTGAAGATGCATTTCTCCCGGGTCAGCTTGGTAAACTTGGAGGGGCAGCAGACGATGGCAGTCATTGGTGCCTGCACGGGTGAGGCATGGTAGTGCAGCCAGAATTATTCTTTTGGAAATGCATGCAGTGCAGTGCATTTACATCAAGTGCAGTGCATTTACATCAAGTGCAGTGCATTTACATCAAGTGAAACAAGTCTTGCATAACATCATGTCCTTACTTACTTTAAATGTGCGGTCTCCTACATATTGCATTTGCTAGCTCTGACACCTTGCACACTATTTATTACCATATTTTTGGTATTCCATGCCCATAACACAAGACCCGTGCCCTTGTTTCAGCCCCTAGCAATCTTAATCTTTAATTCAAACATACCAGAAAAGCCCACAATGCTTTCATTATCTGCCAAGTGCCAGGCAGTTCTAGCCAGCCTGGTGGGCAACTGCTTGGTCTCGGTCGGGAACACACAGAAGGTGAGCCAGAAGTCGATGGTCAGCATGTTGTGGCTGTAATACTGGTGCAGCAGGTGCAGCTGCTGTGTGTTGGTGGTGTCCAGCTTGCGCACGTCATCCAGTGCAGCAAGGTGATCTGCAATTGGCCAGGATAAGGCGCAGGGTACAAGGCCTTAACCATTTCCAGTTCTTGCAGTACTAGATGTATACAGACCACGCTAAAGACGCTTTCTCTGGCAGCTTGTGTCTTTTACATCCCTGATGCTGATGCCCTCTTTTCTGTGCCATCTGCTTGCCCAAAACCTTTAACAAAACACACCTGGGTCCATGTGCATGCCTGACCTCTGGAGCCAGGCGTGGTAATAGCTGCGCTGTGCATTTGGGCCCATACTCAGGAGCACATTCAAGGCATCGGTTAGTTCCTGCTTGGACAGGCCTGTCCGAGGAAGGGTAAGTAGCCTTGTCAGCCAGATTAAATTAAGGGAGGGTTAATTCTGGCTGATTTTCATCATTCATCATGCCACCATGATGATTGGCCATGCCAAGTGCTTCTTATTGAACACCTAGCAGCAACATTATGTTACTCTGAAGCATGAACAGTGCAACACTACATAACTCTTTGCCAAGCTTTTCACTGAATCTATTAGGAACATGCCACAAACCAGGCTTGCTCTTGTGTAGCTTTTCTTCAAGCAACTAGCTGCTTACCATCATAGTAGTAGCTGATGGTAGTAAGAATAAGTGCTGTGTCAGGTTGTGCAAATTCACTACGCTCTGAGGGCATGTCTGCTGCCCTGAAAGTATGAAGGCAATTAATAGATCAGGGGGCAAAAAAATATAAATATGAGAAAGTGGCCAGATAAATCCATGGCAGGCTTGCTTTGCTGTTGGAATTGCAGCAGCTTATGCTCGTACCTGAAAGGCACAGCCAGGCGTTTGCGAGCATTTTTCAGTCTGCAAAAGCAGGCATAGTAGGCACAGGGCTGTGAGATTGTGTGTGTCTCAATTAACCCTGTCCCAAAAGTTCAAAAAGCTACCATTCTGCATCGAGAGCATGAAGTTGTATGTTTCTTTGCAACCCTAAGAACTTTCATACAAATCATGCATAAAATCCGGGTCTGGTGGGTCTGCTTTTCTTCCTCTAGGCCTGTTTTCCTGGCACAGTTCCCCAACCTCGGCACCTTTACCCACCTCAAGCATTGTATTTGTGATGTATTTATGTTTGGAATAAAGCACCAGCAAGGAAATGACGACAGACCTTGGAGCGCTAAGTGATATGCAATGCTGATTTTCTTCGCAATATGATTGAATCCACATTTGGCGGCTTTTGCCCGTGATTGTAAGGGTGCAAAGTACTACGATTTCTAGCTAGGTTAGCATCCTGGTGTTCACGGGGGTACATGCCCAATTATGCACTAGAAGTTCCAGACACTCTTGACACCAGCTTGCTTCTCACCTGGACACACCGAATTGCACATTGTGTCTTCTTTGGAGGCAGTGAAGAAGCAGTCCGCCAGCCAAAAGGCCCCGCAAAGATATCACATGAGCTCGCTGCTCTTCGCTGAGAAGAATGTACTTGTGGCCCATCAACTCCTGAATGTGAGTCAGACATATCAGTACATAGTACCTCCAAGACAAGAGCACTCCGAAGGGGCAGTCAATGTTGAGCAGCATGATACAGCAGCTTATCCCCTTCTGTTGTCAGTGACCCAATGGGAGACAATATTTTACCTGGGCAGAGGTTGATCTGTCAACCATGCATGTCACTAGCCTCTGTTTGACTTCCTGCAAATAGAGCGTTTGAAAGCTTGGGATTGTGGACTTGGCAGTCACCTGGAAAACGCTTCATTCAAGATGAGGATTCTCACAATAAGCCTGGTCCATTTGGTCAGCACAAGGTTGCATGCATGACCAGCTGAGTTGTGAATTTGGTTCAGCTGTTTGACTGGAAAAAACTTCAAATCTCATCTGCAAACCACTTGATCCTAGCTTGCCAGACCAGCCAACGCTGCCCACCTTGTCCTGGCATGCCATCCAGGCCATTTCTAAGGGTGGTTCATGCACGATTGCTGAGGCCAAGGCTGTGCACAGCTCTTCTTCTATGGCAAAAAGGTTATGACTGGGGAGCAGCCGGATGGCAGCAAATGCACCTGGGCGCCTGCAAGTTAAAGACACAAGCGCAGCTAACCTCAAGGTGATCTAACAAGTGCTGTAAGCTTGCTCAGTTTGCTGGAAATCTAATGCAAATTCATCAGGTAGGGCGACCATTCTGTTTATTTGCTCTTTACCAGTATGCTTTGCTTGTGACATTCCTGAACTTTTCATTGAACTATGCAATTTGTTGTCCAAATTCATCATGATAGCTATTCTGGCAAAAACTTACAAGCAACACTCAAATCATTTACATTCAGGTCATCCTTTAGGGTGCGCACCTGCTTGAGTCAAAGGACCCGGTCTTTGCTGCCACCCCAGGCCTATTTAAAATGCTGCTGTTGGTATCAGCAAGGTCTGAGATTGTATGCAGCAGGGCTTGAATTGCACTTGTGCGCTCCTCTAGGGAAGGCAACGCACATTGAGTGCCACAGCTGTACACCAGCTGGAACCTGCAGTGTTAAAAGAAAGAGTGCCTGCTCGTTTTGTGGTAATTAGGATGTGCCAATCTCTATAGCTGTGCTGTTATGGACAAACTCCATTGTTAAAGGACAGACAAGCCCACAGACTCACTTGTGAGAAAGCAGGACATCGTTTTCGTCCATGATATCTATGTAAGCCATGCTTTCAAGCTCATCCAGCTCAGCGCACGCATCTGGATCTGCATCCCACAGCTCATCACGCTTCAGCTGGAGTGACAGGCGATGCTCTGGCGCGACGAGTAGGAGACCACCAACCTGAAAGACATTTAAGGCAGGCATGGCAGCCTTAAGGCAAAGCTATCCAGATGTGAGGGTAGGTCTTGCAACCTGAGCTGAGGAGCTCAAGCACCTAGCGGGTTCAAGCATGGACACCAATAAATTGTCAAGATATATTTTAGGCTTTAGGTAAGCTTAGCTGACACAAGCTGCGCTACAAAGAAATGCACTTTGAGCAAGGATATTGATTATGAACTGGTGATAGACTTTGCAGCTTTAAGTAAGCCATGGCGTGGCTGCCACATTTATCCACAGTGTGAATAAATGGCAGCCATGTTTTTCCCACGATTTTGAGGCAGAGGCTAAACTTTTACCACTGAATATACGTCTCTGAGGTAGTTGCAACTACGTAATAATATTTTGAATCGCCTAGAAAACTGCTTGGCTACTCCCTCATACCTCTGGGCCGAGACAAAATTTTGACATATCCGTGACACGGTAGGCTGCTTTGGTGGGTAACATAAAGGAAACAAGTTATACTATAACTATACTATAACTATACTATAACTGTTATAGATTTCTCCACAGGTTTACCTGTTGGCAGTGTGACAGCTCTGCACGCATGGATGCTGCATTTTGAGCAGTGATGGGCACATCTCTGTTGAAGCTCTGGCGGAACAGCTTGCAATTTAGTAAGCTTGCTGTCAGAAACGAGTGCAGGAAGCCATAGGCTTCATCAAGAAGCGTTGACAGGAAGTTGAGACGGACCTGCAAAAAGTATTCACTTGGCATGTGAGCGGTAACATGACAGGGGAAATCTTTGGCATTCAACCCAGCACCCCTTTTCGTGCAGAAAAGAAAACATTGAAGGGACTTTGAGATTTCATCTTTGACAGACAGTTTCACAACCAGCATTTTTACTCACCCAGTGCTTTGCAAAATAGCAGAGGACTTGGCAGCCCTTCATATCCTGACACCAAAACCTTTCCTAGACCCCCTTCTTTAAATCCAATTTCTTACATAAGCAGTGTCAAAGGTAGGCTGGATTTTGGCAGGCAACCTACCACATTGCTCCCATCAGCCCATGTGGTTGCAAGCATTGGTAGTATGACTCGCGTTTTGCCCTCACCCTGCATGTCAAGCACATAAAACGTGTCATGAAAGCTCCAAAGACGCAGTCAATGAATTTATATTGTAAAATCGCGTCTGCCAATTTTCAACAGCCGAAAATTAGGCTACCTGGCTGTCAACTTTCCAACAGAAGGATAACCTTGCAACAAACCGCTAACTTAAGCAGCACCTCATCCTGTGTCTGCTTCATATCCACTCCAGAAATGTGCAACATATATCAGGAAGCCTGTATGTTTGCAAGCTAGGGTGAGCGACAAAGGGCATCAAATTATGTCATATGATAAGAACATATGCTTTCCACCCACCATGTTGAGCTGGTCTATTGCTCGAGGATTATCAAGCAGATGCTTGGCAATACAATGCTGTGCTGGCCTGTGGCAAAAAACAGCAAAGTTTTTACATGTAAGGAGCATGACAATCAAAAATGTGGCAAGCTGAGATACTGGAAACAGCCCCAAGAGTTTCACCTAATCTGCAGCTGTCCCTCTGTTTCAAGTACTAGCCACTCAGGGTGCTTTGCAGCATCCCAGGTCCGCATACACATGAGCTCCTGCATGTATGAAACAGCCAAGCTTGAACAGGCATGTTTCTGTGCTTTTCATCCTTTGCGTTATTATGCAAGTTCTTTTTGCCATTTGAAGGCCAACGGTTTTGCTTTGGTTGAAGCCTAGAAACACTGTGCAAGACAGAGGTTGTGTCCAGCAATTGATCATGAGGGTAAATATACATCTTTTTTGTTGTCATCTTCTTGTTGTAGGCACAGCGCTTGAGTTGTTTATGTCCATGCACCTCCCTTGCGGCGTTCACACGTGTTTTAAAAGCATACCTGAATCAGCAATGGCTTGGAATCCTCACCCGCCATGCTCAGTGCACAGATCCTGTTCAGCTTGTCCTCAAGCACGCACAGCTGCATCCACACTCTTATGCCAGCCACTAGACTATTGCATGAGTTAAGTGACAAAAAGGGGTTGTATGCCCAGAGGGCATCAGCCGGCTGAATGACAGATGAAGCCAAGTCTTGCAGCGCTGCCTTTGGAGCACCCCCACACAAGCGGAGGAGCCTGAAACTGGAGCCATACCTGGACACAGAACAGGTGGAAAATTTTCCTGTTTGCAGTTGAGAATGTCCTTTGCCAATTGGAAGAGCAGCAGAGAGCAAGCAGCAATGAACGTGCAGGGTGCCTTGCTGCGCGTGCAGCTTGGGGAAGTGCATCCTTCTAATATGGATCGGGCAGCATGCTGCGTTCTAGAATGACCTCCAAAAGGTGCTTACGTGTCTGTTTCTGTAGGGATGAGCGCAAGGAAATGCAGCAAGTGCGTCTCAGCTTTCTCTCGTTGCTGCTGAACAGCCACCTGCAATTTCACCGTGTCAGATCATGGAAAGATGACGAGCAGTAATCAGTCACGCCTTAGCTAGTCTAAGCATAAGTAAGCCAGCATCAGGGAAAGGGCAATGGGATGTATAGCAAGTAATGAAAAGATGCTGGCACAAAAAAAGGGAGCAGAAGGTAGGCGGTCACACTTGTACCTCTGCCCCTTGCTTTCACAAGTTAACCTACGCTGCATCTCTGTGTGCGCTTGCCAGGTATGGACCTGCTCATCAGAAACATGTTTTTTTGTGACAAGTATACGTACGCTTTCATGCCTGTGAGACAGTCTCGCATGCATCTATGATACAAGCTTGCATTTCCCACCCATCAACACACCTTTATCTCTGCCACGTGCTTACACAAGGCCTCAGGGAGCAAGTCCAGCTCGTCAGATACAGGCAGAGAGTGGTGCGCTGCCCAGCTTGCCTCCAGCTCCCGATGCATCTCCATTTCAAGCGGCAAGGGCTTTGAGCCAGCTGCAGCAGAGCTTGACAGTGGGTAGGGGGGCGGCTTATCAAAGCTGGGCGGCCGCGTGCGCACGAGGGACCGAAGCTGCTGCTCAGCTGCAGCAATGATGTCTGCAGGGACTGGGCATGCTGGGACGTGCACCTGGTACTTCCCGGTCTGCCTCATCTGCTTCAACCACGCAGGCTGGGGCAGCGGCTTGCGCCTGATGCCCAGGACCCGCTGCTCCTCCAGCAGCGTCAGCAGTGCACGAGGGTTGCCACCAAATCCCCTCCACCCTCCTTCCCTGTATGGTTCAGCCTCTCTCAAGTAGCATGTTGCAGCATCCTGGTTCAGCTGAGGCCCCTTTCCAGGTTCCCCTGATGAGTCAGTGTAAAGGAAGCTGAGCTGTTGCGCACTGCTCTCCAGCTCATGCACCAACAGCTGCAGGCTGGGAGACTGGGCAGCAAGGGCAGCAATGCTGCGTAGCTGGGCGCTCTCCTCCTGCGACAGGGGGTGGTTCTTCCAAGACTGCCGGAGAAGCTGCATGGCAGTCTGGGCCCCAGTGCGCCTGCCAAGGTCAAGTGGCAGTGTGCCTCCATGTAAACAAAGCTCCTCATGACAAGAGGCAAACAAAAACAAAAAACAAACAAAACTAATAAACACATAAACAAACATACACACACAGACAGACACATACAAACAAACAAACAAGCAAATAGACAAACACATAAACAAACAGACAAACAAACAAACATACCAACACACACACATAAATAAGTAAACAAACAAACACGTAAACAAACAAAGCAATGCATAAGCAAACACGCAAACAAATGAACAAATACACAAGCATATAAACAAACACACAAACAAGCAGGTGTGCCTGAGCTAGCGCACCTGCTGAGAGGCTCAGGCAGAAGCGTGCTACTGGCAGTGTAAAGGGCTGCCAGCTGTAGGCGGGCCAAGATTGATGGAGCACGCAAATCCTGGAATCGGCCATGCACTTGATATGCATGCGCCTGCACATTTAAACACACAGATAAAGCGCTTGGAACAAGGCTTGGTACAGCTTTGTTATGTTGGCATGAGAGGCTCCATAATTAGTTTGCAATCAATTGAAAAATGGTTTGTCAGCTAAAGGCGCCTTAATTCCTTCAACCCAAGGCGCATACATCTATGAATCTAGTGTGGAACAGCCAGGCAGCTTATTAGCCAATTCCGCACAGTGCAACTGAGGGTCATGTGTGACCCTTTTGTGTGGTGAACCACTTAACACCACGCATAAGCCAAGGCTGTGGCAAAGGAGCAGGATGATCTGTTGAGTAACCCACCTGCAGCTGTGCCTCACACCTCGTGTCCAGCTGCAGCTAGCCCACCTGCTAACCTGTTTACCTACCTGCTAACCCGTTAACCCACCTGCTAACCTGTTAGCCCACCTGCTAACCTGTTAGCCCACCTGCTAACCTGTTAACCCACCTGCTAACCTGTTGACCCACCTGCTAACCTGTTAACCCACCTGCCAACCTGTTAACCCACCTGCTAACCTGTTGACCCACCTGCTAACCTGTTAACCCACCTGCTAACCTGTTGACCCACCCGCTAACCTGTTAAACCACCCGCTAACCTGTTAAACCACCTGCTAACCTGTTTACCCACCTGCTAACCTATTGACCCACCCGCTAACCTGTTAATCCACCTGCTCACCTTCTAACCCACTTGCTAACCTGTTAACCCACCTGCAGCTGTGCCTCACACCTCGTGTCCAGCTGCACTTCCACTCGGCCAATAGCCCCTATGCCGCCCACCGCCCCTTCTCGGACCCTGACTTGCCCGGCAGGCACCAGGACCAAGACGTCTGCCCCGCTGCCGCCCCCTGGGCCCTTCTCCAGAACCAGGTACTGCTGCAAGCCGGGAAGCGTGTGAAACCTCTGCAGCTGATGGCTAGCCTGGGCAAAAGTCAGCTGCTGCTGGGGCGCAAGGTGGTAACCAGCAAAGTCAAGCGACAGGATTTGATTTCCATGAGACTTGAACTCCATGCCGTAGCGGGGAAGCTCATACAAAACGTCAGGCTCCTGATTCAGCTGCTGCTGTTCTCCGCTGGAGTCTGCCTCAGGAGTGCTGTGATACACATGGATGAATTCCTTTGTCTCCATCTTGGACAAAACTGCGAAGAGCATACCAAACCATGCCAATGTGAGCACTCATAATTCTCCTTGCCATGCATGCAGCCGCATTGTCCTGTCATAGCAAAGAACAGGCTTTACTCCTCGGTAGTAATGACATTTGCAAATTAGGGGTAGGAACTGTACATGCATGTGAATGAAAGACACAGATCCTTGACACACTCTGCACACAAAAGCGCTCACAGACAAATACACATAAACACACGGCTGAACGTTGGAGGGAAGTGCTCATGCAAACACACAGGCCCACGCCTTTGCGCACTTTCATACAGCAGTGATCCAGATGGTGGCACCACCAAACGCTCCGTGAGCTCAGCCTTGCGGGTTGTGCTCAGATCCATCCAGGGCACTGACTGGAGATGTGCAGGAACGCGCCAGCACGTGAGCTGGTTTTGAAGCGGCTGCCGCTGCCGCTGCCGCTGCCGCTGCTGCTGCTGCTGCTGCTGCTGCTGCTGCTGCTGCTGCTGCTGCTGCTGCTGCTGTTGGG
>LKMJ01004535.1_pt1 | contig 13082 bp, 17 predicted proteins | sample 643391 | NCBI WGS metagenome assembly LKMJ01 (sample SAMN04112250, study PRJNA286221) | soda lake metagenome | biome: soda lake; feature: Kulunda Steppe; material: water; isolation source: sample PL-Br10 brine of Picturesque Lake | place: Russia: Kulunda steppe | collected 2010-07
GACATATCCTGGTGAGCTGTGCATGCAGGACATATCCTGGTGAGCTGTGCATGCAGGACATATCCTGGTGAGCTGTGCATGCAGGACATATCCTGGTGAGCTGTGCATGCAGGACATATCCTGGTGAGCTGTGCATGCAGGGCCGGCCGCCCAGCGCATGCAGCGTGCGCCGCGCGGCGTGCTGCGCGCACACGTGTGCACGTGCACGTGCAAGCCAAGGGTGCGCATGCACACGCCGCATATGCTGCTGTGGCACATGCTGGGTGTGTCAAATAGATTCACACCCGCGCTGAACGCCTGTTGTGGGGGAAGTCATTGTGTGAGGGGGGTTGTGGGTGTTGCCTCCCAAGACCCCAACTTTATGTAACCTAACCTAGACCTGCTTTGCATGCCAAGGACGCTGCTGTCCTCTTGGCCGCCCTCCTCCTCCACCCCCCCCGCCCCCCCCTCCAAGACATGCACACCTCTGCCTCCCCAGGCCAGGCACGCAGCCGGGTGCATGCATGCGCTGCGCAGGCACGGGAGTGTGAGGAGCTGCACGTGGCGCAGCAGCAGATGGAGGTTGCGCACCGTGCGGCCATGGAGGCGGCGGAGAAGCTCGGGGCCACTGTGCTGGCCAAAGCAGGCAGGGCTGACTCTGGGTGAGTGGAGGGGAGGAGAGTGGAGGCGAGAAGGAGGGGGAGTGGGCAGAGGGGACTGGGGGCCACGGCGCTGGCTACAGCAGGTAGGGCTGATTTGGGGTGGGTGGAGGGGAGGAGAGTGGAGGCGAGAAGGAGGGGGAGTGGGCAGCGGGGACTGGGGGCCGCGCCGCTAGCTACAGCAGGTAGGGCTGATTTGGGGTGGGTGCCGGAAGGGGGGGGGCAAGAGGCGCACGGTCACGGCTCTGCAACCTACCACAAGGCCTGCAGCCTCCTCCTCAACAGCCGCCTCGCGCGCCTGCTTGAAGGGCATATGCTGCAGAGGCTGTGCGCCTGCTTGAAGGGCATATGCTGCAGAGGCTGTGCGCCTGCTTGAAGGGCATATGCTGCAGAGGCTGTACGCCTGTGCCGCGTGTAGGCCCGGTACCCAGCCTTTACGAGCAGGCTCTGACCAGGGACGCATGCGAGCATGCAGTGCAACCCCTGCTGTTGGCTCGGCAGGCCCCCCCTAGATGGTCCTGTGGCTTGGGGGCTGTGCCGCGTCTGAGGCGCCACGCCCGGCGCCCGCTGCAGCACCTTGGCGCGCGCTCAGCTCTGGCCCTCTGTGACCGCACCACCCGCGCGCCTGCTTTGCGTGGCAGGCCCTTTGAGCTGTGGCTGGCCGCCGGCCCCGACCAGAGCCACCACACCCGCTGCCAGCAGCCGCACCTGCCGCGCTCGGAGGGCCTGATGCCCGACACGGGGCACGCGGAGGATCCGTCCACCATCGGCAAGCAGCGCCTGCCGCACCATGCAGACACCGAGCTGGTACGGCAGGGGCAACAAGCCCGAAGCATGGGGTGTCGGGTGGTCGCAGTGCACGCGCACAAGCATGCGCGTGCACGCCCACACGCACACGCACATATACACACGCAAAGCACTTGGGCATGACACACATGCACGTGCATGCGCTCACGCGCAACATGCAACACTAACAGACGCCCTTGGCCGTGCGTGTCAGCTCAGGCTGCTGCTTAACATGGGGGAGGGTGCGCGCAAGCCCTTTTGCGCACATCGTCCCACTCCTTGAGCCAAAAGAGTTACTCTGTTCCATCCTGTGCACGCCTGTGTGCAAGCTGGCACTGTGGGAGGGATGGCGCCGTGTGGGGTGCAGACGGCGTCTGCCATTCATTGGCTTGAGCCAATTCAAATCGTCGTCTGCACACATGTCACTGTTCCCCGGGCGCGCTGCGCCAGCATACATGCTGACATGCGCGCGGGTGGGGCACACATGCAATTTGCTGTGTGGTGCCCTGCTTTGTCGGGGCGTGACGCATCCACAGCTGTGTCAGGGTCCTGCCGCCCCACGCTCAAACTGTAGTTTTTAAGCACCTTAGGGATGCCATGAGGCCCCCGCCCTTTGAGGTCCTCTCCATTTGCAACCAGAGGCATCCACACCCTCTCTGACTCATCCTCATCCTCTCTGATCAGGCGCAACCAGGCATTCCCACCTCCCCTCTGATCAAGCACCGACCAGGCGATCTATGCAGCCCTCAGTCAGGCACCGCTCGGGTGTTGCACCCACTGCGAGGAGCAAATACCCCGGGAGGTGCACCGCCATCCTGGACCAGGCCCCTCCACCCCCGCGCCATGCCCAGCATCGGGCGTGTTCCAAGACCTCAAAGAGTCCGCGCAACCCTGCAAACCTGTCTGGTCACCCCTGCATACTTGTTCACACACCCCCGCACACCCGTGGTGGGCGCAGGCAGACCGCGATGCCGAGAAGCACCTGCGTGCGGGCAGGCACGGCGAGTGGGCCCCCACGTCCCTCCCAGAGAGCCAGGTCAAGAGCGCCGGCAGCTTGAAGCGCGCGAGCTGGGGGGTGAGTGCGCGTGCGTGCTTCCTTGCAAGGACATGTACTGGCATGCGATGTGAGTGTGGGCGTGGGTATGCCAGCCTCGGTAGCATGCACGCTCAGGTCGGTGTCCTGTTAGGTCTGAACAGGCAGCCGACATGAACTGACATCCGTGGCTGAAGGAACTAAGGGCGGGTGGTGTGCAGCATGCCATGAATGTATGTGTGTGTGTGCATGTAATGAAGCGAGCTGGCCGGTAACGTGATTTGCCGCTTGGCAGGGGCTGGCCAGCTGCTCCGCCCAAGGTGCCTGGAGGCCTGCTGCCTAAAACTGTCTGCCCATGCATGGAGCCCCGCCGCCTCGTGACCGCGCGCAGGTCACGCTGTGTCCACCAGGCATGAATGAGAGCCAGCTGACGCCGGGCATGACCGATGCAATCCGGAGGCAGCACGCCCGCTGATGCGCTTACGCGGGCCATGGACGATCCCCGTGGCTGCGCTGCCATGAGCATCACCGTGCTATAAAAGACTGCGGCACTGTGCATTTCATTGCTTGATTGTTGGCCTGTGCAAGGCGCTGCTAAGCTGTTGTAAATATGTAAAGGAGGTAGGGGTGGTTCATCTGAAGGCTAATGAGGTCATCTATTGGAGCTGTTTGATTCCTTGTTCCCTGGCTGGCAATAGTTTTTCTGTACCATAGCAAGGTCATGTTGAAGCAGGTTGCGCTGATGTACTGGCTGTTCTTTAATTTGTTTAATTAACTGGATGTTGCAATGTCCCAAACTGGTATGGGTGTGGCTCCCAAACTTAGAAATGTGCTTGCACCAAAGTTGCCCGCATGCGTGTCTTCTTTCTTTTCTCTCTTTTTGTTGAGCTCTTGTTGGCAGGTACAGCTATGTAAAGATGACCTGGCCCCAGGATGCTCCTGATAGTCGAGCAGGCGGCGGGGCACCTGCGATGGAAGTCGATTATCCACCCTCGCAACCTATGGGTTCGGGGTTCGAACCTCACTGGAGGCCACAACCGGCTAAGCTGCCCTCGTTCGGCGGATACAGCCTTGAAACCTTACCTTACCTTACCTGGCCCCAGGATGCTGGTAGACACAGATTCCGTCACGCCAAGGGGTACATGCACAAGCTACCGTGCGGCAGAACCACAGAGCAGCACCTGGTACATAGTCTAATTGCTGCTGGTCAAGGCCCTGGTACTGCTTTTTTCAGTAATCTCTCCTTTCTTAATGCACTTTCCTCTTGGTGGAGAAACAGTGCTTGAGCTCTGTGTTTGCTTTTGAAGCAGAGGAGCTGCATTTGTTGTAGAGTGCACCACCAGATGTACTCTCCGAAGGCTCCTAGACTCTCCATCATCTCTGGGGTCTAGTCGACCTGGTCAGGGGACGAAGGGGCTTGGTGCGATGGTCCTTGCAAGTTTCAAGTTGATTAGGGCTTAGGGTTAACCCTTGATGATCCTTATATTCCTTCGTGCTTCACTTGATGATAAAAATGGTGAGGCGCGAGAAAGGTAGTGAAGAAGGCGTGTGCCTTCGTGCGGGTGGGTATTTAAATTTGAACATGATTTAGAACCTCATCATTGCGCATGGGTGACAAGGGCCCGAATCATCGAGGTGCGTGCACCTGCTTTCACACACATTTGCACAGCCGCGGCCTTGACAGTGGCAGCATAAGGGGAAGAAGAAGACTTGGATGTGTGCCAGTGCCACGCATTGATATCTCAAACCCTCGCACGTTTGCGCAGGGGAAGGGGGGAATTTTGACAAGCACACCCTGCTGGGCGGGAGGCATACCCACGGTAGGTTTTTTCGCGGCATTGTTTTATATCGGTGGGGAACGGTTTTGCGTGGAGGAACGTCCCGCTGTCGGGAAGCCAGGTGGAACATCACATGTGCACAACTATGCAAGCATGGCCTAGTACTCCCCAGGTCGATTCGGGAGGATAATCAATGTGAACTGCAACACAGTTGCGTAACGTGGCATGCTTATCTTGTTGGATCCAATCAACTGGGTGGCAGCATGTGACTAATTTATGCCCTCGCATGAAACACCAGGGGTGGCAGCAGGGAAGCCTCAATCAGCGAGCAATTGGTTTCAATCAAAGAAAGAAGGTACGGGCTGTTCTTTTGGGCAACCATGCATGCTCACTCCCTTTTGACTGTCTGATACGCACCACAGCAGGTGCGGGGCTGTGCCTGACTAACCAGCTCTGTTGTTGCCATCCTCTCTCCTCGCAGGCAGTACTGCGCCCAATGAGAAGCAGGTGAGTTGAATTGCACATAATTATGGGATCTGGTTGTGCTGCTCGTGGTGGTCCACCAACCCTTGGATAACATGCACTCAATGATGGATCAAATCGTGCATCATGGGTTTTGCCATGGGCATGGGCTTATGCTTGTGCATGCGTGCGCTTACATGCACAAACTCATGTACAAACATGCACGCCGGTAAGCTTCCGTGTCCGCATATAGTGTTGTGAAAACTAGGCAACTGGCAGCTTGCATCAAGGGAAGGTCCACTGGGGTTGCTAGCCAACAACCTAGGGCTTCACTGCAAAACTGCCAAAGGCTCCACTGCAATATAGTATGTGGCTACTAATCTTAGGCTTAAGTCTAAGGTGTGTTCTAGTAGTTTTTCAGCCATGCAGCGGCTAGCCCGTACGGTCATCCTCGCTTCAGCCCCCAGGCTCCATGTGCTACCAGCAGTGGCCCGATTTGTCTCACCGCCCCTGCAGACTCCATGGGTGTGATTCATGCCAGCACTGCAACCATGCTTGTGCGCTGCATGAGGGCAGAGTCACACGCACGCACGCACGCACACGCACACGCGCACGTGCTCATAAGCACCCGCATGGACAGCGCGCAGCCCTGCGTCCTCCTGGGGAGCCTCTGGATGCTGATGTGGCCCTTCTGCCTCTGCTCATGCGCCCGCAGCACTGGCTCGCCTGGACCAAGATCCCCCACAAGAACTCTGTGGCGGCGAGCAGCAGCCACGGCTTTGGGGTACATGGAGCGGCCCACAGCGGCCCGTCCCAGGGCAAGCACCCCAGCAAGAGCAGCTCCGGCATGCACCCTACTGCCAGCGCCGCTAACGGCGTGCGCTCTGGGCGCTCACATGCGCACGGCACTCCTGCCGCCAGGCAGAGCAGCGGCGGGCACGCCCCCTCAGGCCGCCTCCTCACCCCTTCCTCGCCCTTCTCCGCGCCCCAGCACCAGCATCAGGAGCATGGCCCACACTCCCCCCTCAACCTAGGGCCCACGGTGCGGCCGTTGCGCACGCCGGCTGACGCCTCCAGCCTCCAGGGCCCCGGCCTCCCCCCGCCGTCGCCCTCCAAGCCTTCTGCTCCCCGGTAAGGCTCCTCTTTGAAGTTTGTTGCCGCTAGTAGGGGCGCAGGCTGGCAGGCTCCTCACGGGCTCCAACCCCCCGTTAGGTTAGGGTCCCACACAGCCACAACCTGGACCTGCCATACGAGGGCAGCTCGAGCCTATCGGGCCTGCGACCTGGACCAGAGAAAGCACCAACAAGGCCCCCCCTTGCAAGACACCCTGCAGGTCGGCTGCTGCGCAGGCAAGTAGCCATGCAGGCAGGTAGGTGTGTGCCTGGACATGGAGGTAGCAATGCACTCACTCCATCAGGCGGGGCTGCCAGCGATGACGTGTGCAAGCAGGGGGTGTGGGGCAACCTCTGTGCGTGTCAGAGGCTCAGCTGCTTGTGGCCCTGCACGCTCTCCTGTGGTGGAGGACCGGACGGTGCCCACGTCCACACACAGACAAGCCCATGCATGGCTGGCGGCACACAACGAGCGCCAGGGCTTGCAAGCCTGCCTGCTCGTGCTGACATGTGCGGCCAGCACGGCCGCCCCATGACGCCAGCCGCGCATGCTCAGAGGCGTGGCCCCAGCCGTTGCACTGCCAGGCGTGGACCAAATATGGACCCCGCCGCGCATGCCTTTACCATCTGCTGCCCACCTCCAAATGCCTGCTGCCCAACCCCTTCCCTGTCCATAGTAGGGGCTCCCCACGCACCCCTCAGCTCACCTTCCTCACCCCTGCCCTCGGCCCCCGCAGCTTTGCCCGCCCGCCCAGCACCAGCCTCGACCCAGCCCAGTCGCCCTCTGCGGCCCACGCGGCGCAGCACGTCGCTTCGCACGCCAGCCTGCGTGCCTCAGGCAAAGCGCCCAGCGCGCCAGGCTCCCCCGCTCTCTCCGCGCCGCGCCCCACCCCACCCTTCCACTTTGGATCCCCGCGCACATCCGCCACCGGCTCCGCCGTGGCCTCGGTGTTTGCGCTCAGCAGCGCCGCGCACACCTCTAAGCCCACACCGCGCCCGTCCACGGCCTTGGGTTCTGCAGGGTCGGGTGCTTGGGAGGTTGACGTGGCCGACGCACCTGGCAGCAAGCATGGCATCGGGGGAGGGCTCGCAGCCAGTGCGGCCGCACAGCCGGCCCCGACTGAGGCGGCGGCGCACGCCAGCAGCAGCAGCAGCGTGGGCGGTGGCCTTGCCAGGGTACGCGTGGCCTGGGAGCCGTCCAGCGGCGGGACGCGCAACGGGCAGGCTGGCAGCAGCGGCGGCAGCCCGGATCCGCTGCCCAGGCCCAGCGGTGGCGCGCTGGGCGTGCCTCTGGCCAGCTCGCCGCGCACTAGCGGCTTGGCAGGCGTGCGCGCAGGGGTGGCCCCTTCCGTAGCTGCCTCGCCCTCCCGCCTCAGCAGCTTGAGCGGCAGCCTGCCGCTGCCCGTCGGGTTTGAGGGCTCCGGCCTAGGCAGCGCCGGCGGCCTCAGCGGCCTCAACACCTCCCGATATACCTCCACGTTTGGCCTGGCGTTCGCAGCGGAGTCGCTGGGTGAAATGGAGGGGCTGCTTCACATCAGCCCGCTGAGCGCACCCACTGTCACGGCTGCCCACAGCGGCAGCTGCAGCAAGCCATCCAGCGCCTCGCAGCTGCACACGCGTATGTCGCAGGTGGGCGAAGAGCCCATTTCACCACACGCGGCCGGCAGTGGCCGCAGGGACAGCTTCACTGGGCCGCCCGCATTGCTCTCGCGCATGTCAATGGACTCGAAGCCAACGTCCGCCTTGGCGCACAGCCTGGCGCCAGGCCCCAGCAGCGCCGCTGCATTGGCGCACCGCATGTCAGGCACGCCACCCTTCGTGCTGAGCCCCAGCAGCGGCAGCGCAGCAGCAGCGCTCGCAGCCAGCGGGCTTCTGTCAGGTTCCGCCCTTGCGGCGCACCGAGCACTCAAGGGGCCATCCCCGCCGCCCTCAGGCACCCTGTCTGCATTCTCCTGCGCCGGGGCTGGCGCTGCCACCGCCGCTGCCGCCGCTGCCATGGGCGACGCGGGGGAGGGAGAGGGAGGGGCAGGGATGGGGGGGCGGGCTGCGCACGCGCGCAACAGCAGCTGGGGCCAAGACCTGCTTCGGGTGCGTGCCTGCATGTGGGCTGTGTGGGTTGCTGCAGGGGGGAGACATGTAGGGGGGGGGCACGAAGGCTGCGCTGCATCCCTCCTGGGCAAGAGCGTGTGCCTCTGCATTCCTCTGCTGCCTGTCCAGGGTCATGAGCGTGGTTTCGTTGGGGCTGGTGCTGCTGCCGTAAGTCAGCCTCTCACAGGTAGAGGCGCCCACACTGCTTCAGCCGCGGGCGCACTTCTGTGTGCATGCGCTCCGTGCCTGTGCACTTGCGCGCGCGCCTGCAGCCAGACTCCCTGAGCACCTAGGCTTGCAGCACCCGCCAGGCCCCCACGTGTCATCATGTCCCCCCCAGATTTTTCCCGACTGAAGATTTTTCCCGACTGAAGGAAAAATCTCCATCCTACCCCCCTTCCCCCTACACATCGCAGGGTCGCTCCCTCCTCTATCGCAGCAGCAACTGTACGGACGCCCCCGGACCTGGGCCCGCCACCGCTCCTGTCCAAACCGCTGCTCACGCCACAGCCGCGACCCCTGCCGCCACCGCGCCTGCCGCTGCCACCATACCTCCAGGCAGCGCCCCCCGGTTCACCGGCAGCTTTGCGTGGGCTTCTGAGCGCCGCAAGTCCTCGGCTGATGTGCAGCCTGTGCAGCCTGTAGACGCGCCAGGCAGCTTGCCTGGTGGTGGGCCGCGTGGTATGCCGGGTAGGGCACCCTCCGCGCCCCTGGCCCAAGCCGCTGCCTGCGACGCGCACAGGGCGCAGCTGGGCAGCGCGGCCATCTCCAGCACCTCCTTGTCTGTGCTGCAGCAGAAGCAGCAGGAGCAGCAGGGGCAGGGGCAGGAATGCCAGGCGCAGCAGGAGGGAGAGGCGCCCAAGGAGCAGGTGCCGCAGGCTGGGGCTGGGCCGCAGCCACCCCCTGTGCCCAACCCGCCCAGCGCAGCCACCGCCGCAGTGGCTCCGCCTGCGAGTTCCGACCCTGGTGTAAGCGCACCGCCCAAGGCATTTGTCGGGGTAGGGGCTGTGCAGCCCGCACCCAATGCGCTGCCGCCCAGGGGCATCCCCCCGGCTGACTACGCGGCCATGCTTGGGTGCGAAGTCAGCACACAGCACACCGCGGCACTGCCGGGCTACACTGTGGGCAAGGTCATCGGCGAGGGCGGCTTCTGTCAGGTGCGCCGTGCACATGGAGCAGAGGTGGCGGCGTGCATGGGCGTCCAGCCTGCCTGCAAGTGTGTGAGTGCACGCCCCCTCTCTGCGCGGGTGCCCAGCGCAGCTGCTGCACAGAGCTGCCCCCCTCCGGCGCTCTGCAGTAGCAAGGGTGCTGAGCAGTGTGCAGGAGGGGGGTGCAGGAGGCCAGAAACGGCCCGTGCTGCGTGCACACGCCTTTGTGCGGGTGCTCCCGAACTCTGCCTCTGCAGCTGCTGGGTACCAGCACATGGGCGCAGCCGGCAGGCACTGCCTGTACGGGCGCGGCAGGCGGGCGCTGCCTGGGGTGCAAGAGCACGATGCTTCTGACCAGCCACCCCCCTTTGCTGCTGCCCAACAGGCATGGCGTTGCCCTGCTGCTGCGGCCGCACTCCCAGCTCTCTCCGTGTCGCGCATGGCACCCCCACACCACGTGCGATTGCCCCCTGTGCCTGCTGTGCCGTTGCAGGTTCGCCTGGCAGAGTGCCCTGCCTGAGCCGGCGCAGGGTGACGAGCGCACCCTTCACTTGCTGCTCTCGCTCAGCTGCTGCATCGTTTGCTTTTGCTGAACCATTGCAGGTACGCCTGGCGGTGCACCACCTGAGTGGGCGCAAGGTGGCGGTCAAGGTCATTGACAAGGCCAAGCTGACCGACGCCAACGAGGCCAAGCGCATCCAGCGGGAAATCCGCGTCATGCTGCACCTCACGCACGAGTGCGTTATCAAGCTGTTTGAGGTGGGTGCACCCGCACACGCCCCGCGCATGAGCATGCGCCCTCCCCGCAGGTGCGCCGTCGAGCGGTTCGAAGGAGGTGCGCACGTGCTGCCAATGCTGCTGTTGCCGTGCGCTGTGCAATACTCCTGCATCATGCATGCTGTTGCGTGTTTGTGCCTGATGCTCCCCTGTTGCACCTAGTCAAGAATCACACGCGCACGCGCGCGCACGCACACACACACACACATGCACACACACATGCACACGCTGATCACTACCATCACCGCTGCATGCGGTGACTCTTGAATACGCAAGCCTGTGCACCAGGGATGGAGCATTCGCCTGTTTTAGATTTATAATGCGCAAATAGTTCGGTAAAATTGAAAATACGCCGAATGATTCTATTGAACATTTGCCTGTGAGCTTCAAGAGCAGGCGGAGGGGGGGGAGCCTGCTTTGAGGCAATAACTCATGCCAGCTGACCCTCCCCCCTCCCCCCAAACCCCTGATTCCACATGTGTAGATTAAGCAACAATGCTTAAGGCTATGTTGTTAACGTGGGGCCACTATAAGGTGCAAAACAGAGCAAAACAGGCGCATCACAAGGCTCATTTTGGGGAGGGTCTTTAAAATCCGCGGATTGATGTTTTACAGTTCAGCAAATGATTCAATAAAACACATATGTGTGTGTGCATATGTGTGCAATCGCATCTATGCATGCACCTACGCATGCGCTCAACTTATAGCATTTGGCATGTTGCTCGCACATGCGCTACACAGGTGGTTGATGCCGCCGATATGCTGTACCTGGTCATGGAGCATGCGCCCAACCCGTCGCTGCTGGATTATGTGCGCTCTCGCAAGCGCCTGTCAGAGGGCAAGGCCGCCATCATCCTGAAGCAGATCGTGGCGGGGCTGCAGTACTGCCACAGCAGAGAGGTGGTGCACAGGTGTGTGCAGGCAGCCACAGCAGGCAGACCACCGCAGCAAGACGGTTGTGCACAAGAGTGTGTGCGTCGCGGTCGCAGTGCAGGCTGGGTGCACACAGGGTTTTAGAAGTGAGGGCGGCTGGCCAGCATCAACCTGCAGGCTTTTTGTTTGCGCCAGACAGGAGGCTGGCAAGCCTCTACTGCTTTGCCGCTCCAAGAGGGTATGGTGTGTGCGGCTGAGCCGCGTGCATGCACGTGTCACACCATGCACATGCTCGCGCGTGTGTGCACGTGCCACACCATCCATATGCTCGCGCGTGCGTGCGCGCAGGGACATCAAGCTTGAGAACATCCTGATGGGCGCAGACGGCAACATGAAGATCATAGACGTAGGTCGCACTGGTGCGGGTGCTTGGTTCGCTGCGCACGCCTGCACTGGAGGGCCATGGCAGCGGTGTGTTGCTGATTCCACAAGCCTGCCTACCTACTTGCTTGCCTGCCTACCGGCCTGCCTGCCTGCCTGCTGTGCTGGCTGCCAGCCTGGTGCCGTGCAAAAGGGGCCATGCCTGGTGCCCATGAGGCAGGCGCAACAGCTCCCTGCTGCTGCTGCTGCTGCGCGCTGCGTGGGCTGTGAGGGGTGAGGGTGGGAGCGCCCAGCGTGCCCACACCTCCAAACATTGTATGCTGCGCCCATACCCTCCCGCTGTGCCGCTGCTCTGCGCTGCTGCGGCAGCAGTTTTGGCGTGCGCTCACCAACAGAACTCGGCTGCGTGTGTATGCTTGCAGTTTGGGCTGTCCGCGTTCTTCATCCCTGGCAAGCGCCTGCGCGTGCACTGTGGCAGCCCCAGCTACGCCGCGCCGGAGATTGTGGCGCGCAAGCAGTACGAAGGCCCGCTGGTGGTGCGGCATCCGTGACTTTGGGGACCCATGGGCCCTCATACTTGCCTGTGCCTTGCCTGTGCGCGCGGACGCGTGTGTTTGTGAGCTGAGGAGCTGTGGAACCTCCAGTGTGTGTGCATGCCGCACACATGTTTGGGTTTAAGGGGGGTGGAGGAACATGTACATGTGTGCAAGTGCTTGCACGCACACACACACACACACGCACACACGCACACACACACATGCGCGCGCGCACACATACACAACAGACTGTGTGTATGGCATGGTGTATGTGTGACTTAGGGCGCACACTGGGTGGGTTTGCCTGGTGGCTTTGCCTTGTAGCTGGGTCACTTGCGCACGCCCTACGTGTACGTGTCTGCATCGTGTATGCATAGGCCATCGTGAGAGTCCTGCAGGGCTCAACAGCGTGCATGCGCTGGCACAGGCGCGCATTATCACACACAATGAAAACAGTGCAGCCCAGCGCACGCCTGCCTAGACGGCTCCCGCCACGGCTGATGCCCGCACTCCACAGGACGTGTGGTCGTTGGGCGTGGTACTGTTTGCGTGCCTGGCCGGCCACCTGCCCTTCCATTCCTCCAGTGGCAACAAGCAGGAGCTGTGCCAGAAGATCGTGGAGGGCAAGTTCAACATGCCCTCCTTCCTGAGCCCCGCAGCCAAGGACCTGCTGACGCTGTAAGTGCCTATGCACGCTCAGAGGGTGGGCCGTAGTCACGGGGCGTGCTGCAAGACGGGGCGTGCTAAAAGGCAGGGTGTGCCGCAGTCATGGGTGTGCAACAAGGCAGGGCGTGCTGCAAGGCGGGGCGTGCTGCAGTCATGGGGTGCGCTGCAGTCATGGGCGTGCTACAAGGCGGGGCGTGCTGCAGTCATGGGGTGCGCTGCAGCCATGGGGTGCGCAGCCAGCTCTGCGTCTGGGCACAGGCGCACAGCCTGTTGCATGGGTTGGGTGTCTACGGGCAATCGTGGGCACCTTCACACCGAGCAGCGCTGAGGGCGTGCGCCATCTGGTCACCAGCCCCGTCTCTGCTGCGCTTGCAAACACGTGCACGTGCTTCATGTGCAGGCGTGGGCTTGCTGGCGTGGGCAGGCATGCATGCACGAGCACCCTAAGCCTACACCAGCCCTTGCCCGTGCTGACACGTGGGTGACCCCGTGCGCCCGCACGCGCAAGCACACGCACCTGCTTCTTGCAACTTGCACAGGATGCTGCAGGTGGACCCGGAGCGGCGCGTCACCTTCGAGGGCGTTCAGGCCCACCCGTGGGTGCAGGCCGTGTCTGCGTGGGCGCCGCAGGGGGGCAGCGTGTACGGCAACGCCGTGGCCGGGGCCCCGGATGAGGACATTGTGGCGGAGCTGGAGCTGTGGGGTTACACGAGGCACGATGTGTGGCAGGCAAGTGTGCGTGTACATTCACGTGCGCGTGTGTGTGTGTTTGAGGGAGAGAGGGAGGGAGGGAGAAAATAGGGC
>LKMJ01004537.1_pt1 | contig 13082 bp, 18 predicted proteins | sample 643391 | NCBI WGS metagenome assembly LKMJ01 (sample SAMN04112250, study PRJNA286221) | soda lake metagenome | biome: soda lake; feature: Kulunda Steppe; material: water; isolation source: sample PL-Br10 brine of Picturesque Lake | place: Russia: Kulunda steppe | collected 2010-07
GAGCATGCTAGAACATTTGAATATACAATGGGAACGGGTACCAGTATTTGCGATTCTCTGGCTATTGGCCAATGGGAACGGGTCATAGGACGTATTCTCAAATACGAATATATTCTCCGTTAGGCAAACATATATTAATATAAGAATAGCGCCAATGGGAATCCACCCAAAGAATGTGAGCAGGTTCTCTTTGCCTGGACACACCCTGTAGATGGCACAGAGGCACAAAGACGACATTAAGCCTTGTCAATCCAGATGGAGAAGGGTCCAGGTCCAGTGCGCAGCGACGACCAACAAGACAAGTACGGACCGCCAACCTGCCACTTCAACTCTCTGTATCCCTCTCTGCACAGTCCCTCTGGCAATAAAAGTGGCTGAGGCTCACAATCGTTATCAACTGCATCAGCCTTGCAATGCTCTTGAGCGCGCTCGCCCCCTTGCAAGACTGATGCACTTAAATGCCTGTGGCAGCCGCCTTCGCTCCTGCCAACTTCGCCAATGGTTGCCTGAAGCTTTGCATGAACTCCTTGCCACACTTTCAGCATGGCAGCACGGCTCAACATGCAAATTGCCCGCTTTGCTTTTGAAGAGCCAGCTCGGTGCCCCTCTGTGCCTTGAACAACCTGCAACGCGGACGACACGAAGACCTGCAGTTCACTCGTGCGTATGCTGGGCGATGAAGTGCTGACCTAACATTTCTACATCCGCAGTATGTAAGAAATGAACTAAAGGACATAATGGACCTCCTGGTCAATGCTTCAAAAGCATACGCACATGTGCTTGGGCATCTAAGGTACAGCAGGGATAGTTCCAGGCCAGGAGCGGCATGATTTTCAAGGCTTGTGATACACAAGCGCTGCCGGTAAGGCTGGTTTTTAATTTCCAAGTTGTCTCACCTGTAACATTCCCAGCCCCGGTTTTGGAGGCTTATGAAGGAAAGGAAAGCAACCAGAGGGGCCAATCCAACTTATGCTTGCACCTGCATGTACACAGTGCGCAACAGGAGACAAAATTTGGCAGGCATAGCACAAAACAATTGCTAGAGGTAACTTCCTCTTTTAAACATGAATAAGCTTAGAAGCAGGCGAGATGTCACCTCTTGGCAGGGGCTCTAGAAGCAGAGCTTTGCTGCAAGGAAAGTATATTGCGCTGCAAGGAGCAAGCTCCCATAAGCAACATCAGTGTCGCTAATCATGGCAACACAAGCTAACAACAAGAATCATGGGCACTTACCAGAACTGACCCTCCGCTTCTCTGAGGGTTTAAGTCCTAGAGGCTGGGGTGGAGGTGGCACGACGTGCACCGTAGGCGCCTGCAGTCTGGCAGGCAGTCAAAGGTGCTCATGCTCACTGAGTACCCAAAAAGACGGCACACGCATCTTGAAATGGCAGTACACCAAGCAGCTCAGTCCCATATCACACACTCGGCAAGTCCGTGCACACTCATGCTTGTGCAGCCCCTTCACTGTGAATCCCACAGTGGCGGGGAGACCAGCCCTTCTTCCTTCAGCACTCACTTAAAAGGTTCTTGCAAGCAGTGTTCCACATAGCCTTGGAGCCTGGTAGCCACTGCTCTTTGCAGTGCGTCCCGAGCTGCAGCATAGCCTGCTGCGCCTGCAATCAAACGAGAAGAAACGTGCATACTTAATGCACATGCTTTGTACAAATGCCCTGTGTTTGTGCTGATGGCTTGTTGGGAGCCTGATGCCTTGTTGGGGATGCCTTGTCTGTGCCTTATCAGCAACACGTGGGTGAGAGGGAGGTAGAGGGGGAGACAGAGGGAGAGGCAGAGGATGAAAGGCAGAGGGGGAGAAACAGAGGGCACATTGTTGGACGTTTGCGTGCTTGCATACGCGCACAGCTCCTTAACCACACCCTCACCCATCAGCGCCGCTGCCCCGCCCCCTCCCCCGCACACCATCGCTGTTTTTAATGCTTGTCACATGCATTGTGGGGCGCGCTGTCCAACTGCGGGTGGCGCATACGGCCTGAAAGGTGCAACCGTACTCTGTGCAAGCACGGGCGAGGGAACACCACCACGACCGCCCCCTCCCGCCCCTTCCCACGCCCAAATCTGTCATTAAAACACCACAGCAGACAAATTTGGCACCAAAGTCCACGCGCGGGGCGTGGGAGGGCGCCAGCGGGGACCTGACATCTGCACGCAGGTGCACCGTTCGGCAAGCCGCGACCAATGTCCGGACACGCAAAAACTGCTCTGTTCAGCCCATTGCCTAATGCTCCAACAATATGCTTTCACATAAATTTGACCCACACACCCGGACAATGATCGGCAAGCCAAGGCAGAGTACAAAATACATGTTTACAGTGCAGGGGCGAGGTGCGCACGAATGAGCTTGCCAGGGCAGACATGTTCACTTGAGCAGCATGCATACCGGTAGGCGCATGCACATACAATGAAGAACAAGAGCATGCATGCCCACAAGATTCCCCGTGTTTCAAGCCTTCCCCTCTTGCATACCTGTTGATACCAACCCAGGCGGCAGCGACACGACAATGCTGGTCAGGTACAGCGGCTCAATCAAGGTGCTCAGCAGGCAACCCTGTAGCCCTAAGCAGCCCCACCGCGCAATTTTATCACTGCAGCTGAGAGACAGGGTGGCGTCTCCCTGCAATGGCACATTGTAGGCAGGATGCTTTACATCTGCAACCGCAGTCATAACCTGCAACATACAATTCATAAGATTGGTATTAAGCAAGAGATGCGTCAACCATCCCATAAGCATCCTTGTCCACAAAATTGAGCCAGTCCAAAAAAAGAATGATCAATGCCATGTAAAGCAACATGTCAAGAGGACAAGCTTTGGCACACGCAAGCCTTGACACAAATGCACGCGTACGCACTAACTCCTTGTTTGTGTTGCCGTGTTCCGTAAGTAGGTCCTGATCTTGGAAAAGAGGCATAACATGGCCTCTCTTAAAGTGACCCTTTGCATCCTTCGCGCCTGCTAGCACTTGCCAGCATCCTTGCTGCACCTAACACACCTTGCCAGGCTTCCTTCGAACAGCTCCAACTTCCTGTGGTCCACCCTCCACATCACAAGCTTGCGGAAGTGTTAGTCCTGTGCGGCACAAATGTTTACACGCAAGTTAAGAAGTTGAGTTGTACGGCGGTCTGCATGCATGCAACTGTGTGATGCGGTCTTGGCGCCCCTGGCGTGCAAATCGCGCACAGCAGACCCAAGACCACAGATACACTGAGGATCTGCCGGAGGAAGTTGTCCGCGGCACCCGCTGACTTACCAAAAAAAGGCTGACGATCTACAAGGCTTGGAATGTCCAGATCCAGCAAGTGGGACTAGCAGATGCCAGTGCAATGCTAGAATATTGCCAAGCCTCTTGCAGCTTCACGTGCACAGCAAGCATGCACCCCCCAGGGGAAGTAATAGCACTCAGACATAGAATGGCTTGTTCTCTCTCTGCCCATTCCAGCACACAACCAACTCATACTTCTATCACACCTGTAGCACCAGTTTGAAGGGTGCAAGATGGGGCAGACCCGCAGCCCGGCAGTGGGCACTCTTGTTGCTTGTGCTGCTGGTGCTTGTGCTGCTGGTGCTGTTGCTCTTGGAGGTAACAAGTCTCTTGCTGCTGGCAAAGCGCTTGGCATTGGGGAATTAGGGCGATATGGGGCTGCGCGTCCTGTTGTCTCTCAGCTCCAAGGGCTGGCCTACACCCCCCTCCCCCCCCCTCCTGTGTGCTTGCCACCGCCAGAGCCAAGGGAGGAGCAGACAGCCGCAGCGCCTTGGCACCTGTGCGCACGCTGATGCGCGGCTGCGGCTCTGTTGCAGGGCAGCCGCTGCTGCTGTCACAGACAACGTTGGCTCTGTTATGCAAAGGCGGCCCAGCCAAGGCGCACTGAGCGGCCCTGGGGCCCATCTGAGCAGTTCCTGCTACAGCCTCGTTGCTCAGCCCGTTGCCGCTAGCCGCAGCTACGCAGCTGGGCTGCAACTGTGTGCCCAGAGTGTCACCCTGCCTAGTACCGCTGCTGGCTACCACAAGGTCCCCACCCACAGAGCTGCGCACTGGATTTCCTAGCCCTGCATCTGCCTGGGCTGCTGCCAATGGTGAGGGATCTCCTAAGTTGATAATGCTGGCATCGCCGCAAGGAGGCTGGCTCACATACAGGTGCAGCTGCAGGCCAGGCCGCAAGCGCAGCTTCCTGGTGGTAGGATCCAGCAGAAAGGCTGACTGGCTTGGAGAGGGCGCCTGCCCCTGCTGTTGCTGCTGCTGCTGCTGTTGCGGATGTACTTGATTGAGGGCCAGCTCTGCTTCAGCATAACACCAGCGCATGAGCCCCCGCCTGGCAATGACCTGGAGCATACCCCCCAAAAATGTTTCTCAGGAACTAATGGAGATCAGAAAAAGGCGTCGCTAAAAGCTACCCCTAAGTCATGGAAATCTCAGGCAGTCTTGCTTGTTCTGGGATGCAGCCAGGTACTCACACAAGGCTTAACACAATAACAGAGCTGGGTTCCCACCTCAGCATGACTGTCATGCACAAGCGTGCCACACGGGCATCGCTTGCTGGCACCCAGGCACTTGGTTCCGGTTCCCACTGCCAGCACCCAAGGAGGAGCCCCCTCCGCCATGATCGCAAAGCCTGGGAGCAGATGAGGCAGGCGTGGATAGTCACTAACCTCATCCCATGTGGCACGCTTTGATTTAACTTGCAACTGCTGTGCATGTGCACAGAGCACAGCATGCGGAGGAACAGAACAAGCAGGCTGACTCACCTGCTAGGACAGTGCTCTCATGCGGCTGCGGCTTGCCTGTCTTTGGCATGGCGCTGAACATTGCTTGCACAGCCTCTGCAACCTCCATGCCTGCTGAACAATCTGTTGCGCTCAATTCAGACAATATACCTACTTACTGGGTGCGTGCTGTTTACTCATTATGATAAATTAACGTATGAAGGTGGGGTCTGATAATTTGACGTATGAAGGTGGGCCATCAAACATATTCAGGCCGATCACCTGGGTTCCTGCTGTGGGCGCTGGCCGGCCAGTGCATGACTACGCGGACGGCGGCTTGCTGATACCGCTCAACGCGCCGTTCCAGGTGCTTGCAACTGAATGCCCGTGTTTTGCGCTCCTCTCTTCAGCAGGCTGCGGGCGCGCATAAATGGTGCCACAACCTCGTTTCAACACACCTCGGAGGCACTCAAGTAGCTCCTCCTTCCTTGGCTTTGCTGTTGTGAAGAGGCTTCATCAATTCGGTGCAGGCAGTTGAAGTCTGTGGTGCGATCGGGCCCTGATTTGCAGGCAGGCCCTCCGCCCAACAAGGACAACGGTGTGGGCATGCCAGGGCCCCTGGTGCAGGGGCCTCATGCTCTCCGCCCTGCCACTGGCCCGAAGAACAAACGGCTGGAGCTATTTAGAGAAGAGGATGTGCAGCTGCAATGGTCCAGTGTAACACGGGCGGTGAGTGCATGCAACCTGCAAAAACCTTTGAGCTACATGCAGGGGCAGAGCTGTACATTTAGCGCGCTATGTGTTCAATCGTTGGCTGCATTTGCTGCGTTGTGTTTTTTGTGTTTGGCTATCTGTGCTGTATGGCAACTCATGCATGAGCAATTGTGCAAGGAACTTGACTGCGCAAGTAGGGGAAGGCCACCAGGCACGCTGCGTGCATTGTCCACTGTCCTCACCCTTCACCCTGCGTCCCTCTTCTCCATTTGCAGGGCGCAGGTCTGCAGAACTTGGGCAATACTTGCTTCATGAACAGCGTGCTGCAGTGCCTGGCCCATACCCCTCCTCTGGCAGAGGCGGTCCTCAACGGCCGCGCGCAGTGTCCAGCTTCCTCGTCAAGCAGCGACGACCCTCTGGCCATCACGCTGGCGCATATTAGAAGGGTTTTCTCCTCCCACGGCATCGTGCGGCCCGCCGGCGAGGCTAAAGTACTGCGCACCGTGAACAAGCGGTGGGTGTTGCAGGCACCAAGTGTAACAGCTGAGTCCTCTCCCTGCTTGGCCCCACGCCGCCGCCTATGCCCTGCAAACCCTGTCCACTGCCGGGTCTCTTGGTGCGTGGTTGCAGATGATGAGAGCTTAACTGGTGGTGAGCTGCCTGAATGCCCGCGTTCCGCGGGCTTGGCAGTATGTGATCCCCCAAACTTTGTCATAGTTACACTGATGCGCCCGCCATCACCCGGTCAAAATGGCATTCACACCGCTCTTGTAATGCAGAGAGGAGAGGCTAGGATCATGAAAGCTTGCAGGGATTGCTTTGGATCCTGCAGCATGGTCTTTCCATTAAACTCGGAGCAATCCCCACAAGTTTCACCGTCAGACATGAATCAATTGTAATTTAGCATGTGCGTTAATGTTTTCCATAACATGAGGCACCTGTTACTGTCAGAGAGTCTGGACAAATGATGAAAACATAATGGCGGATATTTGCCACTCGCCCAAGTTTATTGGACAGGCAAAACGTGATCCTCTAATTTGTCATAGTTACACTGATGTCCACCTGCAATTCCCAAATTCTGTCGCATCCGCTGAGCGGAAGATTCACATGCTTACAGCAACATTACGAATGCACATCACTAACCCTGCCATAAGCGCTTGGCTCCATGGGCTTTGAGGTTTTAGGGACAATCAGCAAATGTGGCTGAACTACCTTGATTGTCTCTTTGCATAAAGTGTCTGTAAGGTGAGCATTCTATTTGTGGTTTGCGTTTCCCCAGGTTCCGTCCAGGACGACAGGAGGACTCGCATGAGTACCTGCGCTGCCTGCTGGATGCGCTGCATGAGGCCTGCCTCAAGCCCTTCAAGCCTAAGCCGCCTCCGCATCTTGCAGCCACCACATTCATCAACCGTATTTTTGGAGCACGGTTGCGAAGCAGGGTGAGGGCTTGTGAGTCTTTTGCTAGATGCTTGTATCTATGTTGGGTACGCTTGTTCTTCTAAATGTGATTAACACTGATGCCTGAAAGTCAAAGTCTATCAGGCAACAAAAGTGCATGAGCAGAAGATGCAACGCAAAGGCCAGTTTGCTAGAACTGTGCAACAGAGACTGCCCTGCATTATCTATGGCCCAGTTCACCTTACAATTCTGCTCTGTAACAAAGTTTATGGTCATCCAGGCCATTAAGACCTTAATTCCATTCTATCTTTTCCTGCATTGTTTTGCGTTATTAGGATTCTCAGTAGGATAGGAGCTTTGACTTTTGTTGCCTTCAAGCAGAATGGTTAACCATGCCACCTGGTGCCACTCTCATCTGACATGCAAGGTGCATAAGGGGCACCAGCTTCTTGTGCGTGGTCACTCAAGTCTGCTTGGGAAAATGTGGCCTGATCCTCAATGCACATGTTATTGCAGTGTACATGAGTGATGCATTTCCTTGGCGTGGTCTTTTTTCCAATTGAGCCTGAGCTCCATATCCTTGGGTCCATCTTGCGCTCCAGCTCATGCCTTTCATGCTGCTAATTGCAGATCAAATGCCATGGGGTAGACTATGAGAGCAGCACGTATGAGACTTTTATGGACCTGAGCCTTGAGATCAACCGGGCCAAGACTGTCACGCGCGCACTCCAGCACTTCACTGCTAAAGAGACACTTGATGGCGACAACAAGTACCGCTGCCCCAAAAACAACAAGCTGGTAGGGGCGGCTGCAGAAAGTGAGCTTACTGTTGCATGCATGAAGGCACAAAATCGCCATTGCCAGTTGCATCTGCATCCTGGCCTGGCATTGAGCAGGGCACAGCAGAACCCTCTCACCAACAGCTAGAGCACCTGCAGGCAGCTGCGCTTGTTGTTTCAATGCCTGGCTGCCAGCCCTCCTACCTGTCTCTGTGCGGTGCCGGCAGCATGCACGCAGTGACTGCTCATGCCCTTGCTTTGCCATGTGCCTTTTTCTTGTCTTGCAGGTCCGGGCAGAGAAGCAGATCACCATCGAGGAAGCACCCAATGTGCTGACTATTCACCTGAAACGTTTCCAGTTTGGTGGTATGGGCTCCAAGATCACCAAGCCGGTGGACTATGACAAGGAAATGAATCTGCAGCCCTTCATGAGCAGGCCAGAGTGCGGCCCGCAGGTGAGCTCACGCTGCATGGATCTGCCTCCGCGGCCTGCCTGTATCTTCACTTTGTCAAATGAGTGGGTCCATGATGCAATTTTGAATGGAATCAGTGTTGGCTTTCACGACTTTTGAGCAAGGCTTGAAAGAACTTTAGGGAGGCAGCTTGGTGCGCCTGGCTTGTGCCCCGGCGCACACCCTTGCTGCCTGTCTGCTTCCGCCCGCAGTGGTACGATCTGTATGGGGTGCTGGTGCACCTGGGGCACTCTGTGCATTCCGGCCACTACTACTGCTTTGTGCGGGCGGGCAACGGCATGTGGCACAAGTGCGACGACACTTGGGTGAGCGGCAGGGAGTGGTTGTGATGAAGGCAAGCGTGGAGTGCATCAATGGACCCAGAGGACGAGGGGCCCTTGCTTCCTGACACATGCTGTTGGCTATGTGTGTGACACAAGGGGCCTGTTGCATTGGCAGAGTGGCTGCTGGTGGCGGAATCAATTGCACCTGCGCCAAAAGCAGCTGATTTGCTGAGCATGGTAGCATTTCACTGCCAGTGTCCTTGAGGACAAGTGGCGACTTGAAAAAGGAGAGCAGACCAGGGTTGCTGCTACTTGGGTAAATGAACCTTGTTCCTGGCGTATGAGCGTGCATCAGCACAATAAAAACAGCGTTGAGAGAATGCCCTAAGATGACCTTTTAAGTTGTACATTCACAAGCACTCCGCTCCTGAGGAGACATCGCTTCCTTGACTCGCACCTGCCCCGTACTGACTTGACTCCGCAGGTGGGGCAGTGCTCTGAGCGCACAGTGCTGGGGCAACAGGCCTACATCCTCTTCTACGTGCGTCGCCACCCGCGCACGCCCACCTCCCCCCGCCCTGGCCCAGCTTCGCAGCCTCATGCTGATGACCAGCAAACAAATGCATCCCCTGCCTCAACAGCCCGAGCCGCTGCCACAGCCAACGGCGGAAGTCATACCAATGGCCCCGCCCCCAGCAGCACGCCAGCCGCAAACGGGGTGGCCAGCAGGGCAGCAAGAGCGGCAGGCAGCCGTGGCACAAACGGCACTGCTGCCAATGGTGCTACAGCCAATGGTGGCCCGAAGGCTGTTCAGCCCCGATCTGGCGGGGCAGGGGCAGCAGAGGGTGCTGCGCAGGCGGCGGATGGGGCATTGGCTGGCGCCAAGCGCTCACATGCAGACAGTACTGCTGCGGCTGCAGGCAATGGTGTCGACGGGGGGGTGCTGTTGCCTCCCAGCAAAAGGCCCCGCGGGGGCAAGGGTGAGCTGCGAGGCAGCCGGGTCGGGGAGGGCCTGCAGCAGCAGCAGCAGTTTCAGCTGCCGCAGCCAAGCAGCTCTGCTGGGCCCAGCCATGCTGTGTCTGGGCAGGGCAGGCTGCAGGGCAATGGTGAAGCGTGCTCGCCCAGCAACAGGCTGAGGTGGGTGCTGGTGGCCGTGGGCAGTGGGCAAGCGTGCGTGCTTGTTTTTGGTTGTGTGCGGGCGTGTGTGGGTTTGGTGGGAAAAAAGAGGGGGTTTTGGGGGGAGGAGGGTGCAGTCTGAGGCGCAGGGCGGGATTGGGTGCCGATGGCGGCAGGCATGGACATGCAAGGGCTCAGGCCAGCAGGTTCTGCCACCGAGCCTGTGCACCGTGCACTGCTTGTTTGGTTCCTGCCTGTGGGCGCTTGCGCATGCATGCTAGCGTGCGCACTCACGCTCTACCCGCTTTTACATTTGCCATGAACGCAGCCCTTCTGCTCATCCCGCCAGCAGCAGCCGCCCCGCCACACAGCCGCGCGCGCACCACCTGGCCCGCATCGCTGCACAGCTCACCCGTTGCCATCCCAATTCAGGTGTGTACAGGTGTGCTGCGAGCGCCACGCGCCCTGGCGCACATGTGCAGCTATGTGCAGATGTGGTTCATCCCTTAGCTATAAGGCTGCTTGCCTGCATGGGTGACAGACACGCAGTAGGGCTCTTAGAGAGCTGCGCCTGCCCTGCACCCCTGCTCCGCGCCTGCAGGCCTGACCAGCCACCTCAGCGCGCACCTGAGCATGCAACAGGGGCACCGCAACCAGCGGCACGCGCGTGAGCTGCGAGCCAGGAGCCGCACTGAGGTGAAGCTGCACCGAGGGCAGCCGCAGCCGCAGCTGGAGAGTGAGCAGGACGGGGTGCAGGGGGAGGGGGTAGAACCTGCGCAGCAGGACGGGCGGCAGGGGAGCCACCAGCATGCAAGCACGAGCGCCGCTGGCACGGATCCCTCCTCCCAGCCACAGACCTCACCAGCGCAGCGTCAGCGTGGCCGGAGTGTGAAGCTGCGGCCGTTGGACGGCTTGAGTTCGGGCAATGGGCAGCCGGGGGTGCAGCAGAGTGGAGGCATGGAAGGCGGCGAGAATCAGCTGCAGCAGCAGAGGCATCAGAGCGGGCCCCAGCAGCAGCAGCAGCAGCAGCAGCAGGGGGCGGGGGAGCAGGTGCTTGTAGGCGCAGAGGCTGTGCGCCTGCTGGGCGCTGGAGTGGGGGGTGCGGGGCTGGGGCGGGGCAAGCCTGCGAGCATGCAGCCCTGGCCAGATGTGGATCCCGGCGTGGCTATACAGCAGGAGAGTGCGCTGTCTGGCGCGCGGCAGCAGAAGCACAGCAGGTGTGGGGCGTAGGGTGGAGATGTCCAGGCGTCCTCTTGCTGTGTGCAGTGAGCCCGGCCCTGCATTAGCAGCAAGGCTGGGAAGCAGATGTGTGCAGCAGGTGCTCTGAGCAAGGGTATAGCCTGGGCTCGTGCAATGCACCCCCTCAAGCTGGTTGGCAAGCAGTTCAGTTGCCTCTCAGGGGTTGCTTCTATCAATGGGCAGGACCCAACCCTGGCTGCAGGCCCTAGCAGACGCATTGATAAGTGTGCGTGCGCACGAGCGCAAACGCAAACGCGCGGTTGGGCCCATTCAGCCCCAGGTCATGCAGGGCATGAGAAGTGGGGCGAAGTCTGGCCCTACATTTGTCTGATACTCCTGCCAAACGCAACATGTGTCACACCCTGTACTAGTTACGCTGCAAATTGCTTGCGTGTGCAATTGTTGTCAGTGCCCGGCCACCCCAGCATCCGGCAAGCGCTCAAGGCCCCATGCGGCTTGTGTGCGCTGTGTGCTTGCAGGCAGCTAGACATGTGGGACGAGGAGTATGATGCCGGCAAGACAAAGAAAGTGCGCAGCAAAGATCGTGCGGGCGCAGACCTGCATGCAGGTGGCAATGCCTTCCAGGTGCGTGGGACAGCGGTGCCGCTGCTGTGTGGCGAGCGGCTCAAAATTTGCCAGGGGTCCAGGAGGGCTGTCTCTTGTCTACAAGGCCTTGGTGTGCTCGTCGTTGGTACGCCTTGCATTCTCTGCGTTGAGCTCCTTTGCACCTGCCTGCCTGGACAGGAAGGCATGGCTGCGCATGTGGCCCTGTGCCCTTGCACGTGCTTTTCTGACGTCCCGCCTTGTCCATCCTCGCTCATTGCCCCTGTACTCTGCGGCTGCTGCAAATCTCTGCCTTGCAGGCTTTCCAGCAGCACAAGCATGGCAGAGGCGGCATGGGTAGCAGCGAAGGCAAGCACCACGGCAGTAAGGGCCGGAATGGTTTTGGGGGTGGCGGGCGCGGTCGTGGGAGGAGAGGTGGCCGGGGAGGAGGGCGATTCCCTCCCCAGACCCAGCAGAGGGGTTGAGGGATTGGGCGCATGCACAGGCGAACTAAAGTGAGGACTGGGAATAATCTCTCAAGGCCCTTGGGGTTTGTTGAGGCTGGCTGGGCCTCTTTTGGTTCTGTGCTGCGCTTGCAGCTGACTGTGCATGCTCCCTGAGGGCAGATGTATGTACTATGTTGTCAGAGAGGGGGGTAGGTGAAAGGAGGAGGGTGATGCTGGTGCGTGCAGTGGTGTGTTGGCCTTAGGAGGGTTCCTGTGACCCACAGATTTTGTGTACACTATTTCTGTACTTTAGCAGCCCATGGTAATGGGAGGAGTTTTGTAGCTTTCCTGAGTTGTGTTTGAGTTGTCTGACTTGGAATGTGAGCGTTTCTAGCTTAGCTGGCAGGGAGGTAGCTCCATAGCTTGTAAGGTCTCAAGGAATGATTCATGACAAGATTCATTGATTGGCAGGTTGTACAGATCCTTGGTAGGTGTAAGCAAGAGACATGCCAGGACACTTACCGGAACATCCTTACTGGATGCTTGATGCAAGTTATCTGCTGGTGTAATAATTTGCTGAAGCTTGGACGAAAGAAAAGGAGACCGCACCCTGTTATAAAGGGCGCGTTTACAACGTTGGGTTAAGGTTAACTTCGTTAATCCACTTTGCAAGCTCGTCATTAACCCGGGTTAACGTCATTAACCCGGGTTAACCCACATCGCATTTACAACAGGAGGGTTATCAATGCACAAAATTAATTCATCAATTTTCCCCTTCTTTCCCAAAGTGCCCAAAAGAAACTGCTAATGTTTGCAAATAAAAAAGTTTGCTGTATGGACAGTGACTCTTTAGGCTGTATGGACATAGACTCTTCAGAGGAATAGCTGCATATCCCCAACCCAGCAACACACCCACTAGAGGCAGCAGACTGGGTGTGCAACTCTGACTTCACACACAGCCTAAGGTAGCTGAAGGAGGCTCAGGCAGCAGGGCTTGCCAGCCAATGGAGGTGGAGAGTGTGCCTGCTGGAGCATGCCCTGAAATGCATGGAAATCCTGGAGCTCCTTCCCGACACATCAAATCAGGTCAAGTGTTTATCATGCTTGAGCTCATGTGTTTTGTGAATCTGGCGTGCTTCATTCTGCACAATGTGTGCATGCCGAGGACTCCTCGGAGGGATCCAGCTCCAAATGATCCAAGATCAGGATTACCTGGCCAAGAAGGCTTGGTATGAGGAGAAAGTTGCTGAGAGTGCAGTTCGTGATGATGATGATGATGAAGCACCCTATAGCAGGATGGATGGGAGTGTGCGTGATGCACTGACTGTGTATGTGAACCGGCCAATTCCATGAACCACGCTGACTTCTTCAAGCCCTGACTTATTCAGAAGCTACAC
>LKMJ01004539.1_pt1 | contig 13079 bp, 11 predicted proteins | sample 643391 | NCBI WGS metagenome assembly LKMJ01 (sample SAMN04112250, study PRJNA286221) | soda lake metagenome | biome: soda lake; feature: Kulunda Steppe; material: water; isolation source: sample PL-Br10 brine of Picturesque Lake | place: Russia: Kulunda steppe | collected 2010-07
GATACTCCAATCGCTTTCTTTGCAGACTCTGGATCAATCTTTCCTGTATTCAGTGGATGATTACTTTTGAACTCATCTTCTTTATCGTAACCTTTCTTCCAGTCTACGTAGCTATTCATGCCGTATCCCGAATAGTGATAAGTGAGGCCGAATAAAGCCCACAACGCTACTTCTATTGACCAGAAATAACCTAGTCCCATAGCTGCTCCCATTGCAGCTATAGGAGCCTCAAGCATTCCTGTATGTGCTCTAAATAGTATTAGCCACTGTCTGATTCTATCAACTACCATACCCTACATTTGTGGTAGGGTCTTAAAAAGGCAGCGGAATTACCGAATTAAATCCATCTAGAGTTGATGGGTTTAGTATCTCTAACAGTCACTTTCCATACATTGAAGAATCTACTGTTGTCTTTATTTTCAATAGCTACAACTTCTTGATCCTTCAACGGAATAAGTCTTGATGACTGAATACGTGCAGCTACTATTGCACCTGCTTGACTACCAGCACGTACAGCTACTTCTAAATTTTCCTTTGCGTCCATCCTAGTATGATTTAATATCTCTGCTCTTGGGCTAAACATTAGAAACTCCTTTCTTTATTATCTGCTGCTTCAGATAGTGTTCCCTTATTTGAGGTTGAATACTCATTACCTCCATCGCTATCAAACAACTCTCTATCTACATCACCTTCACATGGGAGATCTACCTCTCCATCTACATCTCCCACAATGATAGCTCCACACACTTCATTTTCAGAGATACCGCTTATGCTGATGTTATATACTCCCCCATCTGTAAGTGCAATATCATCTTCACTCTGACTATCAATGTCTACACTGAATGTATCACTTTCAACTGTTATATCTTCATCTGACTCATTTACAATTACAACTTCATCGTTAGGCTCTACACTAGTTCTTAGTGGTACAAATACATCTCCAGTATACCTGACTTGAGTAGAGTCATTATTACTCTGACTTAGGTTAATCGCTGATCCGTCTCTCAGATTTTTAATGTCGTTCTGGAGATTGCTTAGTCTAGTCTCACTGTCAGACTCTTCTTCCACTTCATCATGGCTAGATCTAAACTTTGGAGTACTATCTTTAATTCTTTTAGGAATACTATCTCCTCTAACACTAGTTAAGGCACTTGAAACTTTCTGACTACTAGCAGAAAGCAGTCTAATCATTGGAAAGTTCCATTCAAACTGTAGGTTAGGTCCATCTTCTTTTGAGTTATCTTCTACCATAATTAAAATCTCGCTATTTATATCAACAAGTTAGTTCGGATACTTTATAATGATTACTACACTTCAGAATAGTGCCAACTGAATAGCTGGAAACATATATAGTCCAGCCAAACAGAAATAGAATACATACCATGATATGTGGTTCTCTGCTAAGTCTGGAATGTCACCCGGCTCTCTGTATAAGCTCCATAGACTCCATCCGATTGGAATAGCTAGAATATAAATGCTCCAGAAGTTCGGGATGACATTGAACTGTATAAACAACGTTAGCACAGAGAACATAATTAGCGCTATCCCTAGCATTATGTAAGTCAACCTCTCCAATCCGTAATGTACGGCTGGAGTTGTAATATCAAATGCTTCATCCATTTCTACGTCACTGAAGTCAGCAGTATTCTGCATAGACAGTACTAGAAGGAAACCAATTACACCCATAGCCCAAGCTATAGGGTTTAGAGGATCTCCAAAGGCGGCAAATGCAGCTGGGTACAGTAACAGACCTCTAGAAGCTGCTTGCCATGCTAGATTGACCCACAAGTACTTCTTTGACCTTATAGGTTCCAAGTTATAGAAGACGCCGAAAAATGCTAACACTAGTGCAAAAATACCAAAGCTAATTGAAGTAACAAATGCCCTACCTACAGCTGCCATTATAAGAATCCAAGCAATAGATCTTGCCTCTTCTTCACTTATAATCCCTGCAGGAATAGGTCTATTACCCTTGTGATCTGTAGCCTTGTCTATATGTGCATCTTCACTCATATTCATAGCTTGCGAGCCGCCGTGCAATAAAAACATAGTTACTGACGCATATAGCACTGAGTCCCAGTTCTCGATAACGAAACTCACACCCGACGCATGATATAGCTCCCCGAACAGAATCGCAGTGAATGGGATAGCTAACATCACCCCCACACTGCTTGCTGGCTTTGTAAGATCTAGGTATGCACGGAGTTTCTTAGAAATTAATACTCTATCGTAGCTGTGTCCTATCCCGAACTTCATTGTGAATCACTCTGACTATAGGGAACAGTACCCATACCTGTATTTCAGTATAAGAGGGTAAAAAACTGACGATAAAAATAACGTATTTAACAGACTATCTCAGACCGAGAACTGTTCTCAATGTGCCCAGATTTGATCCTACCCTACTTTTGCTTTGCGTTCTAACTCTACGAGGCCTCAATTCATCCTCTGGGATGAAGTTATCTATACCACCTGCGGAGTATCTGAAGGATCTAGACGTACCTTCAACGGCTCCATCAACGACCCACGTAATATCATCACTGACCCCCACATTCAAGAACCGAAGATCGTCGGTCCTGATAATTCTTTTGACCTCCCCATCTCCATCTATCTGACCATCAAAGGATGTGCCAGCTATATTAGGGAGTACATCGAACTCAGACTCTATATCAGCATCAACTTCCACATTCTGACCAGCGACTTGACCTTCTATATCTAACGCACTGTCATATCCGTTAATGATGTGAACGTCACCTGTAGAAGTGCTAATGTTTGCATAGTTAGTTGGCCGTATTGTGTGGCTGCTTACATCTAGAACTTCCCCAGTATCAACATTAACCACTTCAATATCTAGAGTTTCTTCACTTGTACCGATTGTGAAGGTAATCTCTCCTTCACTAGTTGTGCCTGACTCTATATCCAACACATTGCTCTCTCCAGAAATAACAACATCAACTTCAGCATTACATGGACTGTGATTCTTCGCTGTCACAGTACCTTCTACCTCTCCAGGATTTGCAGTACTGGGAATGTCAATTGAATCTATCTCCACATCTGGCACATTAACCTGAACATCAGCTGAACCACTATCTACTTCAACTGCTGAAGTCCCATACCTTTCAACTATTACATCGAATTGCTCTGAACCTTCAGGAGTTTCAACTGAAGTGTCGAATGTAACTTCACCACTACCACTACTACCAGACCCAATATCATCTATATCAAATGAATCAGAACCAAATCTATCACTTGATACATTTACAACTGAGTCTCTTGAAATATTTGTAGGGTTGCTAACCTCTACTTCAACATCAACACTATTACCTGCACATACACTATCAGGCACACCAATAGATTCAATGTCAAGCAATGCAGGTTCAACTGTAATAGTTCCAACTCTACTTACTACCTCTTCATCGTCGATTAACACTATAGGTTCAATAGTCTCATCACTTTCTTCTTCAACATCTGGAGAATCATATGTGAAACTCATAGTATCTTCTCTGCCAGATCTTATAGTTGTACTATCCACTATCACACCTTCATACTCGAGCTCCACATCTACACTGCTATTGTATGTATTCGCAATTGATGCTTTGGCTTCACCACTCTCTGCACTGAATATGTTGGATGGTTTATCGAGATCAACAAATTCAATAAATTCAGATATATGATCTACTTCTACATACTCATCAAGCTCATCAGCTATTTCACCTCTCGAACTAGCTATAAGATTGACAGGCACTCTAGATGAACCACTAATATCAGGGGCAGTAAAGTCAAAGCTAATAGTGCTTTCCCTATCACTTCTAATCTCAGTACTACCAACTATACTACCATCGTATTCCAGATCAACTTCAAACGTCTCACCAAAGTTGTTAGATATTGTAGTTTCAAGTTCAACTGTTTCGCCAGATAGCACTATATCAGGCTGTTCAAAGCCTACAATATCTATGTAGTTGGCAACACTATCTACCTGAACTGACTCAGTAGTAGAATCTACAACATCCCCATCTACAATAACGTCTAGATTTACTGGTATATCTTCTGACCCATCAACGTTAGGAGCTACAAATTCAAATGTGAAAGAGCTACTCCTATCTGCAGATATTGTATCAGAGCCTACTACATCCCCATCGTACTCTAGCTCAACATCATACGATTCAGAGTAGTCATTATCTACTGTGACTTCCAGATCTACAACATCATCTTCTAATACAATATCTGGTTTGGTGAAGTCAGATATCTGAATAAAGTTCGATATATTATCTACTTGTATTGTAGTGCTGCCAGTATCAGCTACTACATCATCTACAACCGCCTCAAGATCAAGAGTCACATCCTCTGACCCTTCTACTTCAGGCCCAGTGTATTCAAACGTGAAGTCTTCAGACCTATCAGACCTAATATCTTCTCTAGCTACAACCTCATCTTGGTAAACAAGATTAACTGTCTCTGTGCTGCTTGATGTATTGTCAATTTCAGCAGTTATTTCTACCACCTCACCACTCACCATTTGGGAAGGTGAGTTGATGTAGTCTATATCAATAAATACAGCAGGACCTTGGATCAACATATCATCGGTTGCTGTACCTATACTATTATCATCAATTTCACCAGCAATTGTTATATCAACTCTTTCCTCTCCTGCTACCTCAGGTGCATCGAATTCTATTCCAACCTCTTCACTTCCAGACCTTGAGATGCTACTAGATCCAACTACACTACCATCATACTCTATTTCAACAAATATATCTCCTATTTCACTCTCAACAACTGCAGTTGCATCTCTAGTCCCAATAGTCTCACCAGATTCTGCAGTAGATGGAATACGCAGATCAGTGAGCTCTACAAATTCATGTTCAGGAGATACGTCAATCGTCGGATTTACTGCATCTACAACACCTTCTTCAGTATGCACTTCTATATCAATACTTGCCTCCTGTGTTTCATCGACTTCGGGCAGTGTGTGGTCGAATGTGAACTCTCTTTCCCTGCCAGACCTAATTGAATCACCAGCTACTTCACTTCCATCAGCATGTATTTCAACGTCTCTACTACTTTCACTGTCGTTCTGAACTGCAACAGTAACATCTACATCCCTTCCAGACACACCTAGCCCTTCTATGTCCAGTTCGCTAACATTAATTACCTCTGGAAGCCCTAGAACCTCAGTGCTAGTAGTCATTTCATCTATTTCATCTCCATCAGATAAAACAGATAGAACATACTCTGAAGTTGTCGTCTCAAACACCTCTGGTGCTTGATAGTCAAATGTGAACTCTAGCTCTTCATCTGAACTGATCTCTTCTGACCCTACATCGTTACCATCAAACTGTACCTCTATTGTATCTCCACACAAACCTGTGTTGATAACTGTAAATGAGTTACCTGACACAGATTCGCCTGTTATGACTGTATCGGGGAAGTTGAGAGAATCAATTGAAATTCCCTCAGTTGGGTCTACAATCTCTGTACTATCCGTGTAAACTACACTTCCGTTGTATTCTATTTCTACCATATCTATTTCTTGGTTAAAGTCTATCTCTGAACTGTCCTCCACTTGTTCTTTTGTCGGTACCTGTATGTCTGCTTCTATTGATACTATCTCTTCTGGTTCTATATCTATATCTTGCTCTACCACATCGCCTGTGATGGCATTTACAATAGATATAGTGCCATCTAGATTACCGGCTAACCTACCATTCTCTACCTCTAGAGAAATACTATCTGTATAACCTGAACAGTTTGACTCTAGTAAACCTTCTGCTTCAAGTATGTTGAAGTCAGACTTATCTAGAGCTTGAGGCCATGTGTCAGGAGCAATGTCACTTGTTCCGTATGCAACAAGCAATCTATCAGATGTGAATGTTTCATCATCTATCCAAGCTTCTTCTTCAACATTCCAACTGCTACCTTCTATTTCACCTTCTTCAAAGTCATAAGTGAAACCTACAAATGTCTCACATCCAGTGTCCCATCCACAAGTGTCAGATCTATATGTAGCTAAGTGGCGACCATCTCCATCGAATACGTGCATGGGAAGTCTATTAGTATCAGTCTCATCACCATACCAAGCATCAAACATGATACCATCCCTTTCAAGATTAAATTTATCACCTCCTTCTTCTTCAGCTACTATGTGAAGTCTTGTATGACCTTCTTCTTCTCCCCCTCTAAATGAACCAGTCTCATCTTCTCTTGAACCTACGAATAGTTCTCCATCATCTATGATCAGTCCAGTAATCTCTATACCATCAATCACTTTAGTATCGTAATCTGGAAGATTCTCTTGCCATTCTCCAGACCAATACCTATCACCTACTATCTCTTTAACCATGTATTTTAGAACTTCCCTCTCATCTATTAAAATATATGGATTGGACCGACATATATTTAACGAATCTTGTTGCTACCTCACAACCGGATGTTACTCAACTTCGATTCTTACTATGTCCTGCTCTCCATACTCAACATCTTCTGGGATAGAAATACTCTCTGTAATCTCTGTGGTCTCATCAAACGATACGCTCTCATCTCTAACAACTTCACCCGTTAGGAGATTCTCTACTAGAATGTCCCCACTAAATTCACCTGAAAGTGTCAGTGCTTCTAATTCAATAGTGACATCTACAGTGCCTTCATCGACACATACACTGTCAGGTGCAGATTCTACAGAATTGATTAGCACATCCTTATCCATCTCTAATGCTTCAGGCCAACCTGGTGGGATGTACTCCTCTCCATATACAACTAGTACTCTTTCGCCAGTATATTCCCAGTCCTCTGCACCAGGAGCTCTTTCTTTTGTTACTTTATGGCCCCCACCCCAACTATCATCTCCATCAAACTCTACAACATAGTCAACATCCTCAAATGTGACATCTTCAGTACTATCAGATTCAACATTAAAGTCATATGCTAGCGCTACTTCATATATGTCACTCACACACTCATCATCAATGCTAGAGTATGGGTGAGTAGTACTATCTCTATGAGCAGTGTCTCCATTCTCATCATAGAAATACACATCTTGAGCCTCACAAGGCATATTTTCCAGATGCTGCATGACCTCAAAGTAGTCATTAGTTATTTCAAACCTTACAGGCCCATTATCATCCTCAAACTCTGCAGGATCTCTGTTAAATACTACAAATTCAAACCCATCATCTGTAGTAGTAGTGTCCCACTCATTGACTTCAGTGAATCTCATACTACATCACCTTTCAAACTGATCATATTATACACTAACATTTGATCTATAACGTTATATAACCATCGACTCTGCACCGGATAAAATAGTATTAACTATCTATACTCTTCTAAATCTACAGTATCATCTCTTGCACATTGCTTACGTTCAAGTCTCTCAAGATATCTCTTAAACGCATTTATGTATGGAATGTCCTGTTTCATAGCCTGCCTTCTACATCTCTCTTGCGTGAACCATACATGTCTATCTTCATCAGTAACATCATCGTCCCAGAACCACTCTGGCAGGTTGTAGTCAGTTGGCATTGTGAGGTCTCTATATGTTCAGATTGCCTTCTCTAGCAACTTCTCTAACTGCATCTTCTAACATATTCTCTTCTTCCAATACATCTATAATATCATCTATAATCCTATCCCTATCACCATCTCCATTATCATCGTCATCCTCATCGTCTCCATGTATAGGATCTCCACCTATTTCAGAGCCAGACCTGCCCATTGCAGTCCAATTAATTTCAGTTCCACCTTCATAACCTAGGAACTCAAAGCTTTCATTAGATACATTACGTATCTGGACTGGGACCATCAACTCTCCTTCAGGCATACCCATTGTTTCATACAACAATGACAGAGACTCATTTAGAGCTGTTTCTGCCTGTTGTGTAATCTCTGCAAGTGCAGTGTTTACTCTACTCTCCAAACTTTCGTTATTATCATTTATCTGTTCTATTGTACTATTAATACCATCCTCTATATCTGATATAGAGCTATTTACATCTACTTCCATATCTTCAATTGCATCATTAATCTCTTCTTCCAATTCAGTTAGGGAGTCATTTATCTGGAACTCAATATCTTCCAATGACTCATTAACTTCAATCTCTAATTCTTCAATAGAATCATTTACTTCAAATTCAAAGTCTTCTAGAGCTAAATTCACATCATCCTCAACACCTAGAAGAACATCATTTACTTCATCTTCAAAGAGTCTAAAGTTGTCGTTTATATCAACTTCCATATCTTCAAGAACGTCATTAACCTCTATTTCAATCTCTTCACTTTGATCTTCAAATGATCGCTCAATGCTAATAGCTAGATCTTCAAATCCAAAGTTAACATTTTCAGCAAGCACGCTAAGCTCTTCATCTACATCCAAAGACATTCTGTTCATCTCATCTTCAATGTCAAACAGAGCGTCATCAATATCTTCAAATGTAGTAACTAGCTCTGCATCAATAAAGTCTATTATATCACTCTCCAAGTCAGATGTAAATTCAATCAATTCATCCTCAAGGAATTGATCATAGTCAGAGAAAGCACTCTCTACTGCACTAGATATTTCGCTAAACCCATCATCAGTCTCTATCTGTGTACGTTCTAATTCGTCTACTACTTCATTAAACCTATCTTGGACGTCTTCCTCTATAACCCTATTAAAGTTTTCAAAAGTATCTATTAGTCCATCATCATCAAAGTCCCCGTGCATGAGCCTATCGAACGCATAGTCAATCTCATCCATTAAGAACTCTACATTATCAAAGCTATCCTGAATATCATTTAAGATAAGATCGTCCAGTCTAGCTCCAACTATTCCCCAAGCTGCTTCTATAACACCATCTCTATCCCAATTCCTACTATCCCCGTATCCATATACAAACTGCATGACTGCATCCCAAGCATCCATGAATGTATCTGAGTACGGGAAGTCAAGTCTAGCATCAAGCTCATCATATAGAAGCTCACCAGTTTCTCTATTAGTTTCTTTAAGTGCTTGCTCAAACGAAAGATCTGATATATCTAGTTCAGAGATATCCCCAACAACATCTGCTATATCAATAATAGGGAACTCTATTTCATCTATACCATCTACTACATCTATATTAGTGCCTATATCTACATCGAAATCGGATACTCTAACATCTGTATTCATTGTAGGGCTAGATATAGATAGATCATCAGCTCCTATGTCCATGTCATGACTAATGTCTGACTCAGGAACTTCAGGAGTATCAATCTCAATACTACCTAGAGTAACCTCGCCAATAGACATATCACCTACTGTAACATCTCCAACCCTTACATCTCCTACACCAATAGTAGTAGTACTAACAGGAGATGACTGAACGTCTTGAGTCTCTACAAGAAGAGAATCTATAGTTGAAGCAGAAACATCATCAATTTCAGCTAGATCTAAACCTTCAACTTCAAGTGATGGAGGTGTAAATTCTACACTGTCAGGTGTAGCAACTCTTTGAACTCCAGTAGCGTTAACTATAGGTCTATCTATAACACTATCGAAAGGCTCTTCAAACTGAACCTCATACCACCCTTTCTCTTCCCCTGCAATTGCAGTTCCAGTCTTTACCTCTACTGATCTATCCTCATCATCTTCATCAGATTCTGCAGGTTTAGGATCAGCATCTATAATACTGTCTACTTGTGGCAACTCCACTGACGCATGTGTAAATTTACTTTCGTCCATCATCTTATGTTACCGTATCTGAATGTATCTCCAAGCCCTTCAATTGTCACAGTGACTCTCCATACATCAGCCACTCTAATATCCAGATCTTCTTGTGCAACTATACTAGTTACATTTACTGAAGGGAGAGCTCTAATGGCTTGACTATAGCCATTATACAAGAATGCAATGTTTACTGCTCTATTCTTAGCTTGAGACATTGTTGCTGCCCTCACACGGACAACGGCCTCTACACTACCATCGAGTCTAACGTCATTAGATAATACTTTGGTTATCGGCACTGTTAGTTCACATAAACACTTTACTTATCTGGGTATAAATATTTAACCCAACTAACCCGCTCAGTCGAGGAACATGTCTTCGCCTCTGACTACACCCAACTCTTTACCGGCTTTGATATTGAAATAAGACGGTCTGTCAATTGTCGGCAATTCAATACCCTCTTTGACAACCTGATGGCTTCTCGAACCCTTCACGCCACTTCTTTGAAGGTTAATTTGCTTTCTTATATCTCTACCAGTATTGGTTGCACCGAATGAACTTCTCCTCATAGATCTGAATAGCATATTTTCACGAACAACTCCAATTTCGCTAAGATCTGCTATTGATAGAGTATGACTACGTGTACCATCTTCATACACGATAGGAACAGCTACACCCATAGTGTCTTGACTAGTACGAACAGCAGTCATTAGATCAATGGTTGAAGGATTGAAACCCGCCGGGTGTGTGTGGACGGACCCAACTAAATCACCTCTGTTGAATATCTCCTTCTGCTTGTCTTTAGGTATGCGTATATGTGTTGCTTCACCCTTGATTATTTCAGATGCAGAGCCATCTTCATACATGAAGAATATAGCTTCTCTACCTTCATGCCTCTGCACTGAAACAATCTCATCTAATTTATCACTATGCTGGTCCTGGACGTCTTCTACTGACATTCTCATTCTTGCAATCTCCTCTCTAGATAGCTTTCAACATTCTGCTCTACAATAAACTTCAACTCGTCATCCACAGTCTGGGATATTGGACCAGAAACTATATTAGAAGCTCTGGCTGCAAATCCTTCAGGTGTTCTTCTCTGCTTAATTCTAAACCTTATCCTCTTTAACATCCTATCACTAATATTTCTGTTAAGCATTACCTCACTATTCTGCAAACTATCAAGTATTGGAGTTCCAACCACTGACCTATTCTGAAGCTCTTGTATAAGTTCTTCAGGTGGTGGACTGTCTGCCATATTAATTATCCTTTAGATATTCAAGTGCTTCTTTTGGTCTAACCATACCATTGCCAAATCTAGCATCGAAACCTCTAAGAATGTTCATCTGAGTCTTTCTTGGCTGTTTTGCAGTTTCTTCAATAGCTTCCTCAATTCTATCCTTATCTGCCTCTCCAATGTGTGAAGCTAGCAATGCACATACTCCTGCAGTGATAGGTGCTGCAGTTGATGTACCACCGTTAGAGCCACCCCCCCTACTAGACATATCCCTTACGTCGCACCCATACGCGAGGACCTGTGGGATAGGTGCAGATACATCTGGTTTAGGATTATCATTGATACTATTGCATGCCCCATAGCCGTGAGACGAGTATGTTTGAGCTTCAGAACCATCGGATCTCAGAGCACCAATGGCAAGGACCTCTGAAATAGAGTTGGCTCCAGTAATTCCATTCGTGATGCCTGAAAGTCTGTGCCCACAATAGTTTGCCTCGTTACCAGCTGCGTATACTGAAATGTGATTATCCATATCAGCTACTTCTCTAACAAGTTTAGTAGATGTGGAATCACATAGGTCCATCGCTCTACCATTACACAGTGGGACACCGTATGAGTGGTTAGATATTACTGGTCCATCAATCTCTTCTAATTTCTGTGCAAACCAGTCCATTGCTTCTGGAGTATGGCTTAATGCTCCATCTTCATCGGTCAGTCTTACAAGAATCAAATCTGACTCTGGAGCAATACCATCAAACGGTGAGCCTCCCTCTTTATTGCCTGCTGCAGCAAGTGCAGACATTGAACCATGACCTTCTGCATCACCATCTGAGAACGCACTATCTACATCATCGCCGTTGTACGTATCTACAATTCTTTCACTGTCAAACTGACTTTCACAGAAAGCAGTGTCGAATATTGCTATCGTGACACCTTCTCCTCTCGTTTCTTCCCAGACGTCACCAACATCGAGAAGATCAACTACATCGTCCATGTCAGCTAGATCATCTGGGCTGTTGTCATCTAATACATCGTCAAGAAGACTTGTCAGTTGCTCAGGTTCAACACGGAGACTTCTTGGACCCATAGTGGTTCTAGTGTATAACATCTCTGCATCTACAACTCCATCAAGACTGGCTACTATATCAGTTAGCTCATTGCGGAGTGATATATCACTTAGGCACCTTCTGAAACATGCTTCTTCATCACTATCAAGCGATATACTATAGTCCTGAGTTAGTGCATTTGCTCTATTAACAATTGTAGCAGTATCAAGACTATCAGCTCTTTGCCTTAGTTTAGTGATTCTTTCAGTTGTTATATCACTAAACTGATCGCCAATATCTTGAAGCCTCTCTACAACAGTTGTAATACGATCAGCTGTTATTTTTAGAACACCAAACCTTTCAAGTCTTTCAACTTCAAAACCAATAGTTTGAAGCTTGCTTTCTACTTCCAATACAATGTCTGAATCTCTAATAGTTTCAGTACCATCTTGCACCATATCACCAACCTCTAGATCAACAAGCATCTTATCAGGTACTACTCTAAATGGTGGCCCACCCGTAAGTCGTCTAGCAACAGAATCTCTTACTGACATTCTATATCAATTAGTAATACGTATGCCCTATATTTAACAATTTGGTAAAGTGGTGGCTAATGCGAACGAAAAGATCGTCTGGATTTCAAGTAAGTCTACAGGTAGAGACAGTAAAAGACTACTACAGCATAATATATATGTCCACACACCATAAAGGTTACTATTTCAAATTCAGATAACAGTCTTTCTCTAGCTTAACGAATCTGCCGATGAGCGATTGGCATTGCATATTCCATAGACCGAAGGTTTGAACGAACAGACGACATGGTTTGTGAGGCAGCTATGGGCTCATATTTGGATGTATAATGGGGAGCCCCCGAGGGGTAGGTAGGGCATTGAATCAGTATCGTATGGAGGGCTATTTGGTGTATAAGTGGGCCTGTACTATAGGGAATGGGCGGTTGAGCCATAAGCAAATTCCATGTATCTTTCCATGTCTAAGCCCTATCTGATCGCTTATTATCCCAACCTTTATCCAAATGGAATTGCATATATTTAGTTAGGATATGGAGTTGGATAACCACTATTATGAGCCTTGAATGTCCCCACTGTGAGAATGAAATAGACAC